>Ga0214921_10008031_pt1 | contig 13849 bp, 16 predicted proteins | sample LL1505_MetaG_FD_177992 | JGI IMG/M metagenome (GOLD analysis project Ga0214921, IMG submission 177992) | Freshwater microbial communities from Lake Lanier, Atlanta, Georgia, United States - LL-1505 | ecosystem: Environmental > Aquatic > Freshwater > Lake | place: USA: Georgia | collected... | reverse complement strand
ATCGAGACGACAAGCGCGTCTCGGGTATAGCTCGCACTTTTGGCGGCTAGGGCGAAAATAAGACTCGCATGTAGTGCTGCATAGTGCAGCACTTGGGGGAAGTGCTTTGGTGCGGTCGCACCAACGGGTTAATTCTACCGTGGATTATTCGTACTAATTACCACCAACCTTAAGCGTGAATTCACTAGGGTTTTCTAATGGCCAAGAAAACTTCATGGGTAACTCTGTACATCGCACTAGGAATTGTTTGGGGTTGTTCATTCATCTTCATTAAGTTGGGCTTGGAGTTCTTAACTCCAATCGGGGTTGCCTTTGGACGAGTTTCACTAGGCGCTATCACATTGGTGTTGTGGGCTCGTTTTAAAGGAATTGCACTCCCAACGGGTCGCATTATGTGGCTTCATTTGTGGGTTGTTGCATTACTTCTAAATGTGATTCCCGGGTTTCTTTTTGCATATGCCGAAACTGAAGTCACATCAATTCTGGCGGGGATCATAAATGCAGTGACACCTTTAATGACTTTGCTTGCAATCATGGTCGCTTTTCGGGAAGAAAAGCCCAAGAGTTACCAGGTTGTCGGTTTACTTACAGGATTTTTAGGAGTTCTTACAGTTCTTGGGGCATGGCAAGGACTTGGTGAAAATCCAATCGGCGCAGTTATTGCATTGTTGTGTGCGGTTGCTTGTTATGGTGTTTCATTTCCGTACTCGCGCAAATTTGTCCTACCCAAGAAATTGCGAGCAGAGTCACTTGCTGCCGGGCAATTGATTATGGGTGCACTTACTCTGTTACCGCTGTACCTGATTGATGGAATTGCCAAAGACAACTACACAGTTGGACCTGTAATGGCGATGTTGGCACTTGGAATTCTTGGATCAGGTTTTGCATACATCTGGAACTTCAAAATTATGGAAGCAGCGGGAAGTGCAATCGCAAGCACGGTCACCTATGTAACGCCCGTAGTTGCTGTAATTGTTGGAATAATTTTCTTGGGTGAAGGTGTTACTTGGTATGAACCCGTTGGCGGGTTAATAGTTTTACTGGGTGCAGCAATTAGTCAGAATCGCATCAAGTTATTTAATTGAGAATCCCACGGGAAGTTCAAGACGATTAGCAGTAAGCAAGGCTGAATCAGTCAGGATTTCATGGGTAGAACCATCTGCAACGATGACGCCACTCTTCAAAATTACTGATCGTGCACACAATTCATATGCATACGGAAGATCATGCGTGACCATCACCATTGTTATGTCTAACGAGCGCAAAATGTCAGCTAATTCGCGGCGACTAGCAGGATCCAGGTTTGATGATGGTTCATCTAGAACAAGGATTTCAGGCTTCATTGCAAGCACAGTTGCTACCGCTACACGGCGACGCTGCCCGAATGAAAGGTGATGCGGTGGACGTTTTTTGAACTCAAGCATTCCAACTAGCTCTAGTGCCTCGTTAACAATTGCATCAAGTTCTGAACCGCGCTTTCCCATGTTGTAGGGGCCGAAGGCAACATCTTCGCCAACAGTTGGCATAAAGAGTTGATCATCTGGATCTTGAAACACAATTCCAACTTTTGAACGGATCTCCTTGAGTGACTCTTTGTTTTTAGAATCAACTAGTTGTCCGGCAACACGAATAGAACCATGTGATGTTGGGTGAATACCGTTCATGTGCATAACAAGAGTTGTCTTACCCGCACCATTAGGACCAAGCAATGCAACTCGCTCGCCCTTTTGGACCGAAAGATTTACGCCGTAAAGTGCTTGATTACCATCAGGGTATGCAAATGCAAGCTCTTTGATTTCTAGACTTGGCGTAGTCATTACATTCTTCCAATCACTAGTTGTGTAATAAAGATTATTGCTGCAACCAATGGATAGATGATTGCGGTGATCCAAACTTTCGTTTGAACTTTAGCTGGTTCATCATGAGGTAGTACACCTTCGTATCCTCTTGACAGCATTGAAAGATGAACTCTTTCTCCTCTTTCGTATGATCGAATGAAGAGAGCACCAGCTGCTGTTGCTAAAACTTTCCAGTGCTTGATTCCAGTTGCTTCAAAACCTCGGGACTCACGAGCAACCTTCATTCTTTCCATCTCGTCATTTACAACGTTGACATAGCGCAACATAAATGAGGCAATCTGAACCATTAGAGCAGGAAGCTTGAGGCGCTCAAGTCCGCGAAGAATTTCACGAGCAGTTGTCGATGTAGACAAAATGATTGCCGTCATCACACCCAAGGTTCCTTTAGCGACAATTCCAGAACCTGCAATCAAACCTTCACGATAGAGATCAAAAGGCCCTACTTGTACTTTTTCACCTGTACCAAAAAAGGGCATCAGAATCGCGAAGAAAACAAATGGAATTTCGATTAATGAGCGCTTAAATAGAAGAGAAAAAGGAATTTTTGCAATTGAAACTACGATCAATAACCACAAGAAGTAAGCGATAAATACTTGCCACTTGGTAATAGGAGTGGAGACAACAATCAAAATAAAGGCGATCGCTGAAATGATCTTTAAATGTGAGGGTAAAGAGTGAACTAAGGAATGGCGATGAAGGTAGAGCCGTTCACCTACATCATGACCGTGGTGATGGTTCTCCTGCTCGAGCTTAATTGCCAGCCTTTTTTGGCTTACGGGCAATTAGTTTAAAACCAATGCCTGCAACTACTGCGGTCCCAATCACGCCAATTACTCCAGCTACGCCAACAGATGCGCGCTCATTCTCAATTCCTTTAACGCCATAGTCAGCCAAAGTTCCATCAGCATTGGTGTGGTCTTTTGCCGTATCAATGAAACCAATATCTTGTGCAACTTTTTCTAGTCCATCAGGAGAAGAAGATGCGTAGAAAGAAACAACTCCTGCAAGAAATAGAGCAACAATGAAACCTGCGACATAAAACTTTCGGTTAGTTAGCACTTCGGATCTCCAACTTCTGCGCATTATTTTTCCACCCATAAACCAAATCACTTCGACTTGCCAAGACTGCAGTGACTGTTAAACCAGTAATTAATGCCTCACCGATTCCGATCAACACATGTGTTCCAACCATCGCACTTAGAACTGCTGACGTTGAAAAGGTTGCCGTTGCACCCATCGCATATTGAATTGTGAAACCAACAGCAGCTGCGGGCACAGAAATTAATCCACCGAGCGCAGCAGCAAGTGAGATTGAAGATTTAGTCTTGGGTAAGAATTTGCATAGAAGTAAGAAAGTTCCATAGCCTGCCCATACGCCCAAGACACCCATATTGAAAACGTTAAGGCCAATAGCAGTTAAGCCACCATCGGCAAATAACAAACCTTGCATCAACAAAACAACTGTTAGCGCCAAAGTTGCCGCCCACGGACCGACTAAGACTGCAGCTAAGGCACCACCTAATAAGTGGCCACTTGTTCCGGCAGCGACTGGGAAGTTGAGCATCTGTACAGCAAAGATAAACACTGCAGTTAAGCCTGCAAGAGGTGCGGTCTTCTCATCTAGTTGTGTGCGAGCGCCCTTAAGAGCTGTTGCAACGCCAGCAGCTGCTAGGCCAGCAAAGATTGCAGAGGTCTGGACATCTATAAACCCGTCTGGAATATGCATAGGAGAATGTTAATGCAAACAATTCGCATCTGCATCTTTTAGGCAACAAAGGGGTAGGTATGCTCCGCAGATGCTTGGGATTCTCCTTGTCGCGCTCATAGTGAGCCTCTGTCCTGCCTCGGCGGTTGCCTCTGAGTGCAGCTGGGATCTGAGTTCCGGATGGGTCCAGCGGGAAAACCTAAAAAAGGGTGATGTTAAGTGGGATGCCGGTGTCCCACTTCGCTTCAGTGCTGATTTTTCTCGTCGCAAAGAGGCGCCGCGGATTGAAGGCTTTGTAAGTTCAGCTTCTGCAACATGTGGCGAGAGTGTTTCGTTGACCACGGTTGGAGCAAAAAAGTTTCAGGTCGAAATATATCGAATGGGTTATTACAAAAATGCCGGCGCTCGCCTGATCCGCACACTTGCATCACCAAAATCAATAACGATCGATAGCACGATGGTGCCAGGTCAGTATTTATTGAAGTTAAAAAGCCTGAAACGAGCAAGCACTTTTGTTCCGCTCATGGTTACGGGCAGTGGTGCTAATGATTTAACTTTTGTTTCTTCAGTTCTAACTTGGCAGTCTTATAACCAGTGGGGCGGAGAGTCTTTATATAAAGGAGCAGATGGCAACCGAGAGACTGCGGCAAAAGTGGTTTCACTTGATCGTCCATACGATGGTGATGGCTCTGGCCAGTTTCGATACATGGAACAACCACTAGTTACATTAATGGAAAAAGCTGGGCTAGACATTAACTACATTACTGATTTAGAAGTTGATTCCAGGACAGATGTTTTTACACAGACTCGTTCAATTGTTTTAGGTGGACATAGCGAGTATTGGACTAGAAGCATGCGTCAACATTTTGATAATGCTGTTGCTTCTGGAGTTAATCTGATTGTCTTTGGAGGCAATACTGGTTATGCAGTGACTGAAATAAAGGGACGTGAGATTTCTGGTAGAACGCCTTATCGAGAAATTGGACAACCCGAATCTCTTTTACTCGGATCACAATATTTTTCTCTAGGAATACGAAAAGATTTGGTCTCAAATAATGTGTGGCCATTTTCAATTCTTGGAATTGATGCCCAAATAAAAGGTATTTATGGTTATGAGGCAGATACAGCGATGGGGACTGTGGGACCAGGTGTTCAAGTTCTTGCAAGAGCCGTTATTAGCCCGACCGAAAAAGGTTTTGTCGCAATGAGCACCTATTACAACGCCCCTAGCGGCGCAGCTGTGATGAATATGGGCACCAATGGCTGGGTCTGTGCGATTTCCAATCGTTGCCCTTGGGGCCACTCCTTCGACGTGCAGGCACAAAAACAGATTCAAAAGGTCACCCAAGAGGTTCTTAAGGCGACCAAGTCTGCAAAATGGCCTGTGGCGCAGATTGATATTCCTGCTCGTCCTTAGGGTAATCCGTATAGGTTTTGCTCATGAGCGAAGATGATGGCTTAGAAGAACTCATCAGCGAAGAGATGTTGTGGGATCGCATCCCCGAGGTCGAAGGTGAAGAACGCGCCAGCACATACTACGAATTAAGCGCTCGAATCTATGCACGTGGTCAATATGACGAAGCACTTGCATTAGCTGAAACCGCACGTGATATTTATTCACAACTTGGTGAAGAAGCACCATCTGAAGGTTTAGCTCAAGCTTATTCAGCAATTGGTTACAACTTAAATCAATTGAAGCGTATGGATGAAGCAGCGTTGGCAATGAGTAAAGCGGTTGAATTACTCCGCGAGAATAAGTCACCGATTGCACTTGAACTTGCCTGCACTCTTGGTGAGTGGTGGTACACATCAAAGCAATATGACAAAGTTGTTCAAACTATGAATGAGTGTGCACAAGAACATTTAGTAGATGGTAATGAAATTGGCGCAGCAAACGATCTCCACTTAATCGGCTGCGCAGAAAGAGAATTAAAGAATTACGACAAAGCTATAGAAGCATTCAAAGAATCAAGGTCACTCTTTAAAAGAAACAAAGAAGTAATTCATGTTGCCCGTTGTGATCAAAAAATAGCTTCATGTTTAATTGAACTTGGTCAGGGCGAATTAGCTTTGGAAACTGCTCGCAAAGCTATTGATGTTTTTGAAACCGGACACGATCATCGCCGTGAAACATTTGCAACCTTCGAATTTGGCAAAGCACAAATCCTGCTTGAAAAATATGATGAAGGACTAGCAACACTTGAAAATGTTTTGGCCATAGTCAGTGAAGATGAGCCAAAAGATTTCGAATTGATTGTGGATGTAGAGTCTCGCATCGCTACGATCTTGCGGATGCAGGGTCGAGGCGAAGAAGCAGATGAGATTGAGCGCCGCTTAAAAACAGTGCAGGAAGCACTGGAAGATGAACCAGAGCTTGATCTCCTCACTTAAAGGCCAGGACCAACTCAGCATCACAATGGTGTGCCTAGGCAATATTTGCCGCTCACCTATGGCTGCAGCTGTCCTCGCAGGCAAATCTGCTGATTGGATAGCTCCACGCATCGATGTTCATAGCTCTGGGACTGGCTCGTGGCACATCGGACAAGGCCCACATTCATCATCAAAAAAGATTTGGGAAGCTGCCGGATATAAGCATTCGCACACTGCAAAGCAGTTTAAAGCAAATGATTTCTTTATTCATGATCTGATTTTGGTGATGGATTCAAGTAATTATCACAACGTCGTTTCTTTGGCAGAGAGTGAAGAGCACCGAAGCAAAGTTTTTTATTTGCGAAACTTTGATCCTTCACTAAAAGATTTAGATCCAAGTTCTGCAGATTATTTCAAACTAGAAGTACCAGATCCTTACAATCAATCTGATGAAGCCTATGAAGCTACCTTGGCTATGGTTGAACGCGCTGTGGATGGATTGTTACAAGAACTAAAGAACCTATAAGCGCACCTACTCCTGCAATTACTAATGGCCATTGTGTTCCATTACTGCTCCAAAGCGCACCACCCCAAATACCGGCACCAAGGATTGAAAAGTTCATAGATGATTGATAAATGCCTTGAATCTTTCCTCGGTGTTCTTTCGGACTTAAAGATGCAATCCATGCTTTTCCGACTCCGTCTGTCAATGCTGGAAAGACTCCATAAATTACAATCGCAACAACTGCAAGTGTGTGATTAGCTGTTGTTCCTAAAGTTATATAACCAAACCCAAAGAAGATTAAACCAATTGCATAAACAATTCTTGGATTCAATCTGTCAGAAACCACTCCTGCAGGGTATGCAAGCAATGCTGAAACAGCGCTAAACAACATGTAAGAAGCAACGACACCCTTTGCAGAAAAACCAATCTGATGGAGTTGAAGCAATAAGAGTGCATCCGGAATATTCGTTAGCTGAATTGCAACTAATGTAGAAATTCTTATCTTCAAGCCAGAAGAAAGCTTGTATGAGCTGGCAACTCTTGTTTCTCTTTTGGCTGGTTTTACAAAGTTATCATTAACTAAGAAGGTAAGCAGTCCTGATAAAACAGCTGGGATTAAGGCCCATTTAGCCACAGCCCGAACATCATCATTGAGCAGAGAAAGCCCTATTAAAGCTAACGCTGGCCCGATAACAGCGCCTAAGTTATCTCCGGCCCTATGAAAACCAAAGGCCTTTCCAAGATCTTTTGGGTCCACTGAATCATTAATCAATGCATCGCGAGGCGAGCTCCTCATGCCTTTACCAATGCGGTCAGTAACTCGTCCAAAGAAAACCAAAGGCCAGGTTGTTGCAAGTACGACAAACAATTTTCCGATACCAGCCATGGTGTATCCGGCAGTAACAAATGGTTTGCGGCCGACTGTGTCACTAAATCTTCCTGCATAAAGTTTTGTAAAACCTGCAGCTGCTTCAGCGCATCCTTCAATGACACCAAGTGCCAATGGGGCTGCACCTATAACTCCAACTAGCAACAAAGGTAATAGTGGATATAAAAGATCACTCGCGGCATCTTGCGTAAGTGAAACCAATGTTAGAACAACGAGATTTTTAGAAAGCCATTTTCTTTTCATCGAGGTAAGTGCTGTAGTGCCCAGTGATACATCGCAATAGCACCAGCTGCTGATGCGTTCATTGATCTAGTTGATCCGTATTGATTGATCTCATATAAAACTTCGCAGACAGCTATACCCTCATCTGACATACCGGCACCTTCTTGACCAAAAAGAAGAACACAACTTTCAGGTAGTACTGCTGGCTCTAGTTGCTTTGATCCTGGAACATTATCAATTCCAATAATCGGCAAGTTTTGCTCTTTGCAGTATTTGGCAAAATCTTCAACAGTTGGATGATGTAAGACCGTCAAATATCTATCTGTCACCATTGCACCGCGCTTATTCCAATCTCGCTTTCCAATGATGTGAACTGCAGAAACGTTGAATGCATTTGCCGTGCGAACTACTGATCCAATGTTTAAATCATGCTGCCAATTTTCAATAGCAATCTGCAACTTATGCCTCTTAGTATTTAAGTCTGCAACAATCGCTTCAACGGTCCAATATCGGTAATGATCTAAAACATTTCGACGATCACCATTCAGCAATAGTTCAGGATCGTATTGATCACCTTCTGGCCATGGTTTTTCATGAGGTCCGACTCCTACAACAGGGAAAAATTCACCTGGGCCAATACTGGCGGGGGTAGTAGGCGAAGACATGTATGCACTCTAAACTGAATACATGTCAGCTATCAACATGGTCATGTACGTAATCCATCTATTGTCTGTTATTGGAATTCTTGTCCTTCTAATGCATCAGTGGAACAAAAAACCGCGCAAGTTAAACCCAGGGGTACTGCATGCTGGGCTAACCGCTCTGATTGCGGGCGTAGTAATGGTTGGGTTACATGATTCAGTTAAACCTGATGAACCCCTCAATCACACAAAGGTTGGAATTAAATTTCTAGTTTTGGTTGTAATTCTTGCTCTTGGGTATAAGAATGTTAAGAAGCCTGAGCTTCCAAAGAATGTTTGGCTAACAATGACAGGATTAACTGTTCTAAACATAATCATTGCATCAGCACGGTAGATAAGTAACTCATGTCGTTGCTGAAAAGAACATTTGCCATCTGCCTTGCTCTAATACTTTCAATTGCACCGGCAGATGCTGCATTAAGTCCTGAATCAATTCCGGCTGTGTTTGATGAACTGTTAAAAGTACCGACTCTGTCTAATCCGGCGATGATCGTAATTGATGGCTCCACAGGTCAAATCATTTATGAGAAAAATATTTATTCTCAGCGTAAGCCAGCATCTGTAATGAAAGTCTTAGCTGGAGCTGTAACTCTTGACTATTTGGATCCACTTTCAGTATTTAACACAACCGTCAACATTGCGCCGGAAGAAAAAACAGTTGTTATCCGAGGATCATTTGATCCGTGGATTAGCCTGGATCACAATGTTGCACGCAAGATGAACAGAGCTTCATTGCCGTATATGGGTTTCAATACATTGTCTGCAGTTAAAGAAGCTAATGGTGGATCATTAAAGAATTACAAGGTCTTGTATAGCAATCTTTATTCCAAAGATATTGCGAACCTAAAAGCTTTTTGGGCAAAGCGAGGATTCAAGCCAGTTTTCAAGCAAGTTACTGATGACGAAGCCTTTCTGGCTCAAGGTGATTTAGTTGTCTCAGAAAACTCACCTACAGTTGCACAAATACTCGACTGGATGATGTTGTGGAGCGATAACTTACTGGCTGATCGACTAGCAGGATTAGCCGCGCGTGCTGCTGGATATTCTCCAAATATCAAGGGTATAGAAACAATTTTCCGCACCTTATTGACCCAGCTTGAAATTGATGACAGCAAATTAGTTGTTGCAGATGCAAGTGGACTATCTAAGAAAAACAAAATTACTGCAAAGCTCATGGGTGAGCTTCTCTACAAGATTCGTATCGACCAGAAATATGCGCTGTTATATAACTCTTTACCTGTAGGTGGAATATCAGGAACATTAGAAAATAGGTTTTTAAAAACTGCCCCATCGGCTGTGGGTCTTGTGAGAGCTAAGACTGGAACACTAAACGGTACTGCAACACTTGCTGGTTACGTGCAATCAACTGATCGTGAGTATGTCTTTGTGACGCTTGCAGATGACATAGCTAAAGGGAACGCAGCGCTCAATAAAGCGCGAGATGCAATTGATCGAGTTCTTGGAAGAATCGCTGCTCCAAATATTCCGGCAGAGATAAGTCCAGCGCCTTAATTGTTGGAGTAAATCTTTATCTGCCCTTTGTAACAGGCAACCCAAGTGTTACCTGTTGGATTGTCGTAGGTAACTCCGATTGGCTCATTACAAGCTTTTATGGTTTCTAATACCTTCATGTCGCTAGTTCGCACCTTAGACATCGTGTCACTTTTAAAATTAACAACAAAGATATTTAAACCATCGGATGAGATAGCCAGACTTCGGGCTGCTTCACCTGTTTTTACAGATTTACTAGCTTTGTTAGCCACTAAATCCCAGGATGCAACTTTTCCGGAAAGATTCATGGTGACATACATCTTTGTATTATCCGGTGATAAAACAATCGCACGAGGATTACTTCCAATTGGAATATAGGAAACTGTGAAATCTTCTAAGTTAATGACATGGATTCTGTTGCCACCCATCTCAGCCACGTATGCGCGTTTTGAGTCATTAGAGATTGCAATACCTCGCGGATAACGACCGATTTTGATTGTTTTAACAACCTTTTGCGCATCAACTGAAATTACTGAAACGGTGTAAGAACACCAGTTTGCAGCTAACACATACTTGTTATCAGGTGTTGCTTCTACAACTTTAGGAACAGACCCAACTGGGTAAATTGCGTCTATTTCATAATTGCTGCGGTTTATTCGATATACAAAACTTTTGTCATAGCCAGATATTGGAGAACATGTGTCATGTCCTTCTTTGTTGTATCCAGGTCCATACATCGCATAGTTACTCACATAGAGATACTTACCATCCGGTGAGAATGTTCCCTCAACAGGTGAACCCTTGAAGATTGCAGCACTCTTGGAATACCCGTAGCTCTGCAAAGAAACAGAGTCAGGAACGGTATGTATTAACTCAAAAGTTTTTGCATCATAAACTGTTACTGAATGTCGATACATCATGTTGTGAGCGCTCACCACGCCATCACCTGAAGATCTAACTGACTTTGGCGAAATAGAGCCGTTAATTGTCTTGATTAACTTCATTTTTGATTCTGGTGAAACAACTTCGCCCTGCGCCGGTATTGAAATGGCACAGAGCGAAGTTATAAGAATTAAAGTGAGAAAGCGATTGCGCATTCCCTAACTCTACTAGTTAGTCGTCATCGCCTTCGTCTTCATCCTCATCATCGTGATCTCCTCGATGTGAGCGTCCTTCATGATCATCATCATCGTCATCATCTTCAGTCTTGGTTGGCAATTGTGCGATAGATGGGTTTTGGAGTTCTGACGTGCTGGCAATTGCTGCGCTCGTTGCAGGGTTTGAAACTTGAGCAACTGATGTGGGTGATGCAGTGCTGCTAGAAGCAGTTGTCTGCACAGCAGCTATTTCGACCGCCGTAGCTGGGGATTCTCCTTGAACCTGTGCAACAACTGCGCCAACTCCAAGGATCAACGCGGTGGCGAAGACTGCAGCAAGTGGCAAAGTCTTTGAAGCCTTTGGTGGCACTGCCGGTCCATCGTTTTCTGCGATCTCAAACCATTCGGGCTTGTTGTTCTCAGTCATGGTAAATCCCTTCGTTGAGAGCAAGGTAACTATTATCCCTGTGAGGAGACTGTGATGCGCAAATTAAATCGCTGAGTAACCTTGTCCAGTGAGCGTTGCTATGCGGGGATACCTAGACCTAATGAAGTTAAGGGTCGTTGAGCTATTGCTCGTCTCCACATTACCGGCAATGGTGTTGGCGGCGAAAGGATTGCCAGATTTTGGTTTAGCTATCGCAACTATCTTTGCAGGAACATTAGCTGCGGGAAGTGCAAATGCTTTCAACATGGTTATTGAAAGTGACTTAGATAAATTAATGGCGCGCACAGCAAAGCGTCCGATTGTTACTGGCTTGATCTCTAAAACAAAGGCAACAGTATTTGCATCGGTAATTGGAACTCTTTCACTTACATTGTTCTGGCTCTTCACAACACCGCTAGCAACCTTGTTAGCACTGATTGCAATTGTTTTTTATGTCGTTGTATACACAATGGCACTTAAGCAAAGAACTTCACAAAACATTGTGTGGGGTGGCGCGGCAGGATGTACGCCCGTTTTAATTGGTTGGGCAGCTGTCACCAATTCATTGTCAGTAACACCGTGGGCATTTTTCTTTGTTATTTTCTTTTGGACGCCACCACATTTCTGGGCACTAGCCATTAAGTACAAAGATGATTATGCAGCTGCAGGCACGCCAATGCTTCCTGTAGTTGCAACAAAGGCACGCGTACTAGGTGAGATGTGGTTCCACACAACCCTGATGATCGCTTCCTCTATTTGGCTGATTAGTTCTGCACATCTGCCAACATGGTCCATGGTTGTAACCATTGCACTTGGTTTAGTTTTTGCACGCCAATTACTAGCCCTTAAAGAAGGCTCACCAGAGTACGGAAAAGTTGCTGGCAAGATCTTCCAGTGGTCTATTACTTACTTAAGTTTGCTTTCAGTTGTACTTGTTGCAGCACAATTACTTAGCTAAGGCCTGCTCTAGGTCTTTAATCAGATCTGATGAATGTTCTAATCCAATAGATAAACGCAACACTGATCCTGTTATGCCCATTTCTGCTTGTACTTCAGGGGCCAAGCGGCGGTGTGTAGTAGATGCAGGATGAGTAATAAGAGATTTACTGTCACCTAAGTTGTTAGAAATATCGATCACACGAAGCTTGTTCATGAAGGCAAAGACTTCTTCCTGAGAGCCCTTAAATTCAATACCAACAGTGCTTCCGCCGCCATTGTTCATCTGTTTCATTGCTAATTCGTGTTCAGGGTGAGATTTTAATCCTGGATAGCGAACAGACTTAATTGCAGGTTGCTTTTCTAAGAACTCTGCAACTGCTTGTGCATTTGAAACCATGCTCTCAACACGCATGTGCATTGTTTCAAGTGACTTAACAAGAACCCAAGCGTTGAAAGAACTAAGAGCTGGTCCTGTGTGACGAACGAATGGTAGAAGTTTTTCGACGATGTAATCTGCAGAACCAAGTAATGCGCCAGCTAATACTCGACCCTGACCATCAATGTGCTTTGTCGCTGAATACATGACCACATCTGCACCAAGTTGTAATGGCTTTTGCAGGACAGGTGAAGCCATCACATTATCAACAATTACAGTTGCACCAACCTTATGTGCAAGATCGCTCACCATTTTGATATCAACAATCTCTAATAATGGATTACTCGGTGTTTCAATAAAGACAGCCTTAGTCGGCTTGCTTAGTGCTTTAGCCCAATCGGCAGGATTGTTACCCTTTACTAATTCAAAGGTCACGCCCCACTTTGGAAAGAATTCTGTAATAACAACATGGCAAGAAGAAAACATTGCAGCAGAGGCAACTACGTGGTCGCCTTGTTCTACTAGGCATGCAAGAGATGCGAACATTGCAGACATTCCAGAACCTGTTGCTACGCACATTTCAGCGCCTTCAATTGCAGCAAGTCGCTTTTCAAACATGGCAATTGTTGGGTTATGGAAACGGCTATATAAATAGTGATCTGTTTCTTCGGCAAAGGAATCAAATGCTTCTTCAGCAGTGGAGTATGTGAAACCACTGTTGAGATATAAAGCCTCAGATGTTTCACCAAAACCGGATCGAGCTAAACCGGTGCGCACTGAATGTGTCTGGGGATGTAATTCCCAGTCAGGTCCCAGTGAATCCTTACGCGGTTGATAGCCCCATGGTCGCTTACTCATGGTTAATTGTGGCAGAGTGAGGGGCATGCCGAATACTGCTATTTCAGTCACAGATCTCTCCAAAAAATATGATGATCGCTTAGCGGTCTCACATATCAACTTCGAAGTCCCCTTGGGCATCGTGTGTGGCTTTGTTGGCCCTAATGGATCGGGCAAGACGACCACTATGCGAATGTTGCTGGGCCTGATTACACCAACGACTGGGCAGGGCCACATCCTTGGTGAGCCAATTGAGCATCCAGAAAAGTATTTGAGTCGGGTTGGTGCAATGATCGAAGGACCAGCTTTTTATCCAGCACTGTCGGGATATGAAAACTTAATGGTTCTAGCAAAACTTGGCGGATTTCCAATTGAGCGAGTTCAGCAATTACTCGACAAAGTTGGTCTTGGAGATCGCGGTAAATCAAAAT
>Ga0214921_10008030_pt1 | contig 13851 bp, 12 predicted proteins | sample LL1505_MetaG_FD_177992 | JGI IMG/M metagenome (GOLD analysis project Ga0214921, IMG submission 177992) | Freshwater microbial communities from Lake Lanier, Atlanta, Georgia, United States - LL-1505 | ecosystem: Environmental > Aquatic > Freshwater > Lake | place: USA: Georgia | collected... | reverse complement strand
GCACCTACGACTGCGCCTGCGCCCGCAACTGTCGTGCCTACGACGACGGTCGTGCCTACGACGACGGTCGTGCCTACGACAACAGAGGAGCAGCAGGTTGCCGAATGGAACAGGTTCCTAAAATTCGTCGCAACAAAGGATCACGCAAATCTTCCATCCACAATCGATGCGATTTTCAGATTCTGGGCCGCAATGAACTACGAGCAGTTCTTGAAAAAGCTCGGATGGTTCCGCATTTTTGAGCAACTGATCCTTAGCAACAATGCCGCGGTGAAGCAGCACCACGCACAGATCAAGAAAAAGATTCACGAAACGTTTATAGACACGCGAATTGAAGTCTGGAAGAAGGTGCTTGATCACTTTGATCCGACTCCCAAGTCGGCGACTCCCGAAATGCTCTATATTACCAACATTCCAAACGATCGGATCGTCGCATTCTACTCCGCCGATTGTAAACCCGCGTTCATGGAAATTGACTGGCTGGACGCCGTGTGCCCAAAGCCGCTCCACTACAAGCCATACAATTCACCAAAGGAAGTGTTGGAAGCACAGGGCACGCCGGTTTTGATCCATATCAAGAGTGACCATCGCGCTGTCTACGATGCGCTCGCAGCGGCGGGTAAATCAGCAATCGTCATCCACTTGAGCGATGAATTCGGCAACGACAACCTGAGCTGGTACAATCATCCAGGCGTTAAGAAGGTGATTCGTAATTACTGGCGGCCCGACTTGGGTGCCTACAAGGATCGGTTTGTCTTAATCCCCCTTGGATATGCTAACGGGCATTCAGCAAAACATTTGGCGACAAGTCCTACATTCAAGGATCGCGGAACAATCTGGTCCTTTGCCGGATCGCTGGATCGCGCAGGACGGCAGGAAGTGCTGACGAAACTGTATGATGTGAAACCCAATAATATCCATACAAAGGAATCGTGGTCCGCCAAGAATCTGTTGGAAGGCACAGCGTACAATGAATCACTCCGCAGCGCAAAGTTTGTGCCGTGTTTGCGCGGCAGTTGTGCCCTGGAATCGTACAGACTGTATGAAGCATTGGAGCACGGAGCGATTCCCATCTACGTTCCGACCGAGTCGGCGCACGGTGGCGGTGCATCAAAGGACGAGTTGAAGGAACTGTTTGGACCGCATCCAATCCTTGGATTCCCTTCGTGGGACAAGGCGGCGGAGATGCTGCCGCTTCTTGCGAGCAAGACAGAGGTGATGGAGAAGCACCGCGCCTCTTTGGCGGATTGGTGGAGCAAGAAAAAGGCGGCTGTTCAGGCCGAAGTGGCTGTTGTGTTTTGAGGCTCTGATTAGAAACAACCGCAACACGCTGTTTCCACACCCTCTGGCTTCCCCGTCGTGTTCCATTCGTCAATGGTGTACCTGTTTCCCATGGATTTATTACACCGGCTACAAATAGGCCGCAGATTCGTTAAAACAAGCGCGCCTCCTTTTGATTCTGGGATGTTATGACCCACCTCAAAATCAAACACGTTAATTCTGTTGGAGCACCAGGTTACCCGACATTTCCCTTCAAAGGTTTTGCCCATGTGGGTCCGCCAGACTTCTTCTCGCAAGGCGCGAGGCACCGATGCTTTTGTTGTGGCGGGCATATGCGTTCCGAAAACAGCGGATCAGGCACCCTCAAGTTTTTGTCCCGTTATAAAGACGCCAACCGAATTAGTTGATAGACAAATGGCGGATTTTTTGAACTTAGAGGCGCTTATAAAAGAGGCGGGTCTCGTCCTTCCATCGGAATTCACGCCCGCTGTCGCCACAACGGAGCCCTTCCGCGTTCCGGAAAAAAAGGTCCGGTTCATGCTTGTCGGTACCCACGCGCATCAGACCACCGGATACAGCAAGGTAACGTATCACCTGATTCAGGAGTTGGCGAAGTACCCGTGGCTCGAACTTTTCCACTTTGGGTTTCAAAAGTTTATGGTCGCGCCGGCGAATTACCGCGTGTATCCGGCGGGCGTAGATGTGTACGATCCCGCCGCTGCGGAGAAGGCAAATCCGGCCGGGCCGCAAGAAATGGGGTTCGGATTCAGCCTGTTGCCCGAATACGTCAAGAAGGTGAAGCCCGACGTTATAATGATTTACAACGACGCCGGCGTTATTTGCCGGTTCCTTGATAATCTTGAATCCAAGCTGACGCCGCAGGAACGGACCTACAAGACCCTTATTTATTTGGATCAGGTGTACATTATTCAGCGCCCAGAACTGCTTGCGCGCATGGACAAAGCGGCAGACGCTTACTTCGCATTCACGGCATACTGGAAGGAGCGTATGGAGGCACAGGGAATTAAGAAACCCATTTATATTCTGCGACACGGCTTTGACCCTGAACAATTCAAGCCCATGGATCGGGCATCGCTGCGGAAGAAGCACGGCATTCCTGAAAATCTCTTTATTTTCCTGAATCTGAACCGAAACACGCCGCGGAAGCGGTACGATATTGTAGTGTCTGCATTTGCGGAGTTGGTAGCACGGCACCCTACAAAACCTCTTGCTTTGATGTGCGTATGCGACGGCGGGGAGCAGGGCGGGTTCGCCATTCAAGAGATCTATCTCAGGGAACTTGAGAAACGGAAGGTGCCGATTCAATTCCACGGACACAAGGTTATGCTTACAAAGTCGGCCCTAACCTACCCCGACGAGATCATTAACGAATTCTACGCCATGTCGGATGTGGGGATTACGGCCGCAGACGGGGAAGGGTTTGGTCTGTGCCAGTTTGAGGCAATGGGAATCGGCATTCCACAGGTAGTTCCCTACATTGGCGGATTCCGCGACTTTTGTAAGGACGGTGTGAATTCACGTGCTGTGAAGCATGTCCATTCGGCGTATCTTCCGTTGAGCGCAAGCAATGTGGGCGGTATGATCGAAGTGGTGGACCCAAAGGATCTTGCGCGAGCCGCGGAGGATTACCTTCTTGATTCCGACATGCGGGAGTCCCACGGGAAGGCGGCACGGGAAACCGTCTGCGCATACAAATGGTCGTCGGAGGTCGCAGAGTTGGCGCGCGTTCTAAAATCGTTCAGCGCCTAATCCCTAAAAAGTAGGATATGGACCCGGCGTACACGATGGGAATACTTCGGAATATTCTTTTCGGCCTTCAAAAAGGACGAAAAGAATTTGCGTTTACATACGATTCGTCGCAAATACGAAATTTAACAGAAACTCTTCAAAAACTATGCCGAATTCCTTTTGAAGTAAGTTGCGACATGGATCCCGATAAACATAAAGAAGTAACAATCTATTTACTGTTTGAAACCTAGCGCACCACGGATTTTTGCTATGTTGCTATCAATTGCTTCGCTAATTCCGTCCCCTTCGTACGTCATCAAAAACAACGACACAAAACTCAAAAGTACGCCGATTTTCTTCACACTGCTAATCTGTTCTGCGAACACAAGTAAGCCGATCAACGTTACCACAACGTCGCTCGTCAAGTCCCACACAAGGTTTAGAATCGTCAGTGTCTCTCCCTGAAGACCTTTCAAAAAAATCAACGGACTTGCGCCATATAGGATGACTGGAATAAGCATCATCGCAGGCGCAAATGTTCCAATGCTAACCGATTTCACAATCGGCAAACAAAGCGCATCAAGAATTCCAAACAGAAGGCCAAATAGCAGCGTTCGGATCCGAAACATCCCTACTTCGTCAACAGTTTCTTCATTTCCGCAATCTCCGTTATTTGCGCACGCAAAATGCCGGATGCCAGTGCGCGTATCTCGGGATCCTGCGATCTGTCTACACGGGACCGACTCGTCAAGACCGCCATGCTGTGATGTGGTACCATGTCGCGCAAGTACTGCGCGTCGCTCACGCCGATCTGGTACCGAACAGCAATCGCAGAAACTGTTAGAAGTACAAGAGTGATCGCCCATCCAAAGGTATCCAGTGGGTGACGCAGTGCTTCCAACACAACCATGGCGGCGCCGGCGAAGACAGCCATATAAATGCCGTTCAAACTGACGCGAAAATCGCTCACATCGGCTATCATCACAAACGGCATGATAAACAAGTGAATCACAATCATGCCGAAAAACATGTAGAGAAACATTCTTTTTCTAATGAGTAGGTAAGAATGTCTAAGGCGCAAAAGACGCGCAAACTGAAAAAAGATAACCCGCTTCACCCTCACAAGTATTACGCAGGCTTGACGCGGAAGCAGGCGGCGGAGCGGCGCAAAGAGATTCTGAAGTTTGGCGCCATGAATTTCAAGGATCCAAAGGCCTATGTCGGGTTCAAAACCGATAAATACGGGAAAAAGAAAACAAGCAGCTATACGATGAAATTCCGTCGGCTGTTTCCGGATGCGAAAAGTTTGACGCAAAAAGCAAAGGCGACCGGCGTGCCCGAGAAGTATTTACGCGTCTCGTACGATCGCGGATTGGCGGCGTGGCGAACTGGACATCGGCCAGGTGCTACACCGCAGCAGTGGGGATATGCGCGCGTCCACAGCCTTCTTCTGTGTGGAAAGACGCACTACGGTCCCGATTCAGATGTTGTGCGGAACGCCAAGAAAGGGAGCAAAACAGCCCGCGCTTGGTTCCGTCGTTGTAAATCGTCAGAGACTACAAAGTCGTGATGGTGCGCGTGGGAGTTTGGATAAACCCGGCTCATTTTCCGTTTGGCGGACCGTCCGTTTTGATTGTAGGAACGCTGCTTGGATTTGCGGAAATTGGGGCAACCGTCCTTATAAATGAACCCGGGGATGTGAACTGGATTCCGTCTCCGATAGAAACATGGGACGACGTGTTGGTCAAAGCGCCAAATGTTTGGTGTGGTCCGCTTGTCTTTAATCACGCGGATGCCGACACGACCGATTTGTCTGGAAGCGCAGTCTGGACAAATGTGCGCCGCGCAATCTTTCCGAGCGAATGGTTTCAGATGTGGGTAAACATCGGATTGCCGTATCTGGACCCGGTCAAAGCAGCGGGTCGTCAAACCACGATCTGGGGTGCCGGCGTGGACACGGATTACTTTGCTCCCGCCAATGGCCCCAAATCCCAGGACTTTTTCATTTATTTCAAAAGTCAGGAGTTTGGCGATTTACGCGACCTGTACAAATACTTGTTTCACGAGTGGTTTGGATTGAAGGGAAGCCTATTGATGTATTATTATTACGATCACGCAATGCTTCTAGAGGCCACGCAAAAATCGCGGTTTTGTATCATGTTGAACAAAACGGAGACGCAGGGACTTGCGACGTTGGAAATCTTGGCGACGGGTACGCCGATCTTTGTGATTGATGTGGACGCGTATGTTGGTAATCGGTATACGCTGGAAGGCGCAACGTCTGTTCCGTGCTGGGACAAGCGTTGTGGAATGCGGTCAACAATCAAAACGTTGAATGACGATTTTCCGAAATTTATTGCGGCGCTAGACACGTATAAGCCGCGTGAGTTTGTGCTGGAAACGTACTCGTACAAAGCAGCCGCAGGTAAACTGTTGGAAGTACTGAGTCGCGTCTAATCCCGTGGAAACATCATGAGCGCTAGGATCACGAAGAAAAACACGATCGTGTGAAGGAATAGGCCGAGCGGGGTCGGGCAACCGGCGACTGACGCGATTTCACCAAGCACGCCTCCTAATATCTTTTGAAGTATCTTGTATGTTTCCGGGTTCGCAACAAGGAAAAATACAAGCGCCGAGTAAAAACTATATTTCGCTTTCAAGGCAATGTTCATTTGCGAGCCGCTTTTCTAGTACGGCGGCCGGAATTATTACCGGCGTCGTCGCGCCGCTTCCGTCTGCTTCCAAGACAAGATGGGCCAACACATCCGCGGCCGTTTGCGCGAGGAACCACCGTCGGTCCAATGCTTAACTCGCGTCTTTCGGCAGGCTCCACCAATTGAAGAACCGCTTTCGCAAAGTACCGTAGTTGTTCATCTGTGACTGTTCGTTGATTGTAGACGTATTGTGTGCCGCCATACCGAATGTTACTAGCGGGACGGAAGAATGAGTTCCGCAAAAGGGTTGCTAGGTGGAGTTTTACGGCAGTGCCGGCCATTGGCGCAGTACCGCACGCAAAACGGTCCAAATCTTTCAACCTGTTTTTGATTTGCGTTTTTTCTTCCGGCGTGGCGCGCGGGAATTTGACGTCCACAGCGGCTTCAATACTTGTGTTTGGAATACAGGAAGTTCTTTCAACAACCTCGGGAGACACATCCATAGTCTCGGTCGCCGGCACAATGTCGCCAGCTGTAGGCACAGCAGTTGTAGGCACAGCAGCAGCCCCAGCACAATCGCGCTCAAGTGCTTCGATCCGCGCCCGTTGCGCTGTTTGTGCCGCTTGCGCCTCGGTTAATTGAGTGCGGAGTTGACTGGCGTCCGTATTTGCTCGCGCTCTACTCGCTTCCAGTTCCGTCACACGGGCCTGTGCGGTTGTGCGTGCCGCGTCCGCTTCTGTGTGTCTGCGCTCACAGTCCGCAAGGCGTCCTTCTAATTCGGCACGGATTCGCGCAATTTCGGCGTCCTTTTCCGCAACCGTACGGTCCCGAATCGCGCCACATTCACGGCGCGCAGCTTCTGCCTCTTGTCTGTATCCTGCGTTCAGAGCCTCCCTTGCTTCCGTGAAGTCGGCTTCTGCTTGGCGTAACGCATTTCTATATTCTACGTTGCGCGCTCTTAACGCAGCCTCCGCTTCTCTTTGAACACGTGCTAACTCTTCGCGATGTGCTGCGTTCGCAGCCTCACGATTCCGAGCCATTTGCGCAGTCAACGCAGCGTGTGATTGTTCACACTCCGCCAAACGTCGCTGTGCGTCTCTCAAGTCCTCAACAATCCGTTCATACTCACGTGTGGCGTCTACACGAGCCTGTGCTTCCAACAATCTTGACCGAGTTTCTTCTGCGGAGGCGCCGCTTGCCGCCGCTGCCGCGCGAAGTCGCTCCAGTTCTGCGCTTGCTTCTTCCGCGGCCCTTTGCGCCTCCGCAAGTGCCGCGGCGGTCGCGGCTGCTGCCGCTTCTGTAGCAGCCCGCTGTTCTGCCGCGTTTCGTTCACGCTGGCCTTGAAGTTCGGCAACGGCTCTTTCAAGATTCGCTTGTATGCGCTCTAACTCTGTAATACGTACACCTGCGGCTTCAAGACGACCGCGAAGTTCCGTTATTTGGCCCATCAATTCTGCTATGTGTGCTATTAGCGCCAATTTCTCCTCCGTCAGTGTTTTAACGGTTTCCATACACCGTGCCTCGGCATCCCTTCTGCGAGCAATCTCCGTCTCAAGATCGCGGATTCGCTGTTCAAGTCGTTCATTTTCTGCGCGGGTTCGTTCATCTACGGCACGTGATGCGGTCTGCGCGGCACGCTGTTCTTGGCGGCATTGCTCAAGTTCGCGTGTTAGACGTTCAACATCTGCTGTGGATAGCCGAATGCGATCCTCTAATCCTTCCCGAATACGTGTAAGATCATCCAACTGTCTACGAAGTGCGGCTAATTCAGGATTTTCAGCGGGGGGCGCGGCCGCAGCAGCAGGTGCCGCAGCAGCTTCCAACGCGTCAATCCGCTCAATAATTGCTTCCCGCGCGACCTGAATTGCGTCAATAACCGGTTGAAAGATTGCGCTTCCAGGCGCTGTTATTTGCGCCAGCTGTCGCTGAATAGCTGCTACGCCATTTTTTGTTTCTGTGAGATTTGCTCTTACTCGCTCCTCTTGCGCAGCGCGCTCTGGGCTTCTAACAAATTGGCTCAGTTCCGTGATTTGTCCACGAAGGGCGGCAAGTTCGGCGGTTTGCGCCGCTAACGTGGTCCGAACCGAATTACCAGGTCCTTCGCCGATCGCCGCACGAATGTTACGAATGTTTGCGCGGGCACCGTCAAGTTCGGCGGCCAAAGGTTCAATTCGGTCAAGCATGGGTCGCATTTCGTTGAATCTCGCATTGATAGCAGCTTCAATTGCTGCCTGGTTTGGAACATCTTCTAATTGCTCGTTCAATTCGTCAAGTCTTTGGTTGATCTGTGCTAGAGTTGCTCCGAGTGGTGCTAAATCAGGATTTTTCGGAACTGTTCCAAGAGTAGCAATTATTTGATCAATGGAGGCTTGGATAGCAGCGATGCGAGGATCTGGTGCTGCCGCCGGGTCGGCATGACGCGGGCCTGCGGCAGGATGCGGGGCGGCAGGAGGCGGTGGAATAGCGTCAATCCGCGCTTGAAGCTGAGCGATCGCTGCCTGGATAGCAGCATGATTTCCTACCTGGGCTACACGCAGTTGTTCCACGGAAGCTGCGAGACCCGGAATTGCCGCGACCTGCTCACGAAGCCCCGCAATTTGCCTATCCAAATCGGCCTTGTCTGCCTGTTGCGCGGCACGGATTTCTTGAATGGCGGGTACAAGAGGCTGAAGCGCGTCCCTCAAATTATTCAAAGGCGCTACAATTCCAGCGAATGCATCAGCAGCAGGCGCAGCAGCCGCGAGTCGCGCAGTTAATGCTGCGACCGCATTTTCCAATGCTTCAATACGACCGTTTAGAATTGGAATATTTTCCAGCGTTCTAATAATTTGCTGACTTTGCGCTAAAATATTTGAAACTTTCGCATGCATCGAAGGAAGCCCTTCAGGCGTGGGTTTATCCGATAATTGCGCGGTGATAATATACAACGATCTCAAAATTTTTAGTATATCTTTCTCAGCATCGTATTCGGATCCTTCTTCAATTGTCGGCAACTCACCTAATCCAACATTTGTTTCAGTCTGTCCGTGCGCAATTAGACTGTCTAATTTCTCATTAAAAACACGTCCTTGTTCGGCAAGACCCTCTGTGATTGTTTTCAAGACCAAATCAATCCGTCCGTTTAATTCTTTGAAGGCCGACGAATGATCAACACCTGGACGCGCTTTCAATTCGCTCAATGATTTCTGGATTTCTGCTATAGATTTCTCTATGTCTGCGCAACAAGATCCAGCATCACCGGGCATTCCTGATCCTGGTGTTCCGCCGCCTGGTGTTCCGCTGCCTGGTGTTCCGCCGCTAGGTCTGAATCCAGCGACCGAGCTAGGCGTGCGGGGCGTATTAACGAGGCATGGCCGCGCCCCGCCATCTCGCAGAATTTTGTCGATCTCTGCGATGATGGATCTGTGACTTGCGCGCAGTCCGTTGGAAACAGGCGTTGATGCAGAACTTCTGACTAAACTATCCCGTTTGAGACACAGGATTTTTCGCACAATATCCGGTAGCGGAGGGGTTTTTCCGGACGAAATCCATTTCATCAACGTCCGAATATCCTCAGGACGAATTCCTAGACTTTTATTCAAAACCCATATACTGCCCTCCTTTACCAGAATCTTCAAGGCTTTCAATAATTCCATATCTTGATCAACGTAGCCGCGCTCGTCCTTTTGACGAGCACCTTCGAGTTTTGGATCAACGCTGAATCCCAGCAAAGACATCTCTACAAAAGGGAATTGAAAATTCCTTTGTACAAGACTCCGCAACTTTACAAACTTATAGGGTTTCTTTCCGGTATATACATGAGCCTGAACAAACTATTAATAACGTCGCCTTTCTTTCCACGCTCGGGAAGAAGAATCAAGGAGAAGAGTTGCTGAACAATGTCGGTATCGGATGGTTTCAGATCATGTACAAGAGCACGCGTCATCGCATCATCCAAATCGTCCATTGCCTTTTCCGTCTTTCTGTTGTCGTCTAGACGCCGCCGCGTTTCCTTTTGGTTGTGGAATAACGCCGACCAAACGACATAGTACGGAAGTTCACACTCTTTTCGCAAATGAATGTTTGTGTCGGATGAACATGTCTCCAAATCCATGAAAAATTTCGCCATGTGCGGCGCCAGCGACTTTTCCAGCATCACATCAAATCCAAGCGATATAAGTAAATTCTTTTCTTGTTCGGTTAATCCTGGACCAGAACCATCGCGAAAATACGTTTTCCGTCGCATATCGTCGTCTGAATCAAAACCAATCAGGAACGATTGGTTCGCAAGTTGAACCAGGGGCGCGCTCATCTGCGTTTGCTACTTAAAATGGGAACCGTTTTTAGCTATTAGATAAATGTCCGCATTGGTTCTACCTCCTCCTGCTGCGCTGCCTACTGCTGCGCTCACTGCGTTACCCACGCTGCCTACGCTAGAGCGCCGCGCCGTCACCGTCAAGAACCGTGTTCAATGTAAACAGGACCAGGTCGTTAGTTGGCTACAGGAGTTCTATACAGCGCCGGGCAATCTGGAAAAACTGCTCCCGATCCTTCAGGGCACCTCCCCGGTGAGCCTGCGTTTGGTGGATTACTTTGTGACCAATTACGCCAAGAAAATGAACACCAGTTTCCAGGCGGGTGGTCGTCCCTTCCTTATCTACTTCAACTACAAGCGCGAACTGAATGCTTATAGCAAGCGTCTGTTTGACCCTTTCTGCCGTCGTGAGCGCATCATGTTCCAGGCGCGCGGCGTGGAGCCTTTCGTGACCACCGTCGGCCAACTGAACTTCTTCCGCTGGTTCATTGAGAAGAATATTCTGGAATTCGTCGCGGAGAACCGTGAATCAATTGAGCACGATATGAACACGACGCTGAAGGAGCATTACAGCCGCAGCAATACGACCCGCAGCACGACGCTGACGGCCTCGGAGTCCACGCTTACGCTGTCGGAGGGCGGCGAGTCTACGGGTTCCAAGACGCCGCGGAAGAAGCGCTGCGAACTGACGAAGTCCGCCATGAAGAAGGTGAACGTCTTTGAGGGTGACGTGGTTGTGAGCTTTTCGTAATAAAATCCCTGAACTTCCAACAATTCTTGTTTGAGATTCAGTGTCTCTTAGACCAATGGGCATTTCAAACGGGCAGTTTGCGAGGCTTTGCCTCGCAAATCCGCCGTGTTTTGGTATGACCCATTGGCGAGTTGAGCCGGTCTGAAATAACCGGCGGTCTAAATTCTTTTTCTAAACAAATGGAAACACGTCGTAGGCACAAACAGTCAAGGAAACACCGTAAAATAACACGTTCTAGTCGTAGAAAAGTATTTTCAGAAGCGAAAATTAAAAACAATCTAACTCTTGCGAACTATAATAAATGGATGAAAACGTCATGGATGTCTGGATGGATTTCGCGGCAAGAGAAAGGCGACGATTGGGATCCAGCCACTTCTAAATGTGGTGTTCATGCCGCTTTTGTAATTGAGCAGTTAGGATTTAAGCCAAAAGATTTTGGGGACAACATACTGGTCACAGAATCAACTATTAGACCCACGGGCATTTCAAATCGGCACTAAAAAATGACAGCAATAGAAAATTGAGTGTCGGCAGATTATCCTTGAGCGTGATTCAAAGACCACCCAAATAATGAATGCTCCTATCACAGACTTTGTAATTTAAAAAAACATTTACCTCATGTATAAACACAATGTCCTCCCTACAAAAGTCCTTCGCGCAGATTCCTTACACCACACGGCTCCTTTTTGCGATTGCAGGTGACTCCGGATTCACACAATTGAAATTGGATACTGCGATTGCGGCACATCCTTCCAATGTTCTGATGTATGACGGAACGATCCTGAATACTACAGATGCAGACACATTCCTAGGATTTATTAATTACGGACGCACTTTCTCTACAGGTGATTTATTCCGCGACTTAGGTCCTAAATTGTATCTACAGACAGCTAGTCGCAACGATTACATCTTTTCGTATGTCCAGCAAGTTCAGGGTCCAGCATCCGAGGGGGTTCCTAATAATTACGCAGTGAATTCGCTGAGTGCTGGAAACTTTTGGATTTGTACATGGGCTGCAAATATTGCTACGGGAGGTATCGGCGTGAATGTAGTGCGCACAGGATGATAATAGCCTTTTTAGCAAGAATAGAACTGCCGGTTTGAAATGCTCATCGGTCTAATGATATTCTGACATCTCTCAACAAAGGAGATTTAATTGATTTGGTTCATAATTATTCTGATTACAAAACATTTAACAATTTGCCCAAAGACAATCGGTATGGTAATCACGAGTTTACAATTATTAAAGGTGGTGAAAAGTATTTTGTTACACAAGGTTTCTTACATGCTTATAAGCATTCCCTCATTTCCTATACGGAAGATGAAATCCGTGAAATGCTACTTAATATTATTACAAAACTATCCGATTACGACAATAACAAAAAATGGGGTGATTTGGAATTGGAGTTATACAAGAAATATTTCAGAACTGAATTATTCATGTATCCTAAACGCCCTGTATTGCGGGATCGGTTAGTTCACGGAATTATCTTAAAGTACGATGTTTATAAGAAATAGATGTCTTCTATCCTGAACTTCCAACAATTATTGTTTGAAATTCAGCGTCCACTGCTGCCGCCAGGTCCCGGATAATCATCTCCTGCGTAAGCGCCGCGCCAGTCGTCCTGCTTCGGCCGCAGCAGTTCATAGGCTTGAAGGGACGCGGCGTCCGTGGCCGTCCGTGCCGGTAGCCAGCGATCATAGAATTGCCGTTGCGCCAAAGACCGATCGGCGTCCACCTGTCGTTCACGATTGTCCTCCGTCACCGCCGATCGCAGTTCACGAATCATGTTTCGCGAATCGTCGCCGCCGGCATCCAGGCGCTGCGTGTAGAAATCGGTCGAGAAAGTTGTGGGGGGCAGCCGCGTTGCCTGGGCTGGCGGCGGGACACCTAAAGACCCGGCCGTCGCAGCAGCGCGTGGCGGGTCCGGCATATACTCCGGTTGGAGCCGGTATTTCACAGTGTTTGTGCGTGCCGGGATCGGATTCATGTCCATATAGACGGGCGCCGCGCCCGCGGCCGACCGACGAATCAAATCATCGGAGGCCGTCTGCGTCGGCGGTGTCGCGTGGAAAAAATCCCAGGCGCGTGAATTGATGGCGTCACGCGCAGCGTATTCGCGACGGACACGCACGCCCCCGCACAGCGGCGTCGCCATCGCGGTCGGGTCGTACATGGCGGGCACTCCTTCGCGCCGCTCTGACTGCAAGGAAGCCCAGCGGGCAGTTAAAGGATCCATACCTCTACAATGGGTGCGTTTCCTGGGCAGCGACGAAACACCGCGCATCTAAACCGGCGACCAAGATGATATTGTAGGAAGTACAAGAATGTTTCGCGCGAATACAACTCGGCGGAATACGAAGCGTACAATGTCTCCTATTCGGCCTGCGACGGATGTTTCGGGTGTAGTCATGTTTTCAGCAACAACAGCAGCGGCGGCGGATCCTGCTGTGGCAGCAGTTGCGACAGCAACAGCAACAGCCGCAGTTGCTGCTGTCGCAGCAGCAACAGCAGCAGCAGAACCTCTTTTGGAAAAGCGTTTTTCTAATTTCTTTGAAGCGGAAACCGCAAACGTGCTCGCATCCAAACCTTGGCTTCGTCTTGAACGCGGCATGCGTCTTCAAAAGATTCGCCACTTCGCAGAAGCGTATCCTGGACTCAGTGACGACGAAAAGGCACAGCTTAACGCGTTCCTTGTGAAAGCAAATGATGCGAAGCAACTCAACACAAAGGCACAAATCACGTACGAAAGTGGCGCAATTCAGTCCATTAAGGGTCTGAAAATTATTAAGACAGGTGATCCGTCTGTTCCGGCGGTCTATAAAATTGAGGCCGGGCGACAGACAAAACGGAATATAGCACCTGAATAAAATGTGTGACACAATAGAGATGGTGTACTCTGCTTGTGTCGCATGGTTCCAAGACTGGGTGGAAGCAGATCCACCGATTCTTTACGATGAATGGGATTTGAATCAATGGATGGTGTACGAAATGCGGCAAGCGACGCACATGTTTCTTCATACCGCTTTCCATTCACACCGCGCGCGCAACGACGCCGTGATGATTCTGCGGGCACTTTACTACGAGTATTACTTGTTTCAGAAGCAGCTGGCCCTCGCGG
>Ga0214921_10008028_pt1 | contig 13853 bp, 14 predicted proteins | sample LL1505_MetaG_FD_177992 | JGI IMG/M metagenome (GOLD analysis project Ga0214921, IMG submission 177992) | Freshwater microbial communities from Lake Lanier, Atlanta, Georgia, United States - LL-1505 | ecosystem: Environmental > Aquatic > Freshwater > Lake | place: USA: Georgia | collected... | reverse complement strand
TTTCTACGATAAAGTTTCTAGAAAAATCTGATCTCAACGAAAGATGTCTACCATTTCAGCACTAATCAAGGTCTGTCGTGTTAAAAAATTGCCATTAGATATCGAAAATTTAATTTTCGAGTATTTACTTAAAAATGGTCGTCGTTCGTTTATGGATGGTTATAATGTGCATTTTAATAATTTTCATAATCCCTATTTAATCAGACATAATAGGTATAATCATCTAAATTATAAATTACCCGCACTACTTAATAATTTTATAGATAGAAATATGTTTAGAAATAAATTCTTTACTAAAAATCATATACTATTATTAAATAGATTATCTATAGAGAGATGGGATATACATCTTAGATATAACGAGTTAGATTTAATAGAAAATGGATTATGGAGAAACGGAGATTTAGAGAATATGATTCAGAGACCATTTAGGCTATTTATTAATGAATTAGCAGGGAAAAGAGTCAAAAGATGGAAGGAATGGAACTCTGACGGGTCTATAGATTATATATTTAAATATAAAGTGGCTACTATAATTTTTAAAGCTAGGTCAGATGTAATTCATTTACATCAATGTATACCCACAGGGAGAAACGATTCTCTACCTAGAACTACTGATATTAATGAATTTCTTCAAGAATTTGAGGACTATAAAATTATAATTAAATTGAATTAATTATTTAGATAAAAAATTTTTTTTTGCTTCAATTTTCACCGTAGATATTTTTTCAACATATTGAATAATTAATTTAAATAATATATAATTAATTAATTAAATTCGGAAAAAATAAATTCTGATAAATATAATATAATAATTTTCAATCTCAAAATTTTTTAATTTGAAAACTTTCTAAAATTATGTTCGAGTTAGAGCAGGGTTTAGCGGATGTCGGTCAATTTGAATTAGTGCGAGCAAGAGAAGGGCGAAACGGTGCTTTAGTGTCTAACCTTTACAGGAGAAGGCCAGAATATCGCGAGCAGGCTTTATATTATACAGAGGATGAATACCTTTCTGAGGTATGGGGATATGTTGAAGAGATAGGGGTCGAAAATGTTCGCGGTGTTGTTATTCAGTTTGTAGACTGGAGAGGCGATATCTATTTTAGGACAATACCGACAACTAATATCTATACATTTTTCGAGGCGGGTTCAAATACATCAATCGGACAACCTATCAGAGGCTCTGATGTAGTGCCTGAAGTTTATGAGTTAGACCGCAATTCATTTGTAATTAGATATATTACTTATCCTATTGTAGCAGGTAAAAATGGTAGTTATAAATCTACAGATATGACATATTATCAGATAGCCGATTATAGAGGTGATGAGGGCGATTGTCTATTAAATATTTTGAGAAATGTTGCACCATTAAAAACGGTCGCAAAATTAGATAAAAATATTTATAATGATAAAGTTCGGAAACTTCTAGATTTAGCCGATGGTAGTATAGAATGCAGTCCTGAAAATTTGCAAAAGTTGGCTAATTTCTTTATGTGTAATATTGAAACCTATAATGACGGAGTAGAAGAAGTCGACAAAATCGAATTTTTAGACTCAGCTCAGAATGGGAATCGAGTCCATTACCAGCTAAGACATCAGCTAGTAGCTAATATTAAATGTAGTAAACCTACTAGCTTGACAGCTCATATTTTGCTACTTGAGGGACATTGTTCACATATTCATAAATTTAAACCTATAGAGATTTGTCCATATACTGGAGATTTAGAGCTTAGAACTAGAGAACCTGATATTAAGCTTAGAATCTTAGAGCAGGGCAGGCCTTACTTTTGGGCTAAGAGACCACCTAAGAAGAATCCTAAAGCAGTCGAGAAAATCAAATATAAGACCGAGATATTAGTATATGATTTAGAAACCGTATTCGATGAGGAAACGGGTATTTTAAAGCCTTATTCTTGTGGATGGTATATATTCGACATAAATCGCACCGACTGGGATTTTTCAGAGGAAAGCTCTCAAATGTCATTTGGTTTTAATTGTATGGATGCTTTAATAGATGTCATAGCTACAGCTCCTAAAGATGTCAGATATCTAATTACCTCATTTAATGGGGCTAAATTTGATAACTTTATTCTAGCTCAATCCTTAGCTAAATCTGAACTACTTCACGACCTATTTTTTACATCTAATCAGATTAGAGATATTAGGAGCGGTAGACATTCTACATTAGATTTGTGTAAGCTATGTCCTATGTCTTTAGATGAAGCTTGTAAAGGTTTTCAGACATTGCCTAAAAAAGTAGCAGGTTTCGAACATTCTACACCTCAACACTATTATAGCCTTAATAAGCTTGACGAGTGGCTAACAGAGGAGAGAATGAGATTAGTTGAGTATTTGAACGGCGATGTTATGTCTACCTGTTCTCTAGCGGTTAAACTTAATCAGAACTTAAAAATATTGACTAATATCTCACCATTCGAGGAAGGTATCGGAACTATCGCAGGGCTTAGCTGGGAAGGTTTTTATCGGAATTGTGGAGAACAGCTCAAAAAAGGAAATAGAATACTGCCTATAGCTTGTAAGACTGAAGAAGCGGATAGAATGGCTAGAAATGCTATCATAGGAGGTAGAACTCAAAACTTTAAAGAGGCGGGTTTTACTAGTGAAGATATGGCTTTTATGGTTGATGTTTGCAGTTTATACCCTACTACAATGAGCGGAGCTAAATCTGAGCTAATGCCCGAGTGTTTGATGTATGGCTATTATCCATTAGGAGAAGAAATAGAGACTGACATCTATAGAGAGGGTAAATTAGGTTTTTATAATGTTTTGATTAAAAATCAGCCAGTCCCGAATATTATACCATTTAGAGAGAAAGACAAGCCTCATAATTGGAAATATCAAGGAGAATTTACTTCTATAATTTCGTCGGTAAGTATTGAGCTAATCAAGTATTACGGCGGAGAGGTTGAGGTGCTTAATGGCTATTATTATGAAGATTCTACTCGCGAAATGTTTAAAAGTTTTCTCGCTCCTATTATTTTAGAGAAAAGTTCTCAGGATAAGCTCAAAGAAGATAAGGACGAAGCCTATAATCCAGCTCTAAGAGAAACAGCTAAATTGATTATGAATAGTTTATCGGGCAAATTTGCTCAAAAAAATTATGATGATTTAGCTATTCTCAGTAAGGGCAGTCTTAATCAGTTAGCAAGTGAGAAGAAATTTCTCGACGGCAAAGCCGATAGATGGTATCCTATATGTGGCGAACTATGTTTATTAGTAGGTAAGAAAGAACTCAAATACAATCAAAAAAAGACAAAACCCGTCGCGGTAAGTGTATTCATCTATGAGCATTCTAGAGCTTTTATGTATCATATTCTGTATAAAAATTATAATCCTGTTTATACTGACACAGATTCAGCTATATTGTTCGAAAAGGATTATCTAAAATTTAGAGAAGATTTTCCTCAGTTAGACCCTGATAAAAGACTTAAAACTCTAGGCGATATCGAATGTGAATTATTTCCTAGAGAAGAGCAAAAAATGATAATCTGTCAGCCTAAATGTTATTATATCAATGGTAGCGATGATAAAGGTAATAAGATAGTAAAAGCTAAAATTAAAGGTGTAAATTATAAGCGGGATAAACTAATATCTAATAGAATGAAAGTAAAATATTTAGAAACTAGAAAGCTCTCCACATTGCACGACATATATACAAATGAGGCAGACGATGAAGTAGAAAGCTTAAAAGACCCTAAAAAGTTATTCGAAATATTAGCAGAAAATAAATCGGTTTCGGTTTTATGCTCATCATTAAGAAAAGGCTTAGATAATAGCGGTTTCATTATAAAACAGGTATATCTGGTCAAGAATTTAGCTCTAGATAAAGAAGCTAGAGAAGAGATAAGAGAACGACGAAAAGAAGACCGAAAAGAAACAAAAAAAGAAGTTAATGAAATGATGCAGATAATGAATAATTAGAGAGTATTAGCTCTCGGACTCGGTGGAGTCTGTTCATCTATTTTTTCCTCTCCTTCTACATCTCGAATGATTTTACAACATAAAAAATCGACCTCTTTACATTTAGATTTGTAGCAGATACGAGCAACCGCTAAAATTAAGCCGATTACTGAAGTTATTAAAAAAGTGTAAAATACCTCGCTAAATTCTGACATTATATTAATAGATTTTTATTTTTTTGTTTATTTAAGATATTACAGGGTCAACAGTTGAAGCCGTGCCAATATACCCAACCCAGTAAAAACCGTCAACATTCGCGGTTGTGGTAGTGCTAGTATTTACAAAAGTAATTGACACACTCACATCGTCGCCAGCGGTATAGGCATTAATTACAGTTGCGAACAGTTGAATAGCCGAGCCACTTTGTGGAATTGAATTAAATACGAGAGATAGTCCATCAGTTGAACCAGAAGGAAGCACCCAAGGAAGAGAAAAGGTAGCAGTAGTATAAGCACCAGCTCCAACTGATACGACGGGCGAAAATGTAATAACACCACCATTCACGGCAGTATCTGATATATTACTTAGTATATTGTTTAAAGGAGGATTTAAGATAGTTCGTGCTGACATTTTTGATTTATATCTATACAAAAATATAAGTTTTTAAATTAAATAATTGTTAGTCATTTCGCAAACAAGCTCATCAGGACTAATACCGTGTCCAGTAATCATTTTATTATATTGTTTTGTATCTAAATCTAAAAACGAGGCTCTCGTGCAACAATGACGGCCACAGGTAAATATAGATGGGTCTCTACTTTGATGTTGAAATTCATTAAAATAGACTTTATAGCCACTATTATATAGGTCTTTCAATAGATAAGGTTTTTCTTGATGTAGTTGTTCTAACACATTATAGGCTACTCTTTTACTCCAATCCTCGCCATCTGGTGGGTTGCCGTATGGGTCATAAATATGAATACCTGTCTCGCTTCCTTTAGTTTTTAAAAAGCATAGACACCAATGACCGACATTCTCGGACTGTCTAACTAAAAATATACAACAATGTTCAGGCGATGACATTAACACATTTAAAACTCCACTATCAATTAACGAACTATACGGCATAATAGGGATATTGTCGCCTACTATTCGCTTTAAATCTGTGTCAGTTAGAGAATAATTCATTTTTTTATTTCTTTATATTAATATAGATATAATAAAAATGATTGTTAATATTACAAATTCACCTAAAAAAGGTAAGCGGTTTCGAGTATTTATGTCTGACGGTCGTCATTTCGATTTCGGTCTAGATACAGGTAGCACATACATAGACCACCACGACAAACGAAAACGACTAGCTTATATAGCTCGCCATCTTGGAAATTTATCAGAAAAAAAATTAATTGACTCATTAACCCCTAGCCCCGCCTTATTCTCTTTAGCCCTATTGTGGGGTCGATATGATAATTTAGAAGATAATATTAAGTATCTTAATAGTATGTTATAAGCGATGCTTTTTCCTACGGAACCACGGCAATGGCTAATACTCATCTCTTAGCATACTTTCGGCTTCTTTTTGACTTCTTTTTTTGTCGATTATTGTTCGCTTTTTGATAGCGGATTCAACCTCATCAGCATCATATATCGCACTTCTTCGCTCAGATATTAGAACTTGCGGGACTTTTGTAATAAGACATATCCACCTACCCCAATCATTGCCTTTTAAAGCTTCTCGCATACCTTCAGGAACTGATAGATGTTTAGTAAGCATATAGGTAAGATTTCTATTACCACCGCCGAGCTTCGGAAACCATACGACAGCCGTTAATTCATTTAAAATATTCTTAGTCATTTTACCATTAGCTGAGCGATGAGAGATAAATAAACAGTGTAAATGTCGTTTTCGTCCCATTGTTAGCACGGCCTCAGTTAAAGCATCTACGGCCTTTTGTTTTTTAGGATTTGAAATACCCTCAATATCGTCAAATATGACCAATGAGCGAGAATTCTTATCTGGATTAGTTAAGTCGTCGAGAGTAATAGGATTAGCTACCATTTCGTCATCAATTTTTATATGTCTATGTGGAAATTTATAAGCTGAATCCTCATAATCATCAGACGAGATAATAGTTATATATTCAGGTTCGGGCTGAAATGCATTAATAAAATGACGAGTGTAATTGCCCGCCCAAGTGGATTTACCGCTACCCTGACCACCTACGATAAATACATTATCTACCATCTGCGGACGAGTTTCAGGGGTTATAGAATATACTAATGAAGGAGGTAGCTCGATAAGTTTCTCGCCGTTATCTTCTTCGCTAATTCTTAGTATCCCTGCAGGTTCAGCATCTGCGGATTCAACTATAGCCACTGTTCGCTGTCCTTTCTTTGATTTGCTTTTTCGGCTTTGCACTGGTAAAAGTTCAAGAGACATTTTGAAATATTTAAATTCGAAATTATTATATATATATAAATATAATAAATTACAAAATAATTATTTACCAGTAAAAAACCTTTTTTAAAATTTTACTTTGAAATGTCGGCCACATCCTCGAAATCATTACCGCCTCCTATTTTCTATCTAGATGTGAATTTAGCTACTTTAGACTCTGGATTACAGCCAATATCTAAGTTTTTAAATAGAAATAGTCCTATAGTCGATTGCCCTTCTGATTATTATGTCAGTGTAGCTCGCTTTATTTGTTCAACTCAACGAATACCTTTGTGGCAACCTCAATTAAACACCACGGCACCGAATAATAACGGATTAGACACGATTTACTCTATAACTTTGTCATACAGTGGAAGCCCTTCTTATACATCGACACAGGTATATTTACAGGTAATCAATGAGGATAATACCGTATCAGCTCCTACGGCTCCAGTCTTAACTGAACCGCTAACAACTTGGGGAAATGTGTATAGCTATTATACTATTTGCGATATGATTAATACAGCAATAGCTACGGCTTATACTGATTTGGCGACTCAGGTAGCTATTAGCGGTGTAAATTTATATGCAGACCCTCCTTATATGACTTGGAACCCTACTACTCAGCTATTTAGTATGACAGGCTACCCACTTAGCCAGTATGACCAGTCTACAGGTGCGGATATTGTCAATATATATTTTAATAATAACTTTAGACAGTTTCTATTAGGTTGGGATTATCAAATACAGAACAATTCTACTAGTTCGCCTACAGGTCAGGATGTCCTACTAGTTTTAAGAAATTTACAGAATAATATTTCACCAGCTCCAGCACCACCGACAGCTATTGACCCTACTACAACGACATTAATAATGAGTCAACATATCTCGTCGCCTTGGTGTTTTATCGCACTTAGTAGAATACAGGTATTAGCATCTTTACCTATTGCTTATCCTTATTTGACAGATGACCCTTTAGCAATTGCTCAAACAGGCACGAATAACAATACCGAGAATATATTATTAGATTTTATTGTCAATTACTCTGATGGGGGAGCTAGTGCTTATCAACAACCTATTTTATATTATGCAACTAGTGATTTATTTACAGCACCTCAGAAACTATCAGGAAATCATTCGCTAAATAGCTTTTTTAGCAGTGTGAGATGGGTAAATTTACAGGGCTATAGTGTGCCATTAGAGACTTTTGGATTAAGAAATGCGAGCATAAAATTTGCATTTATTCATAAAAGTATTATAGAAAGATTTTAACCAGTAAATAAAATTAGCTCAAATCGATTAATTAATTAAATTAAAAATTTATTTTTTTGTATAGATATAATTAACCTATAAATTTGTTTCACTTTCTGAATAACTAATTTAAAAATGAAGTTCGCTAAAGCCGTCGATAACCGAATCAACCTAGAGGAGCCGACCCTCGTAATAATGGAGTCTGTCCCCTCAGTCATCTATCAGACTATACCACCCTCACAGCCTTCAAATAACCCCGTAATCACGATTCCAGTTGCTAGCGGTATGGGTCTATCTCGTGAGCTATTATTTCAGGCAGGGCTTACATTCACCATTACAGGCACAGATTTAGAACTCTTTCAACAGTCGCAATGTTTGAGTTTGAGAGCTTTTCCTATTAATCAATGTCTTTCTAACTTAAACATTCAATTAGGCACCCAATCAGTCTCAATTACTCCTAATCTATATACTTCAGCATTTTTGCAATATAATAATGATACATTTATTCAAAGACAAAACCAGTCAGGCACAGCTTCAGCTGTAGATTTGACAACATCCTATAATGATGTAGTAGGCACTGTATCGAGTCCTTTTTCTAATGCTTTAGACGAAAATAATTCGGGATACTCTAATACTTGCAGAACTAAGCAAATCGTAAGTATTACCCCTAATTTAGCTAGTGGGGCTACTAGTCTAGTAGTTGTTGTAAATATTGTTGAGGCTCTTATCGCTTCTCCTTTTACTTATCAAGGTATCGCCGACCCTGAGAAGGCTATCTTTAACTTAAATAATGTAATTATCACAATGTCATTTAACTATTTGCAGAGAATGCTTTCTTATTCTATTCCTTCAGGTGCTACAGTTTCTAATGTGTCGGCATCATTTAACTCTCAGGCTATCCTTTGTCAATTTATCGCACCATTTGAGAACTCTCTAGCTAACCGAACCTATCCTACATCTTATAACTATACCTATATTCAAAGCACAGATACAACTATTACTAATATCGCCTCGACAGTAGGTAGCACAGCCTCCATCAGCACAAACACGCAACAGCTCTCTATTATTCCTGATTATTTTCTTATTTATGCTATTCCATCAGTTGCCGATTTAACCTCAGTAAGTCCTTCTTATCCTGATTTCTTTTTCCCTATCTCTGCTATCAATATTCAAATTGGTCAACGAAGTAGTGTATTAGGTTCAGCTAGTCAGTTTCAACTATGGCAAACATCTAAGAAAAACGGCTCTAATGTCGATTGGCCTCGTTGGAGTGGTCAACAGATTTTAGATAGCACTTCTACAACTGGCACAAATAAAGGAGTAGGTGGCGGAGGAGTTTTAATACTATCGACAGCTTCAGATTTAAATCTGCCTAAAACATCAGCCGTAGGTATGGCAGAAGCTCAAAACTTTCAGGCAAATATTACAATTTTAAATAATACAGCCTTAGCTTGGACTAATATCACTATCAGAGTAGTATCCTTAACTAGTGGATATATGCAAACTAGCGGAATGGGCAACATTAATCTAATCACTGGAGGAATCACACCTTCAATGTTGGCAAATGCTCCCGTTATTTCTGAGACCGTTTTAAGAACTTCGTCATTAGCAAAAGGATATAGCGGAGGCGGATTCTGGGATGACTTTAAGAAAGGATTTTCATCAGTAATGAAGCCTGCAGGTAAAATTACCACAGCATTAGCTCCACTAGCGGGCGAGTATGCTCCAGCAGTTGGGGCAGCGGGAACTATATTCACTGCTTTAGGTGATGCTACGGGAGGGGCTTTAATGCCTAGAAGAGCAATCAGAGGCCGAATGATGGGCTATCATTAAAATAATCAGCGACCGTATGCAATCGAAATAATTAATTAAATTAAAAATTTATTTTTTTGTATTAGTATAAATAACATTAAAATTCGATTTGCAAACTTTGATAAATTAAAAAAATGTATGGATATAATATTCATTCGGGAATGCCAACAATGCACGGAGGACTCACGGGACACGGATACGGAGCTCACGGATACGGAGCTATGCCTCATCCTATGCACTCGCTAGGAGGCTATCTACTAGGAGGTCGATTTGAGAAAGGAGTCCCTCTCGACGAAGCCACGAAAAAAAAGATGTATGATGCTAGACACGGAGTAGGTTCTTATGATGCTAGACTCGCTAGAATCGCTCTAGGACAACCTGCTAGAGCACCTAGAGCAAGAAAACCTAGAACCACTCAAAGAATGAAAATAGCTGAACATCTAAAACACTTGATAGATGCTGAAAAGATGGGAGCTAGATTAGAGAAGACTTACGGACACCCAGAACTAGCAGGATGGCTATCTCAAGATGCTCTTTATAATCAAGGAGTTCACGCTATGGAAAGATATCCAGCTTATACTAAAAAGCAGTTCGGTATACCAGTAGGAGCTAGAGCTAAAAAGGGCGCACCTGTGTTTAGTTATTATGATGCTAGAACTAAAAAATTAAAATTAGTTAAAGAAGGCAGTGCTGGCTATGTTAAAGCTTTAGCTAAGGGTCTAGCCTTAAATCCTTATCACGAATGGGATACAGAAGGATTCAGTAATACTTGGTAGGGAGTGGGGCGAGAACCCCCTAATCTAGATGAATGGGAAGAAGTAGAATTTGAACATTTCGGATTAGCACCTGAAGATATTTATAGTGAAGGCGATTATATACCTGAACAGAGCGACTATGTTTTAAGCGGAAACGGTTTAAGTGGTGGAAAACTATCAATTAATCATATTAAATTAATGTTAAAAGCGAGTTATAAAGATAAAGAAGCTCCCGACAGAATCGACGATTTTATATTAGACAGACAATTAAGCAATAAGTATGCAGTCGTATATCATAATCCTAAAACAAATCAAACAGTAGTCGCACATAGAGGAACGAAGGAAGCCTTAGATTGGACTAATAACGCTATGTATGCACTAGGTGCTTACAAATACACTGACAGATATAAAACAGGTAAAAAGACTCAACAACTAGCAGAAAAAAAATACGGAGCTAAAAATATATCTACTATCGGTCATTCACAGGCTGGAGTGCTTACAAGAGAACTCGGTAAAAACACTAAGGAAATTATAAACTTAAATCCTGCTTATAAAGGAGAAAAACCACTTAAAAACGAATATAATATAAGGTCTAGCGGTGATGTCGTTAGTATTGGACTACACGGAACTAATAGGTCTCACGATTTGCTAATACCTGCGGAAAGCTTAAACCCGCTAACTGAACATAATATAGATATTTTAGACAGAATCGATGCTAATCGTATGATTGGAGCGGGTTATTATTATTAATTAATTAATTTGAAAAATTATTTTTTTTGTTAAATATAAAGATAATTATAAATGTCAGTCAGAACATTATTTAGAAACGGACAATATTATTTAACTACTGGAGGAGAGCCTATTATCGTAAATGGAATTGAATATCCCGACGGAACTATACAAACCTCAGCCGATGCAACAGGAAGCACAGGAGCAACTGGACATACAGGAAGCACAGGAGCAACTGGAGCAACAGGAGCAAAAGGAGAAGATGGACAAGCCTCAAGCACAGGAGCAACAGGAGACCGTGGAGCAACTGGCTACACTGGAGACACTGGCTCTACTGGTGCAACAGGTGATACGGGACAAAAAGGCGAAACAGGCGACACAGGAGCTACTGGAGCAGATGGCTATACAGGTGCTACAGGATGCACTGGCTCGAGGGGTGAATCTGGAGCCACTGGGGACAGCGGAGCAACTGGGGCAACTGGTAGCTACGGAGATACTGGAGCAACTGGATGCACGGGAAGCAAAGGAGAAACTGGAGACCGCGGAGCGACTGGTGAAACTGGTTCAACGGGAGCTACTGGAGATAAAGGCGATACTGGGCATACAGGGGCTACGGGAGACACTGGGTCTACGGGTTCAGCGGGAGCGACTGGCGCGACTGGTGCGGTCGGTTCATTTTCTGGAAGCTTAGACCAGAATATAGTTGGGACAGCCTATCAAATAAATTTTGATTTCGACTCTCGTAATGCAACATTTGACCGTAATAGCCTATATTTAAGTTATGCAGGTAATGATGCGAGACTTAATGCCTCAGACTTAACTTTTAATAGTGTTTCTATTAAGTCGGCAGTTTCAGCTTTACAAATTAAACAAACTAATTTAATTTTACAAAATTTCTCATTAGCGATATATGCCGATGGAAGACCTGCATTAGCCCCTACAACAACTATTATAAATCAGTATGCCTATAGCCCTGCTTGGTATTTTATCAATAGTTATGTTTCAAATAATAAAATCAATTGGTATATTGGAGCGGATATAGGGATGACTGTAGCTAGTGTATTAGGGCTATATATGAATATTTTTAATGGTTTGACTACTAGCAATGATAATACCCCCTTTATCGTAATCTATACTAAGCCACAAGTCGGAGATTTAACTTTCTACCATTCTAGAAGAGTATATACTTTTAGCTCGACTCCTATAGCCAATACTCGCTATTGTATGTTTACCAATTTAAGCGGTAGCTGTCCTTCTCCTTCACACTATGGGCAAACTATTAATAATATGGTTATATCCAGTGCTCAAAGTGTGGGGGCATTCTCACCTAGCGAAGAAATCCTTTTCTTTTCAATCTCTACTAATTCGATTAGTGTAATAAATACTGTAGAATTTGCTATTAGTAAATTCGGTATCATAACTCCTACAGGCACTCAAGAAATAGGATTTAATCCAGTTTAAAAATTGCAAAAAAAAAAAAAAAAAATTTTTTTTTTTTTATTTTTTTTAAAACATTTTTTTAATTTTTTAAAATTTTTTTTTTTTTTTTTTTTTTTTCCATAATAGACCACTTATAACACCGACAGCAATCGCGATAGGTTTTTTCATTTTTTTAATTGTTTGTATATTAATATAATTATTTTAATTTATCAATTAAATATTTAGATAATTCTTTTTTGACTTGACTATTAAATGTAGGTTTAAAAGTATTTAAATTAATGACATAGTCATTTTTCTCTCCTTTTCCTACTCGTTTATAGCATAACATAGGGGGTAGTCCTTCTTTTATGTATAATGAGCAACTATGATAATTTGTATTTCTTTTCTCAAACCAAGCCATTTTTTTATTTTGTTCTGATAGTTCTTCCCACATTAGAAAACCCGCATTAAAACCTATGAGCATCCTTACCTCATTAGATATTTTAGCCTCTAGGGCTTCCTGTTGTTGTCTTCTGATAACATCGGCATTATTCGGCTCGATGATTGTCTCGATTGTGAGATTCGAGACTTCTCCCGTGTTAATAATTTCTTCTGGTGTTGTTGATTCGCTTCCGCTATTTTCAGACGATAGCTCAGCCAGATTGAAAGTCTCATTTTGTTGTTTTCTTGGTCTTCCTCTTCCTCTTGCTTGTTCAGTTTGCATTTTTTTTGAAATTAAAATTACGAAAATTATTTTTTGAAAATGTTTTATGTATATCTATAAAAATAAAAAAAGAAAAAAATAAATTAATTAATTACTATTTATTTAATTAAGTAATATTTTAAATTCTTTACTCCCGTCTCGTTCTTCCATTGATTGAGAATAATCCCAAGTCTCAACGAATCTACAATCTTTTTTTGTTATTGTGCTAGGGTCTGACGGTGTTTCATTAGGTCTATAATTAAAATATAATGTAATTTTATTAAATTTTAGAGTTTCGCTAAATTCTATTCTCTCATAGAATCTCTGCTCTGTCAATATGGTATTTTGATAGCTTCTACGGCTCAAACTGTAAAGAAATTCGCTCAGTGGTTTAACCATTCTATCAGCTAATCCGTCGGCTCTTCCATATGTTCCATCCCATAAATCATCATCGTCAAAATCTGCTAAGGTTGCATATTCTGGCATATTTTGCCTTTCTTTCCATAATAAATTTAATAATAAAACATTATTTTTTGAATATTCTTGCATATGCATAGAATTATAAGGTATTAAATTCAGATATAAATCAGGTAAAACATAATTAATTCTTAAGAATTGACCTCTATCATTGATTGTTCTTCTATTATCATATTCATCTACAAATTTATCAAAATATAAACCCGCAAACCCTAAACGGCCTAAATACTCGAAAATTAAATTTTCGATATCTAATGGCAATTTTTTAACACGACAGACCTTGATTAGTGCTGAAATGGTAGACATCTTTCGTTGAGATCAGATTTTTCTAGAAACTTTATCGTAGAAA
>Ga0214921_10008027_pt1 | contig 13853 bp, 11 predicted proteins | sample LL1505_MetaG_FD_177992 | JGI IMG/M metagenome (GOLD analysis project Ga0214921, IMG submission 177992) | Freshwater microbial communities from Lake Lanier, Atlanta, Georgia, United States - LL-1505 | ecosystem: Environmental > Aquatic > Freshwater > Lake | place: USA: Georgia | collected... | reverse complement strand
GTCCACCTTGTTGATGACGACGATGGGGTGCAGGCCCAGTTCCAAGGCCTTGCTCAGCACAAATCGGGTTTGGGGCATGGGACCTTCGAAGGCATCCACCAACAAGAGCACTCCGTCGGCCATTTTGAGGACACGCTCCACCTCCCCTCCGAAATCCGAGTGACCCGGGGTGTCTATGATGTTGATTTTGACGCCTTGGTATTCGACCGAAACGTTTTTGGAGAATATCGTGATCCCCCGCTCCCGCTCCAGGTCGTTATTGTCCAAAATCAGCTCCCCTACCTCTTGATGAGGTTTGAAAAGGCGGGTGAATTGCATGATTTTGTCCACCATGGTGGTTTTGCCATGGTCAACGTGGGCGATGATGGCGATGTTGCGAAGGGCTGTTTCCGGGTGGGAATTCATAGAGGGGGGTTAAAATCCAAATAGGAGCCGCAAAGGTATCATATCCGCCCTCATTCCTTATATTTGCGTCGCGTTAAGCGTTGCTTAACTCGGTTCGGTAGTTCAGTTGGTTAGAATACATGCCTGTCACGCATGGGGTCGCGGGTTCGAGTCCCGTCCGGACCGCTCAGCCCGCTTCCCCAGGAAGCGGGTTTTTTGTTGGAGTTCCCGGTCGCCAATCGGTTCTTAATTCCAAGACCATTAACCAATGCCCTTAAGCCTTCCTCGTACCCATTTCAGCGTTGTGGCCCTCTGTGCCTTGTGGTGTCTATTGTTAGGATGGATGCACCGAACCCCAGGCCTCGAGGGCATGATGACCCACGACGCCTTGCGCAGTACCCTGGACTATCACCGAAGCCTGCCGGTCTTTGCGGCCCGCCCGCTGACATCAGGGGCGGTGGCGTTGCTCAGCCGATGGACCGCTGTGGACGAAACCCTGGTCTTGGCCTTGCTAAATCCCTTGTTGTTGGCGCTGAGTGCCGTCTTGCTTTATGCCTTGAGTCTTCGTTGGGGAGCGAAGCCCCTGGGGGCTTGGATAGCCGCCGCCCTGTACCTGTTTTCGTTCACCCACCTGTTTGCCTTTGTTCCGCCGATGTACACCTTCGACGAACCTCTGCAAATGTTGACGTTGTTTGCCGCAGGCTGCTCTCTCCCCCGTCCTGCGGTATGGAGGCAGACTGCTGAAGCACGGCCCGAACTGCGATTCTACAACATTCCCTACGCCCTTTTGGCCGGACTTTGGTTGGGGCTATCGTGGTGGGCCCGCGAAAGCGGCCTGATTCTCTTGCCCATCTTGGCCGGGCTGTACCTGCCTCAGGCAAGTAAGCCTGAACGTGTTGGCCTGGGTATCACCGTGGTGACGGCCATGGGGGTTTTGATCTTGGGGCGATTGACCACGGGACCTGCTACCATGTCCGGCGACCTTTGGCAATGGCAAGCCCGCTTCAGCAACCTGCAAGCTAATTTCCGCAACACCGATTACAGCGTCGAAACCTTGGTGGGGATTTTTCTGGTCCTGGCCTGGCCCCTGGTCCTCCTGCGTTCCCTGCTGGGCCGCTACCGCTTGTTGACCATGGGATTTGCAGTCAGCCTTGTTATCAACACGTTGATGGTTCTCTTGATGGCCAAGGCCCGGGAAGCCCGGCTCTTTGCGTTGCCTCTCATGTTGATCTGGCCCCTGCTGGGTTTGCGTCAATATGCATGGCCCACCATGAAGAGATCCTTTGGACCAAAGAACGGGCTCATCCTGATGTTGGCCATCGCAGGAACGCTGCATCTTGCTTGGAACCAGTACCAAAGCACCGTGGGGCCCAACACCCACCACCTGTTTAGAGAATACCTCACCGTGTACGGGATTAGCCTTGCCTTTTATGGGTATTTCAGTCGGACCAAAGACTTTGGAGGAGGAGCATCAAAAAAACCAAAAGCCCTGCAATGAATTCCCCTCGGTATTTGGAAAAAAATCCGCGTTTGAGTACATACAACGATTGAACCAAACCATGTGGGTACGTCTGTTTTGACTTCAACGAAAATTGATTTGGAACCACACCACCTTCAAAAAGCAAGGTGCCTTGATGAAGTTGAATTGGAATAACCGACAAAATCATTTCATCAATTAAATCCTCAACAATCAAAGAATGAGCCAATTCTGCGCCCCCATCGCAATAGATGTTGAGGCCTTGTGATGATTTGATTTCGTTAACAAGAGCCTTGAGATCACCCTTGAAAAAAAGGAGCTTATCCGAAGATGATTTTCTTGTTTGCCTCGTGATAACATAAACCTTCTTTTCTGGATGATACGGATACCCAAACCCAACCACCACATCGTAAGTTTTACGACCCACCAAAATGCAACCAACCGATTTTATAAATTCCGAGTACCCGTAGTCTTCTTCGCCACCCTGGTAAGGCTTCAAAAAGTCCAAATTGTTCTCCTCCCCCGCTATAAAGCCATCTTCGGAAATAGCGATATACAAAATCGTTTTGGGGCTCATCTTGGACAAAAACAAAAAAGGGTTACACTGTGCAAGTATAACCCTCTTATCCGAATACCGGCTCCCCGGGTTGGGCTCGAACCAACGACCCCCTGATTAACAGTCAAGTGCTCTAACCAACTGAGCTACCGAGGAATTTTGGGAGTTTGGCCTAGGCTTTTGCCCCAAAAGGAGTGCAATGATAGCATTTAACCGCCAAAGTTCCAATATTTGCGCCCAAACTTGTTTCTTACCCCAACAACCCCCATCCCCTCCCATGGCACAGCAACTTCCTTTGGTAATTGTCGGAACCGTCGCTTTTGACAGCATTGAAACCCCTTTTGGCAAGGCCGATCGGGTGATTGGGGGGGCGGGGACCTACGGGGCCCTGGCGGCAAGCCACTTTACGGAAGGGATTGGGCTGGTTTCGGTGATTGGGGATGATTTTCCAGAGGAATCGCTGGCCATGATGCGGTCCAGGGGGATTGATACGGAGGGAATTCAACGGGTCGCCGGTCAGGAATCCTTCTTTTGGGCCGGGAAATACCATCTGGACATGAACAGCCGCGATACCCTCGAAACCAGGCTCAATGTTCTGGCGGATTTTGACCCGGTACTGCCCCAGGCCTACCGTAGCCCCCGCCTCCTCATGCTCGGCAACCTCACCCCCTCGGTCCAAATGAGGGTTTTGGACCAAATGGAAAGCCGGCCTGCCTTGATCGCCATGGACACCATGAACTTTTGGATGGATATCGCCTGGGATGCCCTGCTGGAAACCATCGCCCGGGTGGATTTGCTTACCATCAACGACGAGGAGGCTCGTCAACTCTCCGGCGAACGCTCCCTGCTCAAAGCAGCCCGCAAAATTGCTACCATGGGTCCACGCTACCTCATCATCAAAAAAGGGGAACACGGGGCTCTGCTCTTTGGGGATGGAGATATCTTTTTTGCCCCGGCCCTGCCCCTGGAGGAAGTCTGCGATCCGACCGGTGCCGGCGATAGTTTTGCGGGGGGCTTGATGGGTTATTTGGCCTCACAGCCCCAAATCACCATGGAACACCTCAAACAAGGAATCCTTTGTGGTTCGGCCCTGGCCTCCTGCACCGTCGAGGCGTTTGGGACCAGCAGCCTCGAAGCTGTAACCGAAGAAGTCCTCCAGGACCGTCTTCGTGTTTTTGATCGCCTGACCCGGATTCAATTAAGTTAGATTTTTAACTAATTTTACTTGAACTTTGTGATTATGCTTACCCAACTTGAAATTAACGAGCGACTTAAGGCTATAAAACCAGAACTTGAATCCAGATTTAAGGTGAGTTCCATTGGGTATTTTGGCTCCTTTGCGAACGGTACTCAAAACCCACAAAGTGACTTAGACCTCTTAGTAGAATTTTCACAGCCGGTTGGGTGGAATTTTTTTACTCTCGAAAACTATCTGGAGCATCTTTTAGGATTGAAAGTGGATTTGGTTACGAGGAATTCACTTAAGGATCAAATCAAAGATTCTATTTTAAGCCAAGTTCTATACATTTGAAACCGAGCGAAAGAGACCCACTTTTGTATCTTGTTGATATTCAAGTGGCCATGGAACGAGTTATAACTTATACCGCAGAACATACATTTCAAACTTTCAAATGGGATTACAAAACAGTAGATGCTGTAATTCGAAATTTCGAAATCATAGGTGAGGCCACAAAAAATCTTTCTTGGGAGATAAAAGGAAAGTACCCCACCATTCCATGGGAAGAAATGTACCGCTTAAGAAATGGGCCATCATCTTGATTCGTTGAATCCCATTATTTCTTTCTAGAGAATAGCCTGTTTTTTTTACATCAAGCCCTGGCCCACCAAAGCTTCGGCGATTTGGACGGCGTTGGTGGCGGCGCCTTTGCGGAGATTATCGGCCACCACCCACATGTTCAGGCAATTATCACGGGTGAAATCCCGTCGGACCCTGCCTACAAACACTTCATCCTGGTCTTGGCTATGAATGGGCATAGGATACTGATTCCGGGATGGTTCATCCTCCAAAAGAACCCCCGGGCTTTGTTGTAACAATTCCCGAACTCGCTCCATCGGAAAATCCTTTTCAAACTCCACATTCACTGCTTCGCTGTGACCCCCCATCACGGGAACGCGAACCGTGGTTGCGCAGAGGGCTATCCCCTCGTCGCCCATGATTTTGCGGGTTTCGTGGGTCATTTTCATTTCTTCTTTGGTGTACCCGTTGTCCAAAAAAACATCAATATGCGGTAGGCAATTAAGATCAATGCGGTGCGGGTACGCCATGGGACCGTCGATACCGGCTCTTTCGTTCATTAACTGCGTGACCGCCTTGACCCCGGTTCCCGTCACGCTTTGGTAGGTACTGACCACGATCCGTCGAATTCGGAATTCCTGGTGCAGCAAGTTGAGGGCCACGACCAATTGAATAGTCGAGCAATTGGGATTGGCCACAATCAACGAGGGAGACCGCAAAGCGTGGGCGTTGACTTCGGGGACCACCAAGGGAACAAGAGGATCCATGCGCCAGGCCGAGGAATTATCGATAACCCGTATGCCGGCTTCGGCAAAGCGAGGCGCCCATTCCAGCGACACCGAACCGCCTGCGGAGAACAAAGCCAGATCTGCCCCCATTTGGATGGCGGTATCGGGGGAAACAATGGTCCAATCCCGGTCTTTCCAACGAAGTGTTTTGCCGACCGAGGACGGGGAGGCCACCGGAATCAAGGTATGAACCGGGAAGTTCCTTTCTTGGAGAACGCGCAGCATGGTCGAGCCGACAAGGCCCGAGGCACCGACAACGGCAACACGGTAGGATTGCGGTTTGTTCATGGGGTTGGGGTATTGGTATTGCGGACACAAAAATGCTAAAACAATCGCTCCAAAAGTCACAACGGAATAAGCTTTTTTGGGGTCATGAAGGATAGCCTCCGACTACCCGGTAAACCCCTGGTTCCCAAGACCTGTACGGCCATGTTGTTGATCGTCTTCCTGGCAGGGAGCAAGTTAACGCAGGGGCAATTTTATGAGGACTTTGCGGACAGCAATTTCACCGCCAACCCCAGCTGGCTGGGTGAAACCGGTAAATTCATCATCAACAGCCAACGTGAGCTCCAATTGAATGCGCCAGCGGCCAACGGTTCAGCCTTGCTCCGTACCCCCTCCTTGGCGGTGCATCAAGGCCGTTGGGAATTTCACGGCAGGATGGACTTCAACCCTTCTTCGGTGAATCTGCTGGACCTCTACTTGATGGCCACCGATACCGCACCCCACCAAAGCGGCTTGGGCTATGGGATTCGTCTGGGCGGCACCAATGATAACATTGAATTTATTCGCTGCGTTAACGGAACCACGACGCGTTTGGCATCCTGGGCGAACGGTTGGATGAACAAAGAGAGCAATCCTTTTGGAATCAAAGTCGAACGCTATACGGGAGGCCTATGGTATTGTTATGCGGATACGTCCAATTCCGGATCCGGTTCCGCCTCCTGGATATGGCTGGGATCCGTGACCGACAATACCATTACCAGATCAAGCCATGTGGTCTTGAGGCCGGTGTACACCTCCACACGATCCAAATTGTTTTCTTTCCAGAAAATAACGGTTAGCGGCACCCTGATGCCTGATTCTGTTCCGCCCAAGGTGACTGGATTTCAGTTTGTTACGGAAAATATCCTGCACGTGATGTTCAGTGAGCCCTTGGACACCCCTCATGCAGCCGCGTCCATGGTCCTTCAACACCCCAGCAGCTTGAGCTGTAGTGGATATCGATGGAATAGCGACTCCGTTCTTGAAATCCAATATGCCGGCGCTGTTCCCAAGGAAAGAAGATTGCCCCTACGGCTTCGTGGATTGCAGGACCGCTCCGGTCTTGCTATGGACACCGTTCTGGATCTCCTGCTCAACGATTACCGAACGGGGAGGTTGCGCATCAGTGAATTCATGAGCGATCCGGATCCGCCCATGAGAGCCTTTCCGAACGGCCTTCCCCTCAGCGAATTTGTAGAAATCTACAATCCAGATTCACTGCCAATAAGTCTCCTGGGTTGCAGCCTTGGGGACGCTACCTCCATGAGCCCGCTGCCTCCTTCTACCTTGCTGCCCCTGGCCTATGCGGTGTTGGTGCCTTCGGACCTCAAGGAACTCTGGGAGCAATGGTCCGATTGGCAGGTTCCATGGGTACAACGGCATTTCATTGGTGTTCAGCCCTGGCCCTCCCTGAACAACGACCAAGATCGGATTCGAATCCTTGGACCAGGCGGAGTAGGCCTGGATTCTCTTGACTACCAACTTGCCTGGTGGCGTACGATCCCCCAAAAGCAAGGCGGCTGGTCCATGAGTCGGCAAGATCTACGCTGCCCCTGTCAGGATTCTTTGAATTGGAAACCCTCGACCCATGTTCAAGGCGGGGATCCCGGGATAGGCTCCGTAATCCCCTATGATTCCACAGCAGGTTGCAGGAAGACCGCAAGGATTCTGGCAACTCAAGTTTTGGTGGATCCTAACCTCGGTTTCCGACTTCAATTTGACAGCCCGGTGAGGCCCAGCCAAAGAGCTCGTATGGCGCTCCTCATGAATGGAGATACGATAGAAATTCCTATCAACAAGGCAGATACCTTGAAAGTGATCACGGAATGGACACTGACAACGGGACTGGCATGGTCTCTCCTGCCGGGTCAGGTCTATACGGTGTTATGCGAAGGCTGGGAAACCTGCAACGGAACCTTGAGCCCCCCTCAAATCCTGCAAGCGGGCCTGGGCATTGTAGCCGACTCTGCCCTGGTCTTGATCTCGGAAATTTATCCGCGTCCACTGCACACCGATTACCCTTGGGTTGAATGTTGCAACCTATCCCAACTCGTCCTTGATCGAAGCCGCCTATGGCTGTTCCGCACCGGACAAGCAGGGGAAGTCCTGGAAGGCAATTCCTTGGGCCAGGAGTTAGAACCCTGGTTCCCCGGACAATGCCTCCTGCTCAGCCGTAACAAAGATTTTCTGAGGCTCGAGGGCCTTCGCCTCTGCAGGTCACAGAGCATCGATTCCTTGAGGCAGAACCCAGTCGTCCTCAGCTTGCCCGCTTTGCCGAGAACAGGAGCATGGTTATCCCTTCAGGATCATCAAGGTCGTACCTTGGACCGGGTGGCCTACCATGATTCTTGCTTCCATCCTTGGGCCGGGAAGATCGAGGGCAAATCCCTGCAGCGATGGCGGTACGACCGGCCCTATACCGGTCAAGGTTTACCTTCCACCCGTTGGATCAGTTCGTCCACCCAAGAACGCGCATCACCGGGTTGCCTTACCTCTGGAAACAATCCTGGACTCGCGCCCCATGAACCCGCCTCCAGAAAAGGGCGCAACAGCCCTGTTGCCTTGACCTTATCCAAAGAAAATCTTATCCCCACGACAATGGATGGGATTCGGATAGGCCTCCGTTTCCAAGAGCCCCCCACCAACAACCGTGCAAGGGTTAACCTTCGAGTCATGGACCTGTTCGGTGGAATAATAACACAACTTAGCCAAGACGAATGGGCCGATCCTGACAGCGCCTGGTTCTGGGATGGAAGAACGGGACCTGCCTCCAAGCGACCTGCAGGAATGATGGTACAGGACGGGGCATACCCTGTGGTTCTCGAATGGCAAAATGCTGAAGGGCAATCCGGTTGGGACCTCGCCGAAATCCATGTCCTGCGATCACCTTGAGCTTGGTCACGCTAGGGCTTGGTGATCTTGATGGAAGTCAGCGATTGAATGCCCAAGAGAACCTGCTGCAAAAGTTCGTGGTTCAGGTTGTAAATCATTTGCTTACCCTCTCTGCGGGAAACCACCAAGCGACTCTTCCTCAAGATTGATAATTGCTGGGATGCCACCGATTGGCTTATCCTCAATTTGAAATAAATCTGGGTGACGGTTAGGGACTCATTCTGCTCCAAAATCCGAATAATCCCCAGCCTCAAAGGATGGTGCAGGGCATGGCACAGCTCATAGGCCGCATTGAAATTAACCTCTTGGAGTTGCTTGTACATGGTTGAACAGAATGAGGACGAAGTTACATTTCATTTCGAAAATTAGCGACCCTGCAGCGAAGGACTGTAAAAATCCTTGTGATAATCCACCCGGAAATCTGCAGGGGAAATCGTCTGTCCCAAAGCCAAGCCGCGCAGAGCCAAGCCCGCCCATGATGCAGCGGTGCACTGCCAATCGCTCACAAAATCGGCGTCCTGCCATCCCTCGATTTGTTGGCTTTCGACCAACAAATTTCTCCACTTGGCGACCCCATCGCCTACCAAGGCTACCCGATGACCGGCCCAAGCCGAGAATGTGTCTTGATCCAAAACCAAGGCCGAACCCGGGGCAAGTACCTCCAAGGTTCCGCTAGTCCACCCGTAAACCCCGCAGAAAACTTCCATGCGTCGGGCATCGATCATCGAGATCACCGTGGAGCAACGAGAGCTCAAGGATGAATCCTGATGCCACCAGCCCCAAGCCATGGCCTCCAGCGTGGATACCCCCAGCAGCGGTATATTCCAAGGCAAAGCAATCCCCTGCGCCAAAGCTGCACCGATTCTCAAGCCGGTGTAGGATCCGGGGCCCCGCTGGCAAGCAATCGCCCCCAATTGGGCAGGTCGTAAACCCGCATCCTTTAAGCATTCTTGCACCATCAAAGCCAAGCGCTCGGCTTGCATCTGCGGGCGTAATTCCAACGAAGAGGCCAGGACCTTGCCTTCACCGTCCACGACGGCCACCGAAGCGGCAGCGCTGGCATGATCCAAAAGAAGCAGAGGGGCATTCGAAGGCTTCATTTCGAGGAGAAATCGGAGGGAAATCGAAGAGAAATCAAAGAGAAATCAAAGAGAAATCAAAGAGAAATCGAAGTGAAATCAAAGAGAAATCAAAGAGAAATCTAGCAAGTGTTTGAATGCTAAAAGGTAACCTGCACGTCCATTCTTTGGCCCGAACGCAGCAATTGCAAGTTGGCCGTTTGGCCTTTGCTTTGGTAAGACAAGGCCTTCATGTAAGCCTGCATATCCCCCAACGGAAAGTCGCCCAGTTGCAAGAGAATATCCCCCTTGAGCACCCCGGCCTTGGCAGCGGGTTTGTTTTCGGTAACACCGTCCACTTTGATCCCTTCGCCTTCGTAGAAATAATCCGGCATGATGCCAAGGGTTACCTTGAAACGAGGAGATGCCGAGGCATCGGCACTGCTGGTCTTGCGGAACTGAAGCCGACCATGGGCCGGCAAGGAATCCACCAGCCGCACCATGCAAGCCAAGACCTGCGCCATACCAGGATAATTGATCAGGTGTTCGTCGTCCTCCGGTTTATGATATTCCTGATGGGTTCCCGTAAAAAAATGCAAGACCGGAACATTCTTCAAATAAAACGAATGATGGTCCGAGGAACCGCTGCCTGACTCGCTGCTTTTGATGCGCAATGGCCCGGCTGCAGCCTCCACCAAGGCGGGCCATTCCAGGGCCGTTCCGGTTCCGTGCACACCCAATTGCATGCTACTATCTTGCAACCGCCCAATCATATCCATGTTAAGCATTGCTACCACCGAATCCAAGGGAATAAGCGGATGCCTAACGAAATAGGCGGAACCGAGCAAGCCCAATTCTTCGCCCGAAAAAGCCAAAAACAAATAATTAAACCGCTTGTCCTGGCCCAGGGCATAATGGGCCGCCAACTCCACCAGCCCGGCTGTTCCCGAAGCATTGTCATCGGCCCCGTTATGGATTTGGGGTTCCCCACGATGTCTGCTGCTCCCGTATTCTCCGTAGCCTAAGTGATCGTAATGCGCGCCAAAAACCAAGGTCCGGTTCGCTCCGTTATCGATCAAACCCGCCACATTGGATGCCGTAACATATTCCCTAACAACTCGGCAGGCCAAACGAATGGGGGAACTGCTTCTCCCTGCAAACCCGGAGGGCAAAACATCAACCCCTGCCTCGGTCAGACTGAGTACCGGGATTCTGCCGGAACGGGTACGCCGGTCCATCACCGTATCCGGCCAAGGCTCCCCGCTCTTGGACGGATAGAGGATCAACGCTGTCGCGCCGTGCCTTTCGGCCAAGGCAATTTTGCGCTCCAAGGTCGATAGGGCGCCGTAAGGCCCGTGTGGGTTCGCTCCATCGGGGGCATTCCATCGCATCCACCAAACCTTATCCTTCATGAGCAGGCTGTCCTTGAGGTCGTGATGGTTCAGCGAATCGGATTCTATCCCATACCCTGCATCCACCGAATGTCCTGCGACCTCACCACTGCCCGAACCGGGCAAGACCACAAAGTGCTTGCCCTGCTCCAGGACTTTCCTTCCAACCTTCAGCATCGCATCGGGAGCGGCTGCTTGACGAACCAAGATTGGGAAGGACTGGGTCCAACGTCCAGAGTCGCCGGCCGCTTGCAAACCGTGCATGGCAAAGTTCTTGATCAGGTAAGCAGCGGCCTTGCGCTCCGCAGGAGATCCGCTTTGCCTTCCCTCCAAACTGTCATGGGCCAAGAAGCCCACATGCATTTTCAAACGATCCACCAAGTTTCCGTCCATGCCCTGAGCATGGACCTTGATGCCCCGCCCTTGAACCAGCAAGAAGGCCATGACGCACCCCAATACCAGGGTCTTCTTCCATAACATTCGATTCAATTCCGTGTATTTCATGATATTCAATTCCTTGTATTTTATAACATTCGATTCCATATATTTCATACCATTGTGTTGTAATTCATCATCATGCTTAGTTGGAACACTCTGCTCAAAACAATGTTCAAAACCCCGGGAGTATCCAATCCCGGTTGATCCAAAGCAAGACAAGCGTCAAAAAAATCAAAAGACCCCCACGCAAATTCCTGGAACCTACACGACTGCCTGACCAATGGCGTGCCATGGCAATACCCGGCCAAAGTCCGAGCAAGGTTCCTGCGGCAGTAGGCAAGAGAAAAGCAGGAGCCAATCCCCCTTGATCCGTCATCGCATAGAACAAGGTGGACGACAAAGCCATGACCGAAATCGCCCCCATGCTCAGGGCATTGATGCGGGCTTGGTTGCGCATCCCCAGACTTTGGAGGGCGGGTACCATGACTGCCCCACCCCCTAAACCGGTCAAGGCCGAGAACAATCCCCCCAACGAACCAAGCAAAGCATACCCCCCTGGGGAAGGCTCCTTGCCTAGGCCCTCCGGTATATCTGCGCCGACCTTGAACCAAGCCCATGCATTGCGGGTCAACATCATGGCCAGCATGCTGCTGAAAACGAGGCGAAAAAGGGCCGCATCGTATAAAGCCCCCTGACGAAGCAACCACGCCAACCCTACAGCAACCAAGCCTGCAGGAACACCCATGCTCAGCCATGTACGCGGTTCATAAACTCCTTTACGCTTCCACAACCATACGCCCACAAGGCCTGTCACCAGGGTCATGGCGAGGGAATTGCCCAATACCATCGAGACCCGATGCTCCGCAGCAAAACCTTGGCGATCCAACCACCATCCTAACACAGGCACGTAAATAACCCCTCCCCCTACCCCAAACAACCCGCCGACCAAACCCGCCACCATACCCAACCCTACGAGCAAGGCCCAATCCTCCATATCAAGGTACCCGTAGAATCTGCTTGTACGCGGCAAGATCCGCAAGCAAAGACAAGGCCCTTTGGACCTCGGGATCCCCCGCAAAAGTGGCCCTTAACCTACCTTTTTGGAAATAATATCGGGCTACAATTTCTTGCTTAAGGTATTCCGATATTTCACGGCGATGTTTGCGTAAATCTTTGGATTTATCCGTTTGCTTTCGTGCCACCAAGGCCTCGTATTCCTTGGCCACCGCATCAAAATATTTCTCTTTGGTCGCTTTCTCCTTGAAATCCTTAAGCAATTTATCCGATTCAGTAATGTATTCGTAATCCTTGCCTTGCAAGAATTGTTCAAATGCCGTGTACAGGGAGTCGCTGATCACAAAAGCCTCAGGTTCAGGAATAGATTCCCATTGTCCCCGCAAATACGTTGCAAAATCAAAAACGTGCCTTTTGTTAACCAAGGCAATCAGGATATTGCTGGCCGTGTCGGGAGCAATCGCCACATCGGGGGTAACACCCCCCGCATCGTAAACCAAACGACCTCCTGCCGTTTTGAAAGCCTTGCGTAGCGAATCGGCCACCCGCTGATTCTTGGATTCAGGGTCCTTGTCGCTGTACTCAATGGCCTGTATGCAACGACCACTCGGGATATAGTATTTGGCTGTGGTCACCTTGAGCTGGGAATTGTAGGTCAAGGGACGAACAGTTTGCACCAAGCCTTTGCCAAAGGTCTTCTGACCCACCACCACTGCACGATCATAATCCTGAAGTACTCCGGACACAATTTCCGAGGCCGATGCCGAGGAACCATCCACCAAGACCACCACCGGCATCTCCGCATCCACGGGGTCAGCCATGGTATTGTAGGATTTGTCCCATTCTTTGATTTTGCCTTTGGTATCCACCACCTTGGAACCTTTGGGGACAAAGAACCCGCTGATGCGCACCGCCTCGTCCAACGATCCCCCGGGATTGCCTCTGAGATCCAAGACCATGGATTTCATGCCCTTGGATTTGAGCTCGTACATGGCTTTCTGAATTTCACCCCCGGCATCGACTCGAAACGCGCTAAGGTTCACATAGCCAACGGTAGAATTCAGCATCCCGGAATAGGCCACAGAATTGACTTTTATTTCTTGACGTACCAAAACCTTCTCCATAGGCTTGGGATTTCCCGGCCTGGAGATCAGCAACTTCACTTCTGTATTCGGTTGGCCTTTGAGCAGCTTGGAGACTTCCTCGGTATTGCGTCCCTTGACCTCTTCGCCGTTGATTCGTAACAATTGATCCCCAGCACGCAGATCGGCCTTCTGCGCAGGGAATCCCTCGTAGGGATCTGCGATCACGATGCTTTCCCCGTTTTGGGAAATGAGTGCACCAATCCCTCCGTATTGACCGGTGGTCATGAATTTGAAATTCTCAATCTCCGACTCAGGGATATAATCAGTGTAAGGGTCCAAACTCTTGAGCATGGCGTCGATGCCCGTTTTCATCAACTTGGCCGGGTCCACATCGTCCACGTAATAGGTGTTGATTTCCCGATACAAGGTGGTAAAAATTTCGATGTGTTTGGAAAGTTCAAAATAATTGTTATTCAGGGCCAGTCCACCTGCACCCAACAGAAGGACCCATGCCAAAATCCTTACCTTGGCCCAGGAGCGTATGTTGAAGCCTAGGTTCTTGGCGGAGAGTTGGGACCACCAACGGCGAATGGGTGAGTTTGAAGGGTCAAAGTGCATGGCTTACGGTTAGAAATTCAATGGTTGAAGGTCAAAGTTAAGGTACAGGGTCATGGCCATGACCACCCCAGGGATGGCATCGGGCCAGCCTTCGTAGGGTGAGCCAGGAACCGCGCCAGGCCCCATGTCGCT
>Ga0214921_10008025_pt1 | contig 13856 bp, 10 predicted proteins | sample LL1505_MetaG_FD_177992 | JGI IMG/M metagenome (GOLD analysis project Ga0214921, IMG submission 177992) | Freshwater microbial communities from Lake Lanier, Atlanta, Georgia, United States - LL-1505 | ecosystem: Environmental > Aquatic > Freshwater > Lake | place: USA: Georgia | collected... | reverse complement strand
GCCGTCGTTCCACGGGCAACGGCCAGGAACGCCGCATCGACCAGTTGGATTTCCCCCATGCCTGCGGCCGTGTCACCGACGGCGTTATTGGCGAAGGCATGGGCTGATTTGTGGGCCCGAGTGGCAATGCTGAGATACGCCACCCCGAGCATGAGAAACAGCGTCAGCACGCTCAGCACCACCAGGAGCAGCACTCCTCGGCGTCGCTGGGTGCCGCGACACCACTCATGTCTCAGCGAGTCCATGAGGAGTTCCTTTCGAGCGTTACGAAATGCTCGGCATAGCCGATCGCTCCCTGCACGAGATGGACCCTGTCCGCTGTACTCGACACATCGTGGTCAAATGAAAATCTCGCGCCGGTGACGAGGCCTGAGGTTACCAGCGGCGCTGCCTGCAGGAGTCGCCGCCATGCCCAGGTCGTTGCCCCGTCGGAGAGAAGCACGACCGCTCCCGCGGGGCAGACATCACGGAATGTCTCCGATGTCATTCCCGGATTGAAGGTTGCGGTGCGTGTCGATGTCCGTGGGTCGGTGCCGGTCACAGGCAAGAGCGTGCCGGCCAGCGGGGCAACGGCGGCAACGCCGCTGCCCCGGCGGTTGCAGACGACGACCGAGAGGCGGAAAAATTGCGGCAGGGCGTCGGTCGTCGCGGGCACGAGCGTAGCCAGCCAGGAGAACGTGCCCTTGCTCGCGCGTTTCCCGGCTGAGGCGTAGAACCTCGGAACAGGTGGCTCGTCATCGGATTGCGTCGTGTCATAGACAAGGTCGTCCTGTGATCGGAAGACCTCATCGGCCGCCACGGTGCCGGCACCGAAATTGCCGAGGGTGACCGCGGTGAGTCCGGCAGCAGGGCTGGCGGAGACGAGACCGTTGGCTCCCAGGGGGTCAACGAGAATGGCAGGGCGGTTCGTTGACGCCGGAACCGGCGTCCAGGTGGCGGGATTCAAGATGCCCCGGGTGATCGCATCGGCGGTGGCGGCTGCCGCCACCGCTGACCGGCGGTCAGCGTCCATCGCCTTCTTCGCCTCCGAGGCACCCGCGGGCAGGAGTGCTACGACGCAGGCCAGCCCGATCGAAAGGATGCCGAGCGACACCAGCACTTCAAGCAGTGTGATGCCGCGGCGGCTGGCAACACTCACGGTCATGGCTTTACCAACAACGGGATTTAGAGGCCCCGCAAAGCCCTCACGACCAAGGCCTGCGAGGCCTCAACGGCCTGGGCTTTTGTGAAATTTTGCGGGAGATTCTTCAGGATATCCGAAGGAATTTCCACGACCCTGACCATCGACGTGCGCGAGTCAACAAGAACCCATCGAGCCTGAGGGTTTTGCCAGTTTACCCCAGGATCATCGACGGTGGAACTGCTTCCATACGCCGCCCCTACCTGGGAGCGAAGACCAACAAGCAGTGCCATCGGCGTGCTCGCCGTCAAGGCCGTGCGTGCCCACGCCGAGGTGCTGGACAGTTGACGCCACGCCGCCACTGGCCTTCCGCAGCGATCGAATTCGATGGCGACGGTTTTGGCATCATCCGTACTGGTGACGGAAGGCGAGAACCCATGCACGCCGATCGTCGACCCTGTGAGATCGATGCATGTGTTGTTGCTGAGCGAGGCAACGGCACCCGACATCCTGCGTTGGGGCGGCAGTCGCAATGTGTAGGGAATGGCTACGCGTGCAGATGGGTTGGCCTGTCCACCCGGAAAGGCGAGGTTGCTGGTAGTGCGGTTGGTGCCCGCGTTGGCGAGTTGGATCCTGCTGGTGGTGAGTGCGGTGAAGACCGCGGGAATGCCAGCAAACTCGATTGGTGCGGGGAGCACGTCGGCGGAACAGGCAAGCACGACGGTCGCTTCGCCGGTGCCGGTGCCGGCGAGAGGTTCCACGGTCGTGGAACCGGAAACGCCCGATCGCGGGCGTCCACTTCGCAAGGCCACAACAGCAGATCCTCCTCCAGATCCAGTGGCCTCCGCCTCGTACCAGGCAGCGGCGCCACTCCGAGAACCGATCGCTCGGGAAGCCTGCTGGCCCAGATGCACCGAGACCGCTTCAGCGGCATCGGTCAGTTGCCTCTTTTCGGAGCGACCGTTGAGCACGGGCAGCACGACGACTGAGAGCAGGCCGAGGATGACAACCACCACCAGCAACTCGGCCAGCGTCATGCCGCGACGCAGTGAGTCGGAAGGGTATTCCATGGGGCACCTACCGCGTGAGAAGGTCGTGATTGGTGATGTTGTCTCGATAGGCGTCGGAGTTGGCCGGGTCGGGCGCCCCCACGAGGACCGGGGGTTTCGAGTCTGTTCGCGGCGGCTTGTAGGTGCAGGGAGAGTTGCCATCGTCCACGCCCAGGGATGCCGTTGGCCACCCAGTATCCGCCACGCTGACGAGGCCGTAGCCGCTGGCCGCACCGGACAGAGGATCGTTCAAGGCTTCGTCGGGGCCCGGCGAAAAAATCAGCGGGAACAATGCGAATGCATTGGCGTCGACTCCGTTGGGATCGAGGGGGTCATGCGCCGCGACTGCATCTCGCTCCTGCAGCGGCGAAGAAAACCCTGGTGCCCAGCGAATGAATGAGATTGGCCGCCTCCATCCGTCCAGAAACTCAAGCTTGCCGTCTTGATCGATGTCACCGACGCGATCGGGCCGGATGTGCTCCAGAAAATCGGGGAACATTCCCGATTGCGTGATGATCATGTAGAGGCACTCGGCACCGGCATAGGCGGGCGACGGGGAGGGGGGAGTGTTTTTATAGTCGGCATAGCACTGGCCTGCAGGCGTCAGCGCCGTTGCCGCGGAACTCGGCACATCGGCCCAGGAATCGGGCATCTCCTCTCGGATGCGGGCTCGCAGCGCCTTCAGTTCCGTAGGGTTCGACGGGTTCATCTGAACCGCCAGATCCTCGTACTGCTCCCACCGCGACATGATCGCATCGTCGAGCTTTTGGATGATGAACTTGGTGGTGTCACGACGGCTGGCACGGGCGGCGTTTTGCATGCCGCCGAGCATGAGGCCCGACAGAATCGCCAGAATGCAGGTGACCACCACCAGTTCAATCAGCGTGAATCCAGTCGGTCCAGTCGTGACGCGACCGGAGATGGTCTTCGACACCGTTCGCTCTTGGCGAGAGCCCGGCGTCGTAGACCGTAGCCGCTGTGTGGCGATCAACGCCCAGCACGCGATGGCACTCATGCTCGTTCCTCGCAGCTTTCTTGCTGACGGGGTTCACAGTTCAGCTGATCCTACTTCCGCACAACCCAATCACCATGCCCTCGTTGGCCATGTGAATGCCTCACGGGAGGGGGGTTGTTTCGGAGTTGTTTGCTTGAGAACCGGCCAGTGAGCGTCCTACATTCAGCGTTTGCAGAAATTTGTGCTCTTCTCAGGCGGTTCTACGGAGACGCACACCAAAGGGTTCGTTTTGATCGATGGCCGATTATTCACGGCCCAAGGTGTCCACGAAGCCGTGTCAGTGCACGGCTGCCCGACGGAGTCACCGAGCCCGATCGATTGCGTGCGGCGAGCTAGGTAGACGCGTGTGACCGGATGGGACAGTTGGTCGCAGCGGTCGGTCAGCCCGGCGGCCAGGTCAGCGGACGGCCGCCGAGCAGGTGGACGTGCAGGTGGGGCACGGTCTGCCCGCCGTCACGGCCGCAGTTGACGACGAGCCGGTAGCCGTCCTCAAGCCCGAGCTTTCGCGCGAGAGACGTCGCCACACCCACCAGGTGGCCGAGGAGTGGCGTATCGGCGGCGGTGGCCTCAGCCAGCGAGGGGATCGCCCGCTTCGGAATCACAAGCAGGTGGACGGGGGCCTGCGGTGCCACGTCGTGAAAGGCGAGGCAGAGGTCGTCTTCGTGCTCGATGCGGGCCGGGATCTCGCGGCTGATGATCCGGGAGAAGATGGTCTCAGCCGGCGGTGTCATCGGTTGCTTCCGGAGCGGACTGTTCCAAGACGGATTCGGCCTGGCGGGCGGCAGCGGTCTTGCGAATCCGCTTCCGGGGGGCCTTGGGCACGGCCCATTCCTTGGTGAGGTGCTCAAAAACCTCAGGCGACTCGTAGCGGACGACGTTGCGGCCTTCGGGCATCGGGCCGACCAGCGAGCGGAAAATCGGCGCCCCTCGCAGGGCGAGGTCGGTGCTGCAGTCGTCGGTTCCCACCTGGAGATGCGTGCGGAGGATCTGCTCGGGGGAGTCGAAGTCGCGGATGATGAGTTCACCGTCTGTGCCGCGGGTGACGATCCGCCATGTGTCTTTTTCCATTGTCATGCGCTCCTGACGGGGGACGAACGGCCGGCCAAGGCGTTCGGAAGCCCGCGTGCCGTAGGGAGAAATCGGCAGTCGGCCGTCGCGTCTCAAGGAGAGCCGCCAGCGGACGTCGTGTCCGTCACGGAGGCACCTCGCCAGCACGGCGTGCCTTTCCGGCAGAAGCGTTGCAGGTGGACCTCGCCGAACCGCTGGCGTTGTGCGGTGCTCGATGCCCTGGGGCATCCACAACAACGAGATTCACGAGTGTCAAAACCCTGCGACGAACAGGAGCGGAGGGCATGGGATTCGAACCCACAACCCATTGCTGGGCATCTGATTTCGAGTCAGACCGCTGGCCAATTCGCTTACCCTCCGAATCAGCATGAAACCTAAGTCTACCGCCATTCCGCCTCGACGGCCAGATGTCACGTTTGGCGTGTCGAAACAGCCGGTTCGCGGCCACGGCCGTGCCGACGACTGCCACCGGAATCATGCACCGGGATTGCCACCGCACTTCAGGCGATAATCGGGGTGACCACCCTGCCGTGGACGTCGGTGAGGCGGTAGTCGCGGCCGGCATGCCGCCAGGTGAGACGGGTGTGGTCGAGGCCGAGCAGGTGGAGGATCGTGGCATGAAAATCGTGCACGTGCACCGGATCCTTCGCGACGTTGATGCCGTGTTCGTCCGACTCCCCGTAGGTGATTCCCCCCTTCACACCCCCACCGGCCAGCCAGGAGGAGAACACCCAGTGGTGGTGTTCCCGCCCCGCCGCGTTCGCCGCGGCGTTGAACGGCGTGCGGCCGAACTCAGTCGTCCAGACCACGAGCGTGTCGTCGAGCAGCCCGCGCCGCTTCAGGTCCTGGAGCAGCCCCGCGATCGGCTGGTCGACGTTCTTCGCCAAAGGCAGATGCGTCATCATGTCGCCATGCGCATCCCAATTGGCCGATGATCCGACATCGATCAACTCGATGAACCGCACACCCCGCTCCGCCAATCGCCTGGCCACCAGGCACTGCCAGGCGAAGCCCTGCGTGCTTCCCGGCTCCAGGCCGTAGAGTCGCAGCGTCTCCGCCGTCTCCCCCGACAGGTCGAAGGCCTCCGGCATCTCCGACTGCATCCCGAAGGCTGTTTCAAACGACTTGATCCGGGCCGCCAGGAGCGGATCAGGGCCCCGGCCGGCGAGATGACGTCGGTTCATGGCGGCAAGCTCCGCAAGCTCCAACTCTTGCAGACGCTCCGAACGGCTCCGCCGCCGGATGTTCGCGATCGGTTCCGGCCCCGGCACCACCCGCGTTCCCTGATGGGCTCCTGGGAGGAAGTCGCTCCCCCAGACCTGGTTGCCGGCATAGGGGGAGTGCGGAGCGATGACGATGAACGAGGGGAGATTGCGGTTTTCGGTTCCCAGGCCGTAGCTGACCCACGAACCGATGCTCGGCCGGGTGAACGTAAAGGAGCCGGTGTGGATGCCGAGCGTCGCCTCGTAATGATTCGTGTGGTCGGTTTTCATCGACCGGATCACGCACAGGTCGTCGACACATCGCGCCATCTGCGGAAAGAGTTCGCTGACCTCGGTTCCACAGCGGCCATGTGGCGCGAATTTCCACTGAGGTCCCTTGAGAAACATCTCAAAGCTTCCCTTTCGACCCTGGAACTCCGGCACGGTCACCGTCTTCCCTGCATCCGCTGCCAGTCGCGGCTTCGGATCCCATGACTCGACATGCGAGACGCCGCCACTCATGTGGAGGAAGATCACCCGTTTCGCCTTCGGCTCGAAATGAGGCGAACGCGGCGCCAGCGGGTCGGCTGCTGCCAGTGACAGACCGCCGGACGGCGAGTCGCCGGCAAGCAGTTCGTTGACGATTGCCGGCCAGATGATCGATCCCGCTGCCATGGACCGCAGGAGGCCGCGGCGGCTGGGATCGGGCGGAGTGCAGTTGTTCATGGTTGTCAGCGGTCAGGTGAGAAGGTGTCGATCGTTCACGTCTTCAATCGACGTGGAGAAACTCGTTGCTGCCCAGCAGCGTGCGCAGCCAGGCGGCGAGGGCTTCGTGGTCGGGAGTGGTCTTGTCTACGGGGTGCGTCCTGTCTGTGGCGGTGGCATCATCCGTATCGACCAGCTCTTTTCGATACGCATCGAGAAACCGACCAGCCGCCGCCAGTGCCACCTCGTCGGCTTCGCGGCCGAGCGCCGCGCACGTGGCCAATCGGATCTGGCGGTCCCGGTCTGCGGTCGCTTTCTCGAGATCCGTGGCCCAGGCATCGGCCGCCGTATGCACGAGCGGATCGTTTAAGAAGAAGAGCGCCTGCGTGGGCACGGTCGTCCCCAGTCTGTCGGCCGTGGAGGCGTTTGGGTCGGCGCCGTCGAAGAGCGCGAGGAAAGGATGTCGCTTCAGCCGGCTCGTCATCAGGTAGATGCTGCGACGCCCATGGTCGTAGACGCCGCTGAAAGGGCCGTGCTGCGTGAAGCCCCACTCGAACGGAGGCGGGAAGGGGTGCCCCTCGCCACGCGACCGGTCCAGACCGCCGCTCACCGCCAGCACCGCGTCGCGAATCTCCTCCGCCGCCAGCCGCCGGCGCTGGAATCCCACATACAGGCTGCGGGTATCGGGAACCGACGGATCGTCGTTCGGAAGGGCGGTCGCCTGCTGCCAGGTGGCGCTCGAGAGAATCTGCCGGTGCAACGATTTGACCGACCAGCCGCCGCGGACAAACTCGGCGGCGAGCCAGTCGAGGAGCTCGGGATGGGTCGGCGGCCGTCCACGGACGCCAAAGTCGTTCGGGGTTGCGACCAGTCCGCGGCTGAAGTGGTGCTGCCAGATCCGATTCACCATCACCCGTGCGGTGAGCGGATGATCGGGACGGGTCAGCCACTGGGCCAGTTCGAGCCGGCCGCTTCCAGTTGGACTGATCGCGAGCTCAGCGTTTCCAATCGCCGCGACGAAGCCCCGCGGCACCTCTGCACCTGGCTCGGCCGGTTCACCACGCACCTGGATCCGCGCGTCGCGTGGGGTTCCCTCCGCCATGCCGTAGGCCATCTCCACCGGACCGTCCGTGAGGAGCTGACGGAGCTCCGCTGTGACCGCATCCGCCCGTGCTTCCAGTGCGGAGAGCGTGCTTCGCAGGGTCGCGATCTCCGCCTGCCGGTCGGCGGATGGGGCTAGGATGGCGGTGCTGTCGAGTGGGCGCAGTGGGTCCGCGGAGACCATGACGTTGTCGACGTCGAGCGCGGGGCGAGCACCGCCCAGATGGCCGTAACTGTCGATGAACGTGTAGTCGAAGGTGCCGTCCCACGTGCTCGACAGCGTGCCCGAGAATGGTGTGGATGAGCGTTCGGTCAGGAGGAGGCCTTCATAGGTGCGTTTCCCGACCTCGATGACGAGTTGCACCTGGTACCACCGGTCGGGATCGAGCGACGCCACCGGCTCCGTTGTCTGCCCGCCCCTGACGAAGAAGTGATCGCCGTTGAAAAACAGTTCCACGGCAGCCGAGGTGCCTCCGCCGTGGCCGAGGTAATACCGCCAGGAGCCTTCACCGCCGCGGTCACGGTTGCCCAGCCTGAAGTCGAAGGCGACATGGAGTCGGCCATCGGCGTTGGGAGAGATCGGTGGGAACGTGAGACCAAAGCCGTCGTACTCAGCCCGGTTGGGCAGAGAAAGCCCGAGGCGGCCGGCCGGATAGTGGTTGGTGAAGGGGCTCTGGGCAGTGGCTTCCAGTCGCACCACGCTGGCAGGGCCGGCGTTCCAGGGGCTCGCAAGGGCGGCGCCGGCAGATTGCAGTTCCAGGTCGCCGTCGATGCCAGAGAGTTCCCGCAGTCGATCGCGGATCGCCTTGGGACTTGGTTCGCCGTTCGACGGGGCGGTCGCGGGGAGTTCGGTGCTCACTGGCGCGATCGGAAACGACTGCACGGCGATATTGTCACAGTCGATTGGCGTGGCGGCGTATGCCGGGGCAGAAGGGTCGATGTCCGCAGCGAGTTCCACGCGATCGATTTCACCACCCCAGGCAGAGCTCAGAAGGAACGGACCAAACTCCTTGACTGAGCCGGGGCTGCCGTACCGGCCCGAGACACTCCGGCCAGTGCGATCGATCACCAGTTGGAGATTGATCCATTGCCCGGTCGGGATCGAACCGAGTTCGTGCCGTTTTCCATCAGCCCGCAGCGACAGGCTCTCGGCCGCGACGACGATCTCGACCGCGGATTGCTGCGGGTTGCCGATCGTGAGTCGGTGCCGCCCCGCGGCGTCGGCGGCAGGGGCATGCGTGCGGAACTCAAGGTTGATGAAGCATTCGACATCGCTTCCCTGCGGTGGGAGTCGTACCGACTGGGTGCAGCGGTAAGGGCCGGCTCCCGCGGCAACGCTCACGCCAGAGCGACCCCCTGGGTAGAGATGCTTCAGCGGGCTCTGCGCTGCCGCTGTGACGGCGATTGGTCCCTCAGAACGCCAGGGGGCCACGAGAACACCGTTACTTCCTCCGTTGGCAGGAGCCTGCAGCTCGAAGTCGCCGTCGATGTCGGTGAGAGAGCGGAGTGTCGCCGTCGGTGGGGAACGATCGAGCGACACCAGTTCCTGGGAGAGCCGGGCGACATCGGTTTCGAAATCCCGCCAGCGACGGTCGCTTGACTGCGGACTGGCCAGAGGGGCGAGCGACCGCACTCGGTGCTTCTGTTCCGATCCGGGGAAGGGATAGCGACTGCTCTCGAAAATCCCGTAGAGCGCGTAGTAGTCGCGCACGCTGATGGGATCAAACTTGTGATCGTGACAGCGGGCACAGCCGAGGCTCAGACCCATGACCGATTGCCCCACCGTGTCGATCGTGTCCTGGATCGTGAGGTGGTGGTAGTGCTCCGAGTCGAAGCCAAACCGTCTCGAGATCGCCAGATAGCCCGTGGCGGTGATCTGTTCGGCACGTTTCGAGTCGGGGGATTCCATGGCGAGGATGTCGCCGGCGATCTGCTCGCGGAGAAACTGGTCGTATGGGAGGTCACGGTTGAAGGCGTCGATGCAGTAGTTGCGGTACCGCCAGGCGGTCGGCACGGGGTAGTCGGCTGTCTCCCCGGCGGTGTCGGCATAGCGGACAACGTCAAGCCAGTGTCGCCCCCACCGTTCGCCATAGGCGGGAGAGTCGAGGAGGCGATCGACGACCGACGCAAACGCATCGGGCGAGGGATCGCTCAGGAATGCCTCCACTTCCTCCGGGCTGGGGGGCAGGCCGGTCAGATCGAACGTCGCCCGCCGGATGAGCGTGCGACGGTCAGCTGCCGGCAGGGGATCGACGCCTGCCGCCTCCTGTCGGCCGCGGATAAATCGATCGATCGTCGTCCGGCACCATCCTGCGTCGTTGACGGGCGGAGGTGCCACTGCCGCGACCGGCGCGAAGGCCCAGTGACCTCTGACCTCGAAGGCTGGCCCCTCTGCCGGCCAGACCGCATCGGCGCCGATCCATGACACGAACTCTGTCACCTGATCAGGTCGGAGAGCGTTTTCAGTTTCGGGGGGCATGGCCGACACATCGGGATGGCGGCTGATCGCCTGCACGAGCAGGCTCGCCTGCGGATTGCCGGGCACGATCGCCGGCCCTGAATCGCCCCCCTGCAGCAGTGCGGCCCGCGAATCGACACGCAGCCCCCCGCAGACACGCTCGCCTCCATGGCAGCGAAAGCAGTTCGTGACGAGCACCGGACGGATGGCGGTCTCGAAGAACGACTCGGCGTCGTTGGCCCGGGCAGTGGGCCCGAATTCGCCGCACACGGTGATGATCAGCACGACCGCCGCAGGCAGGGTGCGATCGAAAGACCGTCTGAGTCGTGGTGGCGTCATCTGGCGGAACTCCGTCAACAGCTGTTGAGTGTAGCCGCGAGCCTTCACAAGGCCCATGAATCTGTCCGACATGGCGTCGCCATGACCGCCTGAACGCCGCATTTTGCCGACAGGGCTTTGCAAAATGCGGCGTCCGCGCGGCGAACTCACTATCGAAGCCTCCAAAAGCAGCGGTTTTTGACGGTTATGCGCTTTGGCAGGGTTTTGGCACGGCGTGTGCATTCTCAGCGGGCGTCATCCGCCGGTCCATGCTCTGGTGTCACGCGAATCCTGGTGGCCGGGCACGGATGATCGAGGAGGAAGAAGCCATGGTGTCTGTTGTGCCGACCGACGAAGACCTGATCTGCCGGGTTCGTGCCTCTGACGACGAGGCGGCGTTTGAGTCTCTCATGCATCGGTATGAGCAAAAGATTCTGGGCTATCTGCGCCGCTATCTCGGCAATCTCGAGATGGCGGAGGACGTCTGCCAGGCAACGTTTCTGCGGGTGCATCTCAAGCGGCATTCCTTTGCCGATGGACGGCGGTTTCGGCCGTGGCTCTACGCGATTGCCACCCACCAGGCCATCGACGCCTGTCGCATCGCCCGCCGCCATCGCATGGTGCGCCTCGATACAGGCCTCTCCGGGGACAGCGACGGCGCCACCTTCGTCGATGTGATCGCCGGGGGGGAGGCAACGGCCGATGACCATGCCGAGCAGGCGGAATCACGTGAGTGGATCGCTTCGGCGGTCGAAGAACTCCCGGAGCGCATGCGGACACCTCTGATGCTCGTCTATCAGCAGGGCATGAAATACCAGGACGTGGCCGCATCGCTGGGCATTCCGGTGGGAACGGTGAAGAGTCGCCTCCACACGGCCCTGACCAGACTGACTCGTTCCTGGCAGGAGAGTCAGGGCACGAATTGATCGTGCCGGCCGCTCGTCGCTAAGGACTTCGACGCTCCTTGCCACACATTCAACATACGTCGAGTGGCCCAAACCGCCGAGGGCGGTGAAAGCCTCCGGCTCGAGGGCAGGATACCCCAACTCGCTCCGGCTTCCACCGACCCCCGGCTTCTTCAGCAGTCGGAAAAGCCGCTCCTTCGAACGCAGATTCGCCTCTAGACATATCTGAACGGATGGACACAATAATCGATCAGTGAAGTCGTCACGGAAGAAGACATCCGATCGCGCCGCCGTTACCGATACATGACATCTCCAGCCGATCCGAAGATCACCTGTCCGCATTGCAAGAACGAAGTCCGACTGACCGAGTCGCTGGCGGCGCCGCTGGTGGAGGCGACTCGTGAGCAGTACGAGGCCAAGCTGCGAGCAGAACGGGCCGCCATCGCCGCCGCCGAGTCGAAAAAGGCCCGGCTTGAGCTGTCGGGCGAACTGGAGCAGCGTGCCAAAGATCTTGCCGATCTGAATGCCGTGCTGGCGGAACGCGACCGCAAGCTGGCCGAGGCCCAAAAGGCGCAGACCGATGCCATCCGCAAGCAGCGCGAGCTTGACGACGCCAAGCGGGAACTCGAACTCTCGATCGAGAAGCGGGTGCAAGAGTCGCTGGCGACGGCCCGCGAACTCGCCAAAAAGGAGGCCGAGACCGACCTCCGACTGAAAATGGCAGAGAAGGAGCAGACGATCACCGCCATGCAGCGGCAGATCGAAGACTTGATGCGGCGGGCGGAGCAGGGGTCGCAGCAGTTGCAGGGGGAGGTGCAGGAACTCGAGATCGAGGCGGTGCTCAAGCAGTCGTTCCCGACCGATCTCTTCACGCCTGTACCGAAGGGAGAGTTTGGCGGCGATTGCCTGCATGGCGTGGCCCGCGGCGACGGACAGCACTGCGGCAAGATCCTCTGGGAGTCGAAGCGGACGAAGAACTGGACCGACACCTGGCTGCCCAAATTGCGGGACGATCAGCGGGCCGCCAAGGCCGACCTCGCCGTCATCGTCACGCATACGTTGCCGAAGGGCATCGAAACCTTCGGGCATGTCGATGGAATTTGGGTGACTGGTACGCGGACGTTCGTTCCGCTCGCCATCGCACTCCGGCATACGCTCCTCGAACTGTCGCTGGCCCGCCAGGCCGGGGAAGGTCAGCAGACGAAAATGGAGCTTGTCTATCAATACCTGACCGGCCACCGCTTCCGGCAGCGGGTGACGGCGATCATCGAGAAGTTCGAGGAGATGCACGCTGATCTCGTCAAGGAGCGGACCACGATGACGAAGCTCTGGTCCAAGCGAGAGATGCAGATTCAGTCCGTGCTGGCCTCCACGGCCGGAATGTATGGCGACCTGCAGGGAATCGCCGGCCAGGCGATCGAGACGATCGACGCGCTCGATATCTCAAGGCTCACCGCCACCGCCGGCACGAATCTCGGCCAGTCTGATGCCGTGAAGTCAGCCGCCGGGCAGTCGCGGCCCCAGGCGTGACCGGGCCTGATGCCGAGCCCTACTGCCGTCGGTCGATGACCAGCGGGTCGTGCGAGCGGACGTCGCCGATGCGCAGGGAAGCCTTGCCAGAGAGCAGATCGTCCACCAGCGACCCCACCACCTCGGCCCGCCAGCCCGAGGCCAGCAGCGGTGGACGGTCGTCTTCGCTCTCGAAATAGCCGAGTTTGTAGGCGAGCAGATCGCGCATGTCGGAGGAGGTACCGACAAGCGCCGGCGCCAGATGCATCTGTCTGCAGACACCCGCCACCGCCGTCGCCAGGAACTGACCCAACACGGCGAGTTGCGGGGGCGGCGCACGGTGCTTCTCTCCGCCCGGGCACTCCTCATCGGGCAGGTCGAGGCCGCGCTGAATCGCCTCGGAGAGTCCGCGGAGGATGTGCCTCAGGTCCGATCGCTGCATGCCGCGGATGGCGGAGATCTGCCGCTCGTCGGCGCTCTTCCGCTTACAGAGTTCCACGAGCAGGTCGTCGCGGAGCACCCGCTTCGGCGGCATGTCGCGGGAATCTGCGACGCTGTCCCGCCAGTGCCAGAGCTCACGGGCGACCGCCAACTCCCGCCGTGACAGGCCAGAGAGGCCAGACACCCGCCGCCAGCGCTTGCGGATAAACGACTCTTCCACCTCGTCCTGCCAAGACTGCATCTCGTCCTGCATCCAGGCGGTCCGGCCCGCCGCCGCCAGCTTGCCTTCCAGCTTCCGCCAGAGCTTTTCCAGATGGCGGACGTCGTCGAGGGCGTATTCCACCTGCGCCGGCGTGAGTGGCCGCTGCCGCCAGTCGGTGCGGGTCTCCCCCTTGTTGGTCGGCAGGTTCAGAAACCGCCGTACGATCGAGGCATAGCCTGCGGGATAGTCGTGGTCGACGAGGCCTGAGGCCACCTGGACGTCGAAGAGCGACGATGGACGGGCCTGGATCGCGTGCAGGATGAAGCCCATCTCTTCGCGGCCTGCATGCACGACGGTGGTGCGGCCGGGCTCGGTGAGCAGCCGCCAGAACGGCTCCAGTTCACGCACCTTGAGTGTGTCGATCACCGCGAGCGTGTCTGGCGCCGCCACCTGAATCAGACAGAGTTGGCTGCGGTAGGTGTGCTCCGACACGAATTCCGTGTCAAAGGCGACATACGAATGGGCGGCGAGACGGTCAACGAGTGCACCGAGTTGCGACTCGGCCGTAATCAGATCGTAGCCGTCTGCGGAAGAATGGTCTTGAGTCACGCGGTTGAATGCCGAGGAGTACGGACTGCCGTGGGTTCAGAGAGTGATTACAGAGAAAGCGAGTTCAGAGAAAGGGGTTCAGAGGAACAGCAGGGAGACGAAAACGAAGACCGGTAGGAGAACGCCGAAACTGTATACACAATAGCCGAAAAAG
>Ga0214921_10008024_pt1 | contig 13857 bp, 12 predicted proteins | sample LL1505_MetaG_FD_177992 | JGI IMG/M metagenome (GOLD analysis project Ga0214921, IMG submission 177992) | Freshwater microbial communities from Lake Lanier, Atlanta, Georgia, United States - LL-1505 | ecosystem: Environmental > Aquatic > Freshwater > Lake | place: USA: Georgia | collected... | reverse complement strand
GCGCTGTCTACCTAATCGGGCGGTTCATTTTCTGGCGCGCCTACATGACGAACCCGGCAAGCCGTGGCCTTGGGTTCATGCTCAGCCTGCTGCCTTGCGCTTTCATGTTGGTCGGGGCGGTGGTTGGCTTAATTAAATAGTACAGTACGTAATAATTGATCTAACGGAAGACCAGAGCTTGCTTTTTCGGAAGAACACTCGGAACGTATCGTTTTAATTGGTGAAACCATGCCCCAATTTCTTAGATCATCATCGATCGCAGCGGTTGTAACGCTTGTCTTGATTATGACCGCAGGATGTAGTCAGATCTCGGAAAAGATTACGGACTTACTGCGCAAACCAACGTTGGCCGAACTAAACTCTCGCCTGACCGAGCTGAGCGCCCACGCCCCCCTCAACGAGGTCGATCGCAAGGGCTCAAGCTACATCGCAAACTACCCCGAGTTTGCCCCCGAATTACACCGAACCTTGGGTGAAATTTATTTGAGCAAGGGTGATGCGGAGGGCGCGGTTAGACATCTGCAGCAGTCTGGCCCAGCGTTCGGGTCGAATTCAGGGAATCCGGCAACCTCGGCACCCCGGCAAACTCAAGCATCCACGCCAGTCGTCCCGACACAAGTGCGTGGACAATCAGACCTGCAAACCCCTCCACCAACGCGACCCAAGGTCTCAGTGGGTGCGGCCGTAGACGGTGCCTCGGCAGTAATCAGCGACAACGGAATAGAAGTCAGAGCTGGCAACGCAGTCGCCGTCTTACCAAAGTGAGGTTGCAGAAACGCCTCAAACATAAGCTGCTCCCATGGCCGCTCGTATTCGTCGAGGGACCCTTGGATTTTTGTTTTGTGCCGCGTTCATTGCGCTGCTACAGAGTGCTTGGCTTTACAAAACCCTCCCGACCGCCTCCACTTCGCGAGACATCGCAATCGCGCTCGCGTTGAGTGATGAAGACAAGGTTCCAACCGTCTTCGCATTCGCATCTCAAATGCCCGCTTCGGTCGAAAAATCTCAAAGTAACCTTACTCCAGCAAGCTACTGTGAACAGTGGGCGGCGCTTTCACGCGACAAAATTGATTGTCGTAATGCCCTTCGACTTGACAGCCTGACCCAACTGACACCTGGGCCCGATGCTTCGAAAATCGACGAGCGCGCGCGCATCCAGATCAGCGCCAGCATTGACCAGTATCGAAATTTAGAGCAGCGACTGCGTAGCAAACGCACCGCGTATCCATACTTGCAGCAACCACTGATGGCGGTGCAATCGAGGCGTTACTCCCTTGAGCGAGCGCTTTTTGATGGGCAGAGTGCCGTTGCTCAAACACGGACGTTACCCTGGTTCGAAACTTTGCTCCTTTCCCAGGGCCAGCGCTATTCGGCTACCGGCGATCGCTTTCGCGACGTTGGCTGGGATATCGCAAGGCTACTGGATCAACCCGAGCGATTTAGCCTGCGTGGGAAGCAGACCGCGATGTTGATCGACAGTTTGCCAGCACTTTGGCTCTTGGGTTCTGGATCGTTGTTGCTACTGGCAACCTGGCGAATTGGACTGATCGGACTCGCTGTAGTCGGAGGGCTTACGAGCTTTCTGGCAGCGGGAACGTCTTTAACATTCGCGGCAAGTGTTTTTTTTGGTGAAGGGACTTCAAGTTTCCCACTGAACCCTTTGGGCAATCAGGCACTTCGGCAAGGCATCGTTCTTCTTTTTGTTTTTATCACGCTCTCCATGATGATCACATGGAGCCGCCTCGGGCACATGATCGCCAAACAGTCGTTGCGTCATCCCACCAACCTTGGAGTATTGGTTGTCCTTTCCGTGCTTGGCACATACGCACTGTCTGGGCCAGCGATGGGATCTGAGGCGTTGAAATGCGGGGTTTCGTTATTGGCGGCGACCACGATGGCCGGTGTGGGTCGACTGGTTTATGCCGCTCAACAATTCGTTCCAGTTGCATTGGCACCGCGAGTCTGGCTACGAAAAAGGGATGATTCCGGCGGAATCATTGCACGATATTTAGGGGTTCCACTCGTTGTCCAGATTGGCCTGCTGATGACCACGTTGATTATTGTTGCTGGATTTTTTCATGATCTCGGTGGCGTCCTGATCGCTGCACTTGTCGACTTGGTCGCGATTATGTTGGTGTTCGGAGCCCGCGCTGGAGCGCTCCTGATGGGTCTGTTTGGGATCGTTGGAACTGGACTTCTGATGACCGACAAGTTGAAGGACAGGCTTGCACTGATGCAGGATCCCTGGACAGCGTCTGTCAGTGATTTTGCTCGACTCGAGGCCTATTCCCAGGGATCAGGGCCTTGGGGATATGGCATCAATCTGAATCCTTGGTGCAGCGGTGGCGGAGCCTGCCTACCGCTCCAGATACTCAGTGACTACATGCCCGTGTTGCTGAAAGGTGCATTGGGGTCTTGGGTAATGATTGGGATTTTTTTGACCCTGTGCCTCGGGTGTGTAGGGTGTGCGGCTTGGGCTGGCAGACGCTTTTTACTCGACAGCGGCGAGTCAAGACTCTTGAGCATGGCCGCCTTTTATCTACTGATTGCAACCCTGCTCCAAGCCATCATTACTTTTTTTGGAAATTGGCGCTGGATTCCACTCACAGGCCTCGGGACACCGCTGCTCAGTATCGGGATCTCTTCAGTGCTTGCACCAGTGCTAGCAGTTGGGCTGATCGCACAAGTCGAAGTTCTGAGGCGCAAAGATGCTCAGCTATAGCCGCTGGTTAGCGCGGTCTCTTAGCGTAATCGTGGCTGCGGTTGCACTCTCGTTGGCGGCTGCGGCTTATTGGCAACAAAAAATACAAACGGGCAACGAAACCATCTTTCAGCCAGTCGCCCGAATTGAACAGGCGAAACAAATACTTCAGCAAATTGAATTGTTGCGCCCGGGATTAACGCCCAATAAAAACGAATCTGCTTTGGATGTGGGCCTTGAAGCCTCTGAACAAAAGATTGCCAATTGCACTTTGCGCCAACAAGCAGTTCTACAAGGTCGACTCATTCTGGCTCTGGGTATTTCTCGCCAACAGTCGGCTCAGTTGTTGCAGTCTGCAGCCGCCAATGCTGGAGAACTCAACGGAGCACCTATTCGATGCGATGGGATTGGCCAAGCCCTTTCTGCCGCACTCAAGTTAAGCCAAAGCAGAGGCCCTGAGTCGCAAGATGAGACCGTCTGGTTGACGCAGTCGCTCACGGAAAATCTAATCTGGAATCGATCGCTGCCGTGTATCGAAGCGTCACCGAATGAGCACCGGATTTTGTTGGTGGGCAATCCACTCAAGTGTGGTAGCGACGTAGATTGGATTGGTAGTGAAGCCCTGCCCCTATCTGGTTCCTTGCGCCAGATGAATTCCCGAATTGCTGCATCGTCGACGACCGCAGCCCTCGCGGGTCAGTTCGAGGCAAATGGCTTGGTTCAGGTAACCCTTGACCACAGTCTGCAACAACGTCTGGATCGATGGTCTGAATGCCTCGAATCGAAAACGCCTTGCGATCAGGTTCCATTGCAAGTCCCGGCTAAAGCAGCAACGATCGTGGCGATTGATGCCGAACGCGGCGATATCCTCGCACTGTGGTGTCATGGCCCAAGTTGTAAAGAGGGCGAACGAGCGAACATGGGGCATATGGCCGCTCTCCTGTTTGAAGCGCCACCTGCATCGACAACGAAGTTGATTCATGCACTCGCCATCGCACGAAACGCAGCGGTTAGCCCGGGGATGCTCGAGCTACAAATCAAGACGTCTGGTCAGAATGACGGCGCCGTTTCCAAGCGCAATGAATGGTGGGAACGCCAAGTTATTTGTAATCCCACTGAGAACCTAGCTGGGTTGCAACACTCCGAAACCCGAACGCGCTGTGATGTGATGCACCAAGTCCGGCGGATCGCAGACGAATTTGGATTCAATGCATTTTGTAACCAAACGCCGAGGGGTATCAACCAGAACTGTGGCCGTTCTTCGCTTGCCGGAAATGCGAGTCAGCTTTGGCTACCAGCTCAACTCGGGCGAATTGCAAGCGAAGCGCCTGCGCGCCCAACGACGACGATGGCGTGGTCCACTTACGAAGCGATTCGCCAGGGCCGTATTCGTCCGATCTACGGTCCGGACTATGAAGCCACCTCCTACGCAGTGCAATCAGTCCTTGGCGCCGGGAGTGCAAGAATTAGCCCACTTGGGCTGGCCAATTTATCCACGCGGGTATGGCGACAAGCTGACGGGCGTGCGGCCGTCTATCCGCGCATTGTCAGGCCATCAAACATTGGATCGCCAGTTACGGCCAAACCTGCAGCGACAAACCCAAGGGCACGAAGTACCGCATCCATCGTTCTGGCCGGCATGCGGAAAGTTGTTGAACCCGCGCAGTCTGGTTGGCAGGGATCTGGTACCGCTTCGACCGCCGTCAAACTCGCCTTTGGTCAGCCTTGTTCCGGCAATTGCGGTCTTTGGGCCAAGACGGGGACCGTCAGCAGAGCGGACCCGTTCTGGGCCGGTACCACTCTGTTAACTGCCCTGGTCAATACGAACGAACTCGAACAGTGGACAGGGCGTTCGTTGGCAATGCTGCCCAATCGCCGAATCGCATTGGGTGTCATTGTTCAGCCCTCAGATTCGCTGACCGCTGGCGCAGCGGGTCATGCGGCGAGTCAACTGGGAATGCTCCTAGTAAGTGAGTTATTTAACCCATGAAATTCTTCGCCAGAAAAAATCCGGCTACTGAGAGTCCAGAGGCCTCCCAACTCCTCGCTCTCCTAGCCCTGAGTCTGCAGACACAGCATGCCCTCAGACGCCATAGACGGCTTGAATTGCGATTGCCCCAACAATTAGTTGAAGGCACCTCACGAAGAGCATTTGAAGCAATCCTGTTCGACACGCTTTCCTGCGAATTTCCAGACTTGAATCAGCGCCTTAGCCTGCTTGTCGGTCCCTATGAAAAGTACAGTATCCAGCCCTTGCTAGAAGGAAAGAATTGATGAGTATCTTCGATTTTTTGGGTAAGAAACCGTCACCGTCAGCCGGTGTTCAAAAACTGAACACAAATCCAACCGATGATTTTGCGGATGGTGTCGTCATCGAACTCAAGGCGATTGTTAACACGGCGATTGCGACTGCGCTCGAGAGCCTCGAAGGCCGATACCTCCGAAGCATTCTCGAGCAAAGTCATTTCACGCTCGATTCGTTGGCCATTCGGTCATTGGACTTTGAGACGATGCGGCAACTTGAGGATTTCTTGAACCGCCATGACAGTATCCAGTCAAATTTCCGAGAAAATTTTTTCGGTCAAATTATCCAACCTGAATACAGATCGAGCCGAGGCGCAGTTGTAAAGACAGCACCGCCGCTCGCGCCATTGGTTGAGATCTCTGCAGCCACAATGGAATCAGAAACAGATGACGAAAGCTATCGGATCTCGCTCAAAGGGCGCCGAATGCGGTTCGAAGCCCATGCGAGTTTAGGCGGCCCGATCCGAACCCAATCGGCTGCCGAAGAGCCACTCGCTGCAAGAAATCCAACAAGCCAGCGAGTTCGGTCTGAAGAGGCGAGCCCCATCGGTCGATCCGAGGCCTCAGTCAACCCTACAAGGGCAAAGTCCGACGGAGCTTCGATTACCGTGAGGGTGCGCGATGGCGACGGCGAGCGCTCATTCCTCTGCACCCTTCCGGTGCAAATAGGACGCGCTTCATCCACAACCACACAGAGCGCCGCAACCGGCGTCCATCGAATTGACTTGCGTTCAACCTACGTGTCGCGTCAGCAACTCATCATTTTCGAACTGATGGGAAGCATCTTTGCATTGGTTCCATCGGAAGCAAGTCTAAGCTGCGCTTTCCAGGACGCAACGGTTCTGCAACCAGAACGAATCTACCGTGTATCACCAAATTCCACAGTAATTCTCACAGCAGGTGTCCCAATCGGCGGTCAACCTGCCGATCTTGATTTAAACGATCGTGCCCAGTATCCCCAAATTGAAATCGCCCTATCGCAGACGCTGCGAATGGACGAGGGGACTCCCCGTCCACGCGCAGTTCGCTGAAAAAACCTGGTGTTTTTTATGACGGCCGTATATGCCGCCATTACAAACTTTGAATCACACCCCTCTTATGGCTGTGACGCTTTCGCCCATAATCAAACCGCTGGAATTTGGGTTATGGCTGATGGTGCGAACAGTTGCCCAGATGCTAGGCAAGCCGCTGAATGGGTAGTCGATCGGATTGTCACGGCGCTCAAGCAGAGTTCACGAATAACCGATCATGAATTTGAGTCCTGCGTTCTTTCGATACACTCGGAAATGTTGCTTGCACATCCAGAAACAGCGGCCACGCTGCTGATTTGCCAAGTCTGCTCAGAAAGCATTCGGCTGGCGAGCATTGGAGACAGTTCTCTACGCGCATTTCGCCCAGCAATTTGGCCCCTCTCTCGGTGGAGGGAGTATTTGGTGATGCCGCTGGATATTGACCCAAACGGCAACCCTACCCAATTAATCGGCTCAGAAGTTTGTGAAAAGGTTCACGTGCGTCATCTCAAGGTCGACGCGAAATGGTTACTGGTGTTCATGACCGATGGCGCCGCCGAATTTATTCACTCGGCCGAGCTCGAAGCAAGCCTGGCAACCCTAGGCCGACAACAACCCTCCGCCGACGATCTTGACTACCTTTGCAAGGATCTTTCTCGTCAAGCACTCGATGCAGGTTGCAGAGACGACATTTCAGTTGCAATAGTTTGGTTTCAAGGCCCGCACCAATGAATGCAACTTCGTCGGGCAAGTATCGCAAACATTTTGAGGACCGCTATCTGCAAAGCCGAGAACAGCAGCTTCTCGACTTACTCAATCAGCGACGTGCACCCGTGCCCGAATTGCTAATGAGCGACATCACTACGGGTGAGGTCATTATGGAAGACGTGGGGGTTAGCCTGCTCCACTGGTTGAAAGACCAGCGCGTCGCCCCTAGCCAAATCCCATTAGCACTCGCATCTGGGATCAAAGTCGTTGTACAAATTGCGCAGATTGGAGTCTGGCAGTGGGACCTTGCGTTACGCAATCTGATGATCGATCCGAATAGTGGACAAGCACCGGGGCGATTACGGATGATCGATTTCGGCAATGCGGTAACCGCGTCCTGCCCGCTTCAAAAGCCACTCTGGATGTTGCCGCACGCGGACCAACATCCGCTCCTGCGGGAAGCACTTGAATCCGATTGGCGACTTTTTATGCAACGACAGGGGCTAAAGCAGCCCCCAGACCTGAGCGTAGCCTTTGATTTACCGGTAAGCGCTTGGCAAGAAGACTGGACCAATAAATTGGCGGTCGAAAATCTGAAACATCCTTGGTCGGTTCTTGCCAATGGGGTCGCCAACATGCTGCGCGAGGCCCTAAATATTCGCAATTGGCCCGGCTCAGAGGGTATTCGCTTCCAACTGAACGGGCTGACTGAGCTTTTTGACGATACAGGGGCGCAATCAAACCTGACTGCGATCGTCGACCTGCTTGAGCGCAGCATCGCAGCCGACGACGAGGAAAACCTGACGCCAAGACCTCGTCGTTTTCAACAGAAGCCAGCGACACCAACTAATTCCGTTGTAAGCACTCAGTTGGTTGAAATGGCGAGAACCTCTGCTGATCCGCGCACCGAGCGCCAAACTGGATACAACGAGGATCCCCGACAGGCAGACTTCGATGCGATACCAATGGGTCAGCCGACGAGATTGATGACGTTCGCCGTTCTGTTATTACTTGGCAGTCTCACCTTCTTCGGATGGTGGACCCTCAACCAAGCTTGGGAAACACTTCAAACGCCTATCAGCAATTTCACACTATTGGTCCTAGTGGCAATATGCATCCTCACGTTCACCACATTCATATGGGGGTTCCCCCTAAAGGGAAACTTGTCGAAATGGTACGGGAGTTTCCTGGGCCACTCGGCGGCCCAGATCCTACTCGGAGCTGAACTTTGGATGTTTGGACCGAATACTGCAGCGCTCGGGGTCATCGTCTGGGCCATCCCGAGCGTGCTCGGGATGGTTGTTTATACCTTGATCGTTCGATTCAAACACACAGAGCCTGACGTCTAAAGATCAAATCGAAAAACGATGAAGCCAAAGCCCAAGCTGGACTAACCACGGAGTGGATTCGCTACTGTCGATTGACCTTAAATTTTCTCGATCTTTTCCTCTGTGGACGACGCCTTCACAGAAACCACAGAAACATTCGCACCGCGCAAGGCGTCCACGAGTTTCGGCATTGCTGAGGTTGACAGCGAAATCGCGCTTTGGAGCCGTGTCATCGCATCTTTAAGCGGGGATAACTTGGTTACGGCCATCGGGTTGGCACCCACACCACTCACAATATTCTTTCCAGTCGGAACCAAGTCAGCGCCCTGAAGTCCAGCAAGAATAAGATTTCCCACGCCACGTGCGACGTTTTGCTGTTTTTCAGCCGACAACGATTTCGTTCGCTCGCCAAGATCCTTTTCTTCGGACAAGCGCTTGATTTCCGCCTCGGTAGTCTCGCGAACCTGTTGAAACTTTGCCCCGGCTTCTTGTGGGTTGGTCTGCTTGCCAACATCATTGAATAAAGACTGCAACTCCGCGCGTTTCTCCTCAGAACTAAAAGCGGCAACAATTGCCAGGTAGGCCTTCGAAGCAGTCATCTCGATTTTAAAACTCTTGTCCAAGAAGGCTGCGATATCAGCCTCAATATTTCCCCCTCCACCGGAGGATTTACCGCCCCCTAGCATCCCACCGAACTGAGCGAACGCGGACTGCCCAACCGCCAAAAGTGGCAGGGCCCCAAAAAGAATTCTTCGAGTCTTCATCATGATTTAAATCACTTCCCTAAATTGAGTTTTTCGACCAGTTTTGGCAGATTTTTCGAAACGCTTTCCGCAGCTTTGAGGGCGACGAAATTCGCAACTTGAGGCGATGCCGCGCCCTTGACATTTATCCGTTCCGCCTGAACGAAATTGCCAACTCTTTGCCCCGCCTTTTCGATTATGACCGTTGAGGCTGCGACCAAATCAAATGCACACAAGTCGCCAGCGCATGCCGGAGCGTCTGGGCGGACAAGATATCCGGGTCGAATACAACTCTCTGTCGGTTCGGGAGGCGCGACTTTAAGTTTAAATTTTCCTTCCTGAAGCAATGCAGTCGCGTTGGAATAAAACTCTGGATTGGCTAATGTCACCTGATACTTCTGATTGCCATATGCAGCATGCTTAACGACAGGGACAAGAAAGTCTGCAGGCGACGAATCGGCCGCGACATAATGAGTCGGACATTCGGACAGCCTAGTTTGACCGCGGCGAGGCAGGTTGGAGATGACGATACGGTCACCACGACGTATTTCCGAATCCCTTGGCGTATATTTGAAGGAGGTGCTTCCATCAGCCTCAAATGGCAACTCATCAGAGCGGTCGAATGCAATCCGCCAAAAAGTTGGCTTGCCATTTATTTTGGCATCAAGAGGCCGAATAACATCGATTGCGACATCCGCACCATTGAGAGGCGGGAGCCCCTTCACAGCAAACGAAGATTTGTTAGCTGTGGTAATTTCGAATTCCCCGGGTTGAAATTTCAGATTGGCAATGAATTTCTTTGCGGCCGCAGTTGTCGAATTCTTTAGGGCAACTTCTTTTGCATTATTGATGTCGAGTCCGCGACCCCCACGTTTTTCTATCCGATAGAAGTCCTGCCCAATCTCAGAATGCAAAACGTTGCCTTTGACATCGACAAGTTGAACACCAACCGTAGCCGCGAAGGATTCTCGCGTTTCCACACCACCTTGACCACTTTCGAAGAGGACCGGCGTGAAACTATGTTCAAACCGGAGGAAAAAATCTGGAGCGTCTTTACGACTCTCAAAGTCCTTTCTAACGGACGCGAACTTATCCCAAGCAACGCAATTAGCTCTTCGTTCGATGATATCTTGGGTATCCTTAAAGTTCGCGTCTACTGCGGCTATTTGGAAAGGCGCACCGAACCCAATGTTCTTTGCAAACAGGTCACTCATCGCGCTTGACAGTACGTCTGCCTGAGACAATGAAATGACAGGCATCACTCTTGGTTTCCGGGAGTCATCCGCAGGAGCGTCAAATTGAAAGGAGAAGGCGTCTCCAACAGAAACTTCGCCTTGAGTCGGCCGCAGGATAGCGTAACCGGACTCTGCCGCAAGTACCGAAAAATAGACCTCGGCGCCAGTCTTCTTGTTAACGGCGGTTGGCTGGTCACCGTCAACGAACCCAACCTCGAACCCCTTGTCCGCAACATAAACATCAGACGACCGTCCAACGATGGTAACGATTGATTGTTTTGGTTGAAAGCCATTCTTCAATTGCCCAACGAGTTCGGTAAGTTGCTTCTCGAGCCCGGTCACGACGTCATCGGTGACGATCGTCTTCACACTCTTGCTCAATTCCTCGGCACTACCGAACCGAAACGGCGTGTATAGAGTTTCAGAGATTGAGTAGACAACCTTCGCAAGGTCTGGCTTTACAACCTGAAGATTCAGCGTGATCGGGATTAACAACTCGACGACACCTCTCTCTCGCTTCACCTCGTACCATGACCCGCGCGTAATACCAAGGACCGCAGCATATGCCTGTTGAACAGGAACAAAAAAGTTGTCTCGGCACTGCTGGCTGTCATCGTCGACAAATCGGAAACCCTTGGTGCTTGTTGAATTGCCGATCTGCTTGGCGTGCATAACGCTGGCCGGATACGCCTCGGCGAGTCGGCGGGAAAACCCGTCGACCAGCCGTGTCTGAACCTCCGCCGACAGTAAATCCCGTACGCGAGTGTCGATCAAGGGTCTCTGTTGCGCTGGGATACTCTGACTGACCCCCTCAAGTTCCTTGACCGCAAACACGTAGAATTGAGACGCTTGCGCGTGCACTTTCGATACAGATGTCAGAATGATTAGAGACGATGCCAGCAGCAAACAGGCCTGTAAATTTCTCTTTGAAGATGACATTGGACGTTCCGCTTCGATGGTTAGTACGTGGCGGGGCAGCGCCCTTCGACGCAGACGACAACTCGGTTGCCTTTGGATTGGACTTCAGCCTTTTGCATGTCCGCGCCGAGCGAATCCAATAGTTTTTCGAGTCGACGCGGCAGATCACCACCTTTGAGAGAAAGGGTGTAAACGCGTGTCCCTTCATCGCGAGACTGCTCTCGCAACTCGCCTACGAGCCCTCGGAGGGCGTCTTCGAAGGCTCCGCCAAGTCCTCGGGAAATTCGACCTGCACTAAAGAGTGTAACGGTGAAGGCTTGTCCGTTTTGCGCAATCAGCTGTAATTCACGGGTCGCGGCATTGCCCACCGTTTGTGCGAGCTCCGTTGCAAGTGCAGTGGATAAATTGCTTCGGCAGTCTTGATCAGAGCTACCATCAGCGCGCTTGACGAGCGTACCCGAAACAAGCCCGCGCCCAGTGTCCACAGAGTAGGATTCTAATTTGAGCATCCCTGAGCAAAGGGTACGCCCGCTCGAACTCTTTCCCTCCCCATTCATCACGGAGGATCCGAAGACAACATACTTGACTTTAAGATCTTTTGCCGCCTTTTCTTTGTAGAAATTAACACGCTGCTGGGACATTATATCGGTAATAAGCATCTTGCCTTTCCCAGTCTCACGCAGATCACCCTCTGGCGAATAAGCCAATCCATATTGTTGTGCAATCTGAGCCAGTCGGGCTGCAATCAGCGCTGAGGCTGCATCGGAAGGTTTCGCATTGTTTACATCAGGAAAAACCGTCTTTGATTTAAAACTGGTGACATCCTTCTGTTGTGCGGTAAAAGAAGACGCCTGAACATTTTTGTTATCTGATGCACTTGAGGACGAGGCATTCACACTTGCCGCGAGACGAGTATCCGAGCTTGTTGCAATTGCCCTGTCGCTTGCAGCTGCTCCAGCAAAAGAACTTTCTTGAGCACCGACGACATCAGTCCTGCGAGCAGCGGCAGCTCCGCCACCTGCGCCGTCCTGAACCGCGATAGCCCTTCGATCACTCGCAGCGAATGCTGAGGACTGACTGCCCGCGACGGCAACACGATCGCTCGAAGTCATCGCGGCTGATTCCTTGGAGGATGCGTTAATCGACCCCTGCAACGAGGAGCTTTGAGCAGACTTGCTGCTGGTGTCAGAGAAATTTGATCCCGACGAAGCTGAGCTCTTATCCTGAAAAAACTCCACCTCACTCACGAGAGGCTTTGATGGGTCCAAGCTGGTTGCAATACCCCAATATTCATCGATCATGAAGGTGATAGCCGCGGCCTCCATCATGTTCATGTTTTGGAGACCAAGTGACCGCGCCAAGTCGGTCAGTTCGGCACTATCCACGTTCAAAGTTGTCCGCGCCGTCAACGTGTCGCCATCAAGCGCGTAGACCGTCTTCATATTTGCGCCGAGGGTTTTAACCAATTCGGCAATCGCGTCCTGGGCCTTCGAACTTGTGAAGTCGACGTTTAGCTTGAGCCTCAACACAGCTCGGATAGCGTCGATCTCGGCTTTCTTCTTTGCATCTAAATTGGCAGTCGGGCGATCTTTAAACGCCTTCAGATTAACCTCGGCCTGCCCAGCCTGCGTAATTGGCTCAGCCATCACACTCGGCAACGAAGTCAAAAACGCTGCAGCAACCGCTGCACTAATAAAATGTTTTTTTAACATTGTCATGTTCTCTTAAATAACCCTCGGGAGCTATCGTTACTCAAGCGCCCACATAAATTTCGGAAAGAGCGGTTTGACATCAAGAAGCCGCAAAAAACTGTTTCAGGCCTTTTCGACTTTCTGAACACCCTTACTGTCCCAGTAGACACGAGACATCTTGCTGCATTTTGGGCATTGATAAGATGTGTAACCAGTTTCAGTCCCGTTCCATTCAACACGAAACCCAGTTCCGCAATACGAGCACGGGATAACAGCCTGATACTGGACAGCTAGCGATCGCTCCGCGCCCAGAAAGGCAATAGCGCCAGCACCGACGAGTCGGCTAAAAATCTTACGGCGTTCGATAATCATTCTGAGTACTCCATTAATTTTCGGCCGAACTGGCCTGTCAAAGCCTTTTTTCTAGCCGGCTGCCGATTGGGTTTGGATCAATGCCCCGCCTAGACGAGAAACATCAGTGACCAGTAGTTTTCAGCCCCACAACGTTCGCTTTGCAACAACAATCGGAATCTCTCACAGGTACCCAACTCGGGTCAACCCTTAGTTGCAAAGTCTTGTTACCCTCGCTCCGGAGGGGATCTAAACTGAAGCCAAATGTGCTCCTTCAATACCCCACAGCCCCCACAATGCGCCAGTTAGCACTCTCTCAAGATGCCTCTGGCGTTGTCACCCTGGCTATGGAAAGACCCGAGATCGTTTATGCCTTTTATGAGGCGATCACTGCCAGGATGGACGCCTACAGCTTTTGCCTGAGTGCGGGCAAGGTCGGCATCCCTCCGGCGGTGATCGAGCGACATCTCGTGAATGGGGATGGCAGGGTGAAAGCTCGCCAACTCTCACCAACCGGCGATCGGCACACCATTATCGAACCACTGGCAATCGGCCTAGTGCAACGAGAGAGCAGGGAATACCGGGCGCAACTCGAGGTCGGCCCGGTAACCGCCGAGATTCGCGAACTCAAAGCACAGACCATTTTTCTCGCGCCCGAGATCCATGTAGTCCGCGAGGGTCTTAATACTTTCGAAAACGATCACCTACCAAGCGGGGCAATACATCTATGAATATCAACCTCAAGAACGAACCAGTCATGGTCATCGGCGCAGGCATCATGGGCGCAGGTATTGCCCAGGTCGCATCCCAAGCGGGTCATCCCGTTTTTCTGTTTGACCTCCGGGAAGGCGCGGCCGAAAAGGCGCGA
>Ga0214921_10008021_pt1 | contig 13861 bp, 12 predicted proteins | sample LL1505_MetaG_FD_177992 | JGI IMG/M metagenome (GOLD analysis project Ga0214921, IMG submission 177992) | Freshwater microbial communities from Lake Lanier, Atlanta, Georgia, United States - LL-1505 | ecosystem: Environmental > Aquatic > Freshwater > Lake | place: USA: Georgia | collected... | reverse complement strand
AACAATGGACGCCCAGCGTAGCAGCCAGCCACGACCATAGCGATGGATCAATTTTTGCGCAGTTAGTCCCGCGGTAATTCCACCAATTGACATTCCCAAACTGTGCGCGGATGCCATGGCCCGCGATAAATGTAAATCGTCCCGAAGAAAATTAATCGCTGGCCCCGAGCCGAATATCAACCAACCAAAGCAAGAGGCTTGCGCGTATGAAATTAATGTTGGTTTATCCCGAACAAATTGTTTTGGTGTCACCGGCAATCAAGACGCATTCGGGATCAAGAGGCCGTGCAGCTCAGAAACACTAGCTACGATGTGGCCTGCGCCTGCAGTAGACAGTTCAACTTCATCGCCATAACCCCACAGAACACCAATGCTCTCAAGCTGATGTTCTTTTGCCCCATGAATGTCATGTTCACGATCGCCAATCATCACAATGCCTTGATTGTCTTGAACTTTAAGTTCAGAAAGTGCGTGAGCAATTACCAGCGCTTTTGTACCGCGATTCACGCCGAGTTCATCTGATCCAGAAATGACTTCAAAATATTTATCTAGGTCAAAGTGCTCCAAAATACTTACTGCAGAATGATCAACTTTTGATGTTGCAACCGCAATACGGACACCAGAGTCAACCAATGCGTCGAGCATCTCTGGTATCCCTGGGTAAACGGCATTCTCGAATCGCCCTTTGTCGTGGTAGTACTCACGGTAGATCTGCACTGCTCGTTCAATGTCAGCGCCCTTTAGCCCTGCGAATTCATCGAAAGAAACCCATAACGGTGGTCCCAAGTATTTACGCAATTCATCTGCGCTTGGTGCAGGTAAATCAAATGCTGCCAATGCATGCAGAACACCGTTAGCGACACCTTGTCCAGATTCGGTGAGCGTTCCATCTAAATCAAAAAGTACTGTGTTCCAAGTCACGAGATATTGAAACCAATTTTTGCGTACACAGCAGCCAGAGTTTGTGATGCGATCTCACGTGCCTGCTCGGCACCTAGGTGCAGGTCGCGCTGCAACTGAGCTTTGTCACCGAGTAATTCGTTAACTTTGGCTTGGAATGGTTCAGCAAATGCTAGAACTGCCGCAGCTGTCTCTTTCTTCAAATCACCGTACATTCGGCCAACAAAACTCTCGACTAACTCATTTACCGTGTTACCCGTGTAGGCAGAAAGTATCGTGAGCAAATTTGATACACCAGCTTTGTTTACTGGATCGAAAGCCACAACTGAATCTGAATCAGTTACTGCAGACTTTATTTTCTTCTCAGTAGTTTTCAAAGGATCAAGTAAATTGATGCAACCACTTTGTGAAGATTTACTCATCTTGGCTGTTGGATCTTGCAAGTCCTGAATTTTGGCAGTCTCTTTAACTATGTGTGGCTTCGGCAAGGTAAAGGTGTCACCAAAACGGCCGTTAAACCTTGTTGCTAAATCTCGAGTGAGTTCTAAATGCTGACGTTGATCTTCACCAACTGGAACCGCATCGGCTTGATAAAGCAGGATATCTGCTGCCTGAAGAATTGGGTAAGTAAGTAGACCAACCGATGCAGATGTTGCTCCACCTTTGGCAGCCTTATCTTTAAACTGAGTCATCCGATTTGCTTCACCAATGCCCGTCAGGCAAGACATAACCCACATCAATTGCGCATGTTCAGGTACCTGACTCTGCACAAACAAAACTGACTTCTTTGGATCTACTCCAAGAGCGACTAACTGAGCATATGCAAGCAAAGTGCGCTGGTTTAACTGTGCCGGATCCTGTTCAACTGTGATGGCATGTAAGTCGGCTATGAAGTAGAAGCAGTCAAATTCCGATTGCATGCTCACCCAGTTTTGCAAAGCACCGAGGTGGTTGCCGATGTGGAAACTATCTGATGTTGGCTGGATGCCTGATAAAACTCGCGGATTCACTGTTCTATTGTGTCAGTTCGCACTACCCGAATGCGCGAGACCCGTCGGCCATCCATCTCAGTGACGGTCAAAGTTCCACCAGCAAGGCTGATTTCATCGCCGATTTGCGGAATGTGCCCAAGCTGGGCGGCAATAAATCCGGCCGCTGTTTCGTAGGCACCTTCAGGTAGATCTAGATGGGTTTGTTCAGCAAAGTCATCGAGATTTAGTAATCCATCGACAATGACATCTATGCCAACTGGAATTACGCCCTCAGACTCATCTGTGTCGTATTCATCACGGATGTCGCCAACAAGTTCTTCGACTAAATCTTCCATCGTGACTATCCCGGCAGTGCCGCCGTATTCATCAACAACTAATGCCATGTGTGTGCCAGTTGCTCGCATATCTGTTAAAGCTGGAATTACGTGCTTACTTCCTGGTAGCCGGGCAATGTCACGTACTAATTCGCCCACGCGCAGCGAGCGCTCGCGCACATCAGGGCTCAAGATATCGCGCACGTGTACGAAACCAACAACATCATCATGTGATTTATCAAAGACGGGATATCGCGAATGCGGTTGCTCCGAAACAATTTTTGCCGCTTTGAAAACTGGAAGTTCGGAATCAAGAAATTCAACTTCAGTTCGTGGAATCATGATTTCCCGAATTTCTTTATCACCAGCGTCGAATACATCGTCAATCAATTCACGTTCTGCGCTGGTTAGTTCTTCATGAGATGCAACCATGCCGCGTAATTCTTCACCTGAAATCTGTTCTTTGCCGGCGCGTGGATCCCCACCGAAAATTCGTACTACGAAATTGGTTGAAATCGATAGCAGTGCAATGAACGGACGGAAGATTTTTGCCATCAGATCAAGTGGGGCTGCAAGTAAAAGTGAATAACGTTCTGCATGTTGTAGGGCTAAGCGCTTCGGAGCTAACTCAGCAATAACCAAAGCAATGAATGCAACAAAAATTGTAGAGCCAATAAACGCTAAGGCTTCGGCGGTGCCAGTTGGCACACCCCAACTTTCGATGATTGGAGCAACAAGCGGAACAAACCGTTTTTCGCCATAAGCTGCAGCAAAAAACCCGGTAAGCGTTACCGCTACCTGACCTGCGGCCAAAAATCGATTTGGGTTTTTAACCAAGTTCTCCAGGCGACGGCCACGTCGTCCATTGTTGGCAGCTAGCTTTTTAATCTGACTATCGCGCAAAGTGATTAGTGAGGTTTCCGCAGCCACGAAAATTGCGCCAAGAATTGAAAATAACAAAACCATCGCAATGGGTGTTAGGAACTTGCTCACATTGTCAGTCTACAAGTTAAAACTGGCTGCAACAGGGGCATGATCGCTCCATCTGGAGTCATAATCAGGCGCTCGGTGCACAACAACATCAAGGCAAGCCTGTGCCACTGGAGCAGTCGCTAGGTGATAATCAATGCGCCAACCTGCATCATTGTCAAAAGCCTGACCACGCCAAGACCACCAAGTGTAAGGACCGACAACGTCACCCGCTTTTTCCCGACCGAGATCTGCAATGCCTAGTTTGTTGAACCACTTATCGAAATAGGCTCGCTCTTCTGGCAAGAAACCAGCGTTGGTTAGGTTGCCTTTCCAGTTCTTTAAATCCGCCTCACGATGTGCCACATTTAAATCACCGCTTGCTAAAAACATTTCCCCCGACTTTTGCCATTTGGCTAATTGCTTAGTCATGGCGTCCAGAAAGCGATACTTCTCTTGCTGAACTGGTTTTTCAGCATCACCTGAATGGACATAAATTGATGCGATAGTAAGCGGACCCGAAGGAGTTGCTATTTGCCCCTGTACCCAACGCCCAGTGCCAGCAAACTCCTTGACACCAATACCTTGCTTGACGTTTGTTAGTGGCAAAGTGCTAAGAATCGCTACTCCAGCATGGCCAAGCCGCAGACTTGAATCATGTGCCACATGAAGATCGGATAAATCTTCGGCTTGTAGTACTTCATGCAACTGTTCGGTGGTTGCCCGAACTTCTTGTAGACAGACAACATCAATCTCGCCAGCGTTGATGCGTTTGCGAAGCCAAGCGAATCCCCCACGCTTTGCTGCTGCGCGAACGCCATTGACATTAACTGTCACAACGTTAAGCATGAATTAAGCGCTCATCGCTTTCTGCAAGTTTGAATCGATTGCTGCCAAGAATTCTTCGGTAGTAAGCCATGGCTGTTCTTTAGAGATCAGAATTGCAAGATCTTTTGTCATCTGGCCACTCTCGACAGTTTCAATACATACACGCTCAAGCGTTTGTGCAAACTCAGTAACTTCTGGTGTGCCATCTAACTTGCCGCGATGTGCCAGACCTTGGGTCCAAGCAAAAATTGATGCGATTGGGTTTGTTGATGTTGGCTTACCTTGCTGATGCTGACGATAGTGACGAGTCACAGTGCCGTGAGCCGCTTCGGCTTCAACAGTGCGACCGTCAGGCGACATTAATACGCTCGTCATCAGGCCAAGTGAGCCATAGCCCTGCGCGACCGTATCGCTTTGCACATCGCCATCGTAGTTTTTACATGCCCACACATAGCCGCCATCCCAGCGCAGTGCGCAAGCAACCATGTCGTCAATCAGACGGTGTTCGTAAGTTAAGCCCGCTGCATCAAACTGCGCTTTGAATTCGGCGTCAAAGATTTCTTGGAAGATGTCCTTGAATCGGCCATCGTAAGCTTTCAAGATTGTGTTCTTAGTGGACATGAACACTGGGAAGTTGCGCGATAAGCCGTAAGAGAATGATGCGCGCGCAAAATCGCGGATTGAATCATCTAGGTTGTACATCGCCATCGCGACACCGCCGCCTGGGAAATCAAAAACATTTATTTCCATTGGTTCACTGCCATCTTTGGGCGTGTAAGTAAGCGTAAGTGTGCCTTCACCTGGAATAACTAAATCCGTTGCGCGGTACTGATCACCAAATGCATGACGGCCAATAACGATTGGCTTAGTCCAATGCGGCACGAGTCTTGGCACATTACTGATGATGATTGGCTCGCGGAAAATAACACCGCCCAAAATGTTACGGATAGTCCCGTTAGGCGACTTCCACATCTTCTTCAATCCAAATTCTTCAACTCGAGCTTCATCAGGAGTAATTGTCGCGCACTTAACGCCAACGCCGTGCTTTCTGATTGCATTAGCTGAATCGATTGTTACCTGATCATCGGTAGCATCACGATTTTCGATTGAAAGATCGTAGTATTCCAAATCAACGTCAAGGTAGGGCAAAATCAACTGATCTTTGATGAACTGCCAAATGATGCGCGTCATTTCATCGCCGTCTAGTTCAACTACTGTGCCTTGAACTTTTATCTTCGTCATGTCTATTCCTTAGCCTAGAGATCTTTTACGTCGGCTTGCTTTTCGCGGACAGCCTCAGCTGCATCTAGCAAACTTGCTTTCTCTGCTTCGGTTAGGTCAGTTTCAACAACGCGACGAACGCCAGCCTTGCCAATTTCTGCCTCTACCCCGAGGTATACGCCACTAATTCCGTATTCGCCATCCACCCAAGCGCACACTGGCATAACTGCGCCTGAATCTTCGATAACTGCCTTAGCCATGCGAGCTGCAGCTGCTGAGGGGGCGTAATAAGCAGATCCAGTCTTTAGTAACGCGACCACTTCAGCGCCACCATTGCGCGTACGCACAACTAGCTCTTCAATCTTTTCAGCAGGAAGAAGTTCACTTAACGGCTTGCCATCTACTGTGCAGCGTGAAGGAACTGGAACCATGGTGTCGCCATGTGAACCCAAGGTAAGCGTCTTAACTGATGAAACCGGAACGCCCAGTTCTTCGGCAACAAAATTTGTGAACCGCGCGGTGTCTAGCATGCCAGCTTGGCCCATAACGCGATTTTTAGGGAAGGCCGTCGCAATTTGCGCGAGCGCCGTCATTTCATCGAGCGGATTTGAAACAACAATTACAACTGCATCTGGTGCATGCTTTGCTACATTCTCGGCAACATTGCGGACAATTTTTGCATTGGTCTCGATTAAGTCCATGCGGCTCATGCCTGGCTTGCGCGGTAGACCGGCAGTAATCACTACGACATCTGAGCCAGCGATAGCTTCATATCCTTGGCCATCAGCTGTTGTCGTTTGTCCAATAATCTTTGTCTCAAAGCCTTCAATAGATCGAGACTGATTGAGGTCTAATGCTAGACCTTCTGGTTTGCCCTCAAGGATGTCTGTTAAGACAACCTCGTCAACAATGTTGTACTCCGCAATGCGCTGAGCAGTAGTTGAACCATAGAAACCGGCACCAACAACGGTGACTTTGCCACTCATAAATAGACTCCACAAAAGTGTCTCGACATCAAGAATTCTAAGTCTACCGCTTTGATTCCTCGGGTTTTAGTCGCCCTAAAATTGGTGAATCGGCACAACAAGGGCTAGCGCGAGCAAACTAAAACCTAACGTTGCCAGAATCACCAAATCGATTCTCCTACGGCGCACACGAAGCCAGCCTGCGGCGCTATCTGTTAATCGCCAGCGCAAGATTGCGGCCCATAGAATGCTGCCAGCTAGCAAGACTGCGCCGACACGGAAATTAATCCAGTGCATGGCAAGCAAACTTGAGCCCACAAGTGCATAAACACTAAACAAAGGCCACTGCCGTGGCAGATGGAATTTCACTGTGCACCTAATTTCTTGCCTGACGGTAAAGAAGCAATAATCACTGCAAGCGCAGTTACTACAACACCTAACACAATTTGGAATCCTACTTGAGTACCTGCAGTTGGCCAGAGCAAATCCAGCAATAAAGCACCAGTTAGATTGCCCACAACTGATACCAGTGCGAAAACCAAAACACCTAAACTACGCACCAAGATGGAGGCTGAAACTATAAAAATAATGCCAATTATTCCGCCGCTCCATAACCATGGCTTATCTAGCGGTGATGGGACGCTCGGCATAGTGAAGCCTTGCGCAAAAACTAAAACCGAAAGTGCCACTAACAGCACGAAAGTGCCCATTGTGAAGTTAAGTAAGGTTGTTGCAAGCGGTTGCGAAGTAGCCACCGCTACCCGACCATTAAGTGCATACTGCGCTGCCGTAACTAAGCCAGTTGCAAATGCATATAAAACTAGTGGCAAGGAAAACGATCCAGAGTGATCTCGGCCAGTTACTGATATGCCAACGCCAACAATTGCGATTATGGCTGCCGCAATCCGTATCCACGTAATTGCCTTCGGACCTGCAGGCCCTAATCCATACTTGTCGACCAATAGCGATGAAGCAGTTTGGCCAGCAACCACCGAAATCGTGAAGATAGCCACGCCAACAACAGGAACGACTGTGCCTTGCCCGATTACATAAGTAGCACCAGCCATCCCGCCGATGCATTGCCACCACTTCAGTGAACCATTACGCACTAACTTTGGAATTGCGAAAAATGCCTGACGCACAGCGGGCACCAAAATTGCAATTAGTAGAAGTACCACCCAACCTGAGCTAAACGAGCACAAAGCGGCAACAACGCCATCGCCCACTTTGTGTTGGAGATCGCCGTTGGCAATCACATGACCAAGCTCGCCATTGACTCGCGATTGTGTGGCATTAAAACACGCGACAATAAATCCAATTGCGACGTGCCATGGATTTATCTGAGTTGGCAGATCCTGCGCTGAGGAGTTAGTGGAAGAAATGACGAGTTCCCGTGAAGTACATAGTTACCCCAGCGGCGTTTGCTGCTGCAATCACTTCTTCATCACGCACTGAACCGCCTGGCGCGACAACAGCCCGTACTCCAGCATCAAGCAGTACTTGAAGCCCGTCAGCAAATGGGAAGAACGCATCAGATGACGCCACACTGCTAGCGGCGCGGGTTGCGGCGCGCGAAACGGCAAGTTTGGCGGAGTCAACTCGGTTCACTTGCCCCATGCCAATTCCTACTGCGGCGCCATCGGTAGCCAACAAGATGGCATTGGATTTAACGCAGCGCACTGCGCGCCAAGCAAACACAAGATCCGCCAAAGTTGTTGCATCAGCAGCCGACCCGGCAACCAGTGTCCAATTTTCTGGATTATCCCCATCGGCTTGAAAAACATCTTTTGTTTGGCGCAAAATTCCACCAGAAATTGGCCGAGTTTCAATTGCCTCGCTTTGGGCAACTGGCGCGGTAACCAGCAGTCGCAAACTCGGTTTTGTTTGCAAAATCTCAAGCGCTTCTGGTTCAAAGCCTGGCGCTGAAATTACTTCCGTGAATACTTCAACAACTGCTGCTGCCATTTCCTTGGTTACTGTTCGGTTGGTAGCAATTACGCCACCAAATGCGGAAACCGGATCCGTGGCATGCGCCCGCGAATACGCCTGGGCAATCGTGGCGCCTACTGCCAATCCACATGGGTTCGCATGCTTGATAATTGCCACTGCTGGTTCAGCAAAATCGTAGGCAGCGCGGCGCGCAGCATCCGCATCAACATAGTTGTTGTAAGACATTTCTTTGCCATGAAGTTGCTCGGCTTGAGCGATACCGGCTGGCCCTTTCGGCGCAATGTAAAGGGCCGCCTGCTGATGTGGGTTTTCACCATATCTAAGAGTTTCGGCGCGTTCGTATACCGAACCAACCCAGGCCGGAAACGCTTCGTCACTTGCGGCCGAAATTTCGCCAAGCCAACCTGCAACTGCAACGTCATAAGATGCAACATGTCGGAAAGCAGTTGTCGCTAATGCTAAGCGCTGTGCGTGGGTGAAACCTTCGCCACGAACAGCCGATAAGACTGCGTCGTATCGTGCAGGCTCAACAACTACGGCAACATTGGCATGATTCTTCGCACTGCCACGCACCATAGCCGGACCGCCGATATCAATTTGCTCAATACATTCATCGACCGAAGCACCAGATGCAACAGTTTGCGAAAACGGATACAGATTCACAATCACTAGCTGGAAAGGTTCTATGTTCAAATCGTTTAACTGTTGCTGATGAGATTCCTCACGCAAATCTGCCAGCAGACCAGCATGAATATTTGGATGAAGTGTCTTAACCCGTCCATCAAGACATTCGGCGAAACCTGTAACGTCCTGCACCTGCGTGACTGGGATACCTAAAGCTGCAATTTGTGCTGCGGTGCTGCCCGTTGAAACTATGGCAACACCGGCCTCGTGAAGTCCTTGCGCAAGTTCACTCAGCCCAGTCTTGTCGTAAACACTGATGAGTGCGCGTTTAATCTTTCGGGTGTCGCTCACTGCGCCACAACCTTTCCATCTACTAATGAAACTTCTTGAGCCACAATTTTTCGAACAGTCTCAACTAAAAGTTCGCGTTCAACTACTTTGATTCGCTCGTGTAACGAATCTTCGGTATCTGTCGGAAAAATTTCTACTTCGCGCTGCGCAATAATCGGACCCGTATCTACGCCAGCATCGACAAAGTGCACGGTTGTTCCAGTTGAAGTCACCCCCGCTGCTAACGCATCACGTACCGCATGCGCACCTGGGAAATCGGGCAACAAAGCTGGGTGCGTGTTGATAAGCCGACCGGCAAAGGCTGCAACTACATTCGGGCCAAGAACTCGCATGAATCCTGCCGAAATAACTAAATCGGCACCTAAATCTGTAAGTACTGATTCCATCACCTGATTCCACTGGTCTCGATCTGGAAGCATCGGAACTTCAACCACGCTTATTCCTGCGCTTTGGGCGCGTTGCACAGCGGGAACATCTTTATCCACCACAAGTGCCACAATTTCAATGGCTAATGCAGCCTGATTTTCAATTAGTGCTTGAAAAAGTGTGCCAGAACCCGAGGCTAAGATAACAACTCGAGTAGCACTCACCCCACTAGTCTAATTTCCGCTTTCATCTTCGGCTGCACTGCGGCGGTGTTGCCGAAGGAACACCAAAGCCAGCAGAAGCCGAGGGACAAGTAAAAGCACACACACAGTAAGCCCAAGCAGAATAGTCAGGGCCCCAGCGAGCACGACCGGCTGTGGACCAACAAACTTAAGCAATTGCGTGCCAAGCGACCCGCTGGCAGCTACTGCTACTAGCAATGTGCAACTTGCACTGACGGCTAATGCACTAGCCAAAGTAATGAATTCCCGTGGTCGAATAACTTGTGAAAACACCGCTGCAGCGGATTCACCTTGGGCTTGCCATTGCTGTCTAGGCAGAAGTAGGTACAACAAAATCCCAGCTGCAATCGGCACCAAAATCAAAAACTTGCTCCACGCTGGCGCAGAATTTGGCAGCAGTGAGAGCAATGGAAACGCTGGCAATGCTCCGGGGTTTGAATGGTACATCGACACGACACCACTTCCACCGACAACTACCCCAGGGCCAATCAGATAGGCCATTGACCAAACGGCAGCACTAGGTAGGTACCCGATGCCTAAAAGAAGCAGAAAGAAACCGTCGTAGGCTTGCGGCGCCATAACCTGCGCAACAGCAGATACTTCTTTAAAGTGCACAATAAGTGAGGCCGTACTTAAACCTGCGCCAGCAAAAACTAAAACCATGAACGTCGCAAAGCCTGGCTTAACACCATCGCGGATCGGCTCTGGTAACTGATCGAGCAGCAAGCTCCTACTAGGTGCATAGGTCAATACACAAGCAACAGCGATGATGGCAGCAAGACTGCTTGTACGAAATGCGGTGACAAATAAACTTGTGCTTAAACCGTCTGAGGATGCGATTGCAGCTATTGCGGTATTCATTAACCCATACGCAACCGCTAGCAGACCTGCAACAGACCAATATTCTTTTGCAGTTTTTGGGTTGGCACTTTTGAGCGCCCATTGCGTGGAGCGCCACACCAAATAAATCGGCAGAAAGATAAAGCCCCACGGCAACAAACCAATTACCTGAGTACCGATCGTGATTGGTACAAGTTGCAGACCTAACCAAGCAATTCCACTAGCACTGGCAACTTGGTTTACGGATTCATTCCCGTGGGCTGCGATTAGCCAAGCCGCAATAACAACAGCGAAAGTCGCAATTAAACCAAAAGCTATGGCTGCGCCCGCACCCATAAGCGCTGCAACAGGTGCTTGGTGAGGTTTTATGTGCTCTTCGATAACCGGGCGCCGCCATTGCCGGGTTGGCTTTGACGGAGGACGGGTATAGGCATTACTCACAGTTCAAAATCGTCGCAGGTATAACTAGAGTTACCCCGCACCGACACGAAGAACTAGTTGCCAGCAAGAATTTCGCGGACCAACTTTGCGGTTTCACTCGGGGTCTTGCCAACTCGCACGCCAACAGCTTCTAGTGCCGACTGCTTGGCGGCGGCAGTGCCACTTGAGCCAGAAACAATTGCGCCAGCATGACCCATAGTTTTGCCCTCAGGAGCCGTAAAGCCAGCAACATAACCAACTACTGGTTTTGTGACATTATCTTTAATGTAAGCCGCCGCGCGCTCTTCAGCATCGCCACCGATTTCACCAATCATCACGATGATGTCAGTATCTGGATCTGCTTCGAATGCTTCAAGGCAGTCAATATGAGTTGTACCAATAATTGGATCGCCACCGATTCCAACGCTGGTAGAGAAACCAAGGTCTCGTAATTCGAACATCATTTGATAAGTCAGCGTGCCTGACTTACTCACTAAGCCAATCCGACCTGCACTTGTGATGTCGCCAGGGATAATTCCAGCATTTGATTGTCCAGGACTAATAACGCCAGGACAGTTTGGGCCGATGATGCGGGTAGTACCCGAATTCTGCGCGTATTGGAAAAACTCAGCCGTGTCCTTAACCGGAACGCCTTCTGTGATTACAACACAAAGTGGAATACCGGCATCTACTGCTTCAACTACCGCGCCCTTTGTGAACTTAGGAGGTACGAAAACCACAGATACGTTTGCCCCGGTCGCTGCCATTGCTTCGCCCACTGAATTGAAGACTGGAATGCCGTCAACATCTTGTCCACCTTTGCCCGGGGTGACTCCGGCCACAACTTGCGTGCCACTAGCTACCATTCGACGAGTGTGCTTTGTGCCTTCGGCACCAGTCATGCCCTGGACCAGGATTTTGCTTTCGCTATTTAGAAAGATTGACACGATTCTCCTACTTACCTGCAGCCAGTTGGGCTACTCGACGGGCGGCTTCATCCATAGTTTCAACGCGCTCAATTAAAGCGATACCAGATTCATCAAGAATGCGGCGACCTTCAATTGCATTGTTGCCATCAATACGACACACGATTGGTTTGGTAATTGGTTCCCCACGATCAGCAAGCATCTGTACTGCCTGCACAATCCCATTAGCAACTGCGTCACAAGCAGTGATACCACCAAAAACATTTACGAACACTGCGGTGACATCAGGATCGCCGAGCACAATGTCTAAACCATTGGCCATAACCTGAGCACTTGCGCCACCACCAATGTCCAAGAAATTTGCTGGCTTAACGCCACCGAATTCTTCACCGGCATACGCAACAACATCGAGTGTCGACATTACTAATCCAGCGCCATTGCCGATGATGCCGACTTGGCCTTGGAGTTTCACATAATTTAGGTCAAGCGCTTTTGCCCGAAGTTCAATCGGATCGGTAGCACCTTCATCGACGAATCCTGCGTGAGCCTCGTGACGGTAGAACGCATTTTCATCAAGTGTGACTTTGCCATCGAGTGCAAGCACACGACCATCCGCGATTTTTGCCAGCGGATTAACTTCAACTAATGTCGCATCCTCTTTGATGAGTACGTCCCAAAGATTTTGCAAAATCTCAATTACCTGATCGCGAACTTCTGCAGGGAATTTAGCTGCGTCAGCGATTTCCGCCGCTTTCTCTGGCGTGCATCCAACAAGCGCATCGACTGGAATTTTTGCCAATGCTTCTGGCTTTGTGGCAGCGACCTCTTCAATGTCCATGCCACCTTCAAAACTAGCCATGGCAAGGTATGTGCGGTTTGAGCGATCTAGTAAAAACGAAACATAATATTCTTCGACAATATCTGCTGCCGCAGTGACAAGTACTCGCTCAACGATATGACCTTTGATGTCTAGGCCGAGAATGTCTTGCGCGCGTTCGCCAGCCTCTGTTGCATCGCTTGCAAGTTTCACGCCGCCAGCTTTACCGCGGCCGCCCGCCTTAACTTGCGCTTTAACAACTACAGCCTGGCCAATCGATTCCGCCGCGGCAATTGCCTGGGGTACATCAGTACAAACAAACCCTGGGACTACTGGGACGTTATGGCTGGCAAATAATTCTTTTGCTTGATATTCGTAAAGATCCACTTAATTGGTCACTTCCCACAAATCACTTATCTCCCCTTAGTTTCCCACTAACCCGCACCAGTACTGAAACAGCCCCTAGGCAAAGGTAAAAAAGCGAAATTACTCACTATTTACAGCAAAACTTGAGGTAAATTTCCTGAGCCCAGATTCATCGGGCAGAATAGGTATAACCAAAGCGGGAAGGTGATGGTGTGAGTACAGGTAGACGAGGTCGCCAAACACAGGCGCGCCGCAGTGCTTCACATGCAACCCGCCGGAAAAACAGTAACCGCATCAATGCATTTCTTGGCTTGGCTGGATTAGGCACAACTGCCGTAACCGCAGGAAGCACAATTGCTAGTTCGCATAGCACCGTTGCAATTAATTTGGCGCAAGGTAGTACCGAGGCCACTACAGTTTCAGCAGCTAAACAGATCCCCGTTCGAATCTCAGTTTTAAGTCGCGCACGCGCGGCAAGCCGTAGTGAAGTGCGCACCAGTCGCCACGACGCAGCTGCCTTGAATGCAGCTGCAAGTGCGCCCGCAGAAACTGCGACCGGCTCAAGCGAATTAACTGCTTCCGACCGACAAAACCTAAGGGCGTTTGCCAGCGACAGTAGCCAGCTCGAAACCATGGTTACAGACACCCAGCAAGAAATCGATAATCAAATTGCAGCAGCCGAGGCAGCCCAACATGCTGCGAAAGTAGTGGCCGCTAGAAAAGAACGCCAAAAACTGGAGAGCCAGTACAGCACGAGTGGAAATCTCACC
>Ga0214921_10008020_pt1 | contig 13862 bp, 16 predicted proteins | sample LL1505_MetaG_FD_177992 | JGI IMG/M metagenome (GOLD analysis project Ga0214921, IMG submission 177992) | Freshwater microbial communities from Lake Lanier, Atlanta, Georgia, United States - LL-1505 | ecosystem: Environmental > Aquatic > Freshwater > Lake | place: USA: Georgia | collected... | reverse complement strand
ACATATTCATAAAAAAACATTTCGCGCCATGTAATTGAACGCGAATTTCTATTTCTATTTCCCTCTAGAATTTTCTGTTTTTTCATTGCATATTGTTTTCCATCGTATTCTATAAGAAATACGGTTGCATACATTCCGGTGCCCAATTTTTTTACTACTTTTATTTTTGTAAAATCCATATTTTTACATAGATTATTTAATGCACATAAATTGGAATAATTTAACATAGTCCTCTTTTGTTTTACATTCTAATATATCCAAAACATCTTTTTTAGGGAGTATAAATTCTGGTGGAGAACACCAACCAGTAATTTTCATATACTCATTTGGATGATCTAAAGCAAAATTATTCTTGATTTTTAGAAGGAATAAGTTTTCTTCATTTTTAAAATTTAATGATACATGCATAATTTGATCCTTAAAAAAATCATAAAAATTTACTAAATTGGGATATAATTTTAAATATTTTTCAGCATAATTATCTATAAATTTCCCGTAATTTGACATTAAATTTCTCCAAACAAAATCATTGTATTTTATGGAATATTTTTTTTCATAAGGGTATTTCTTTTTTTGCATTCTACAATTTTTTTCTAATTTTGGCTTATTCATAATAATATAGAAAAGCCATTCAGTTAATTGTAGAAAATAGTAATTATCGCTATATTTTTGATTTGTCATATTTCCATAATCAATTGCAACTAATTGAAGACCATAATAGGGTATTATATATTTCATAATTTCAAATGTTTTATCAGCTGTTGGATGAACCATTATATTACCTGGGTGTAAATCGTTATGTGAATATTTTAAGTCTGAAAGTGTCAGTATGATTTTACAAACTTGAAGTAGAATACTATATACTTTTTTTTTGGGTATATGATCTTGTAAAAACTCATACAAATTCATATGACCTTTATAATCCATTATTAAAATAACACAAATATTGGACTTATTTATTTTATTAAAAAAATCTAGTTTATTTGGAAAAACTTTGGGGCGAATTTGAATATGTTTGCAATCTTCAATTATTTTATACTCATATAGTTTGCAGAAAAATTTTTGAGATTCCGGCGACATTTTATTTACATCATTATAAAATAGAAGTTCTCGCCATATCGGAAATTTAATATTCTTGGTTTTTTCTTCTTCAAAAATTTTTTGGACTTTCATTGCGTATTTTTTATCTTCATATTCAATAAGATATACTGTTCCTAACATCCCAGCGCCTAATTTTTTTATTACTTTAATTTTTGAAAAATCCATACTATATATTATGAAAATAAGAAAAAATTGATGGGTTTTGATATTTATTTATTGGTAAGTGTGTTATCATGACTGATCAACCGAAAGAAGAAATCCCTTCAGGGGAAATTGATATGGCTGGTCTTTCCTCAAAATTACGTCTTGATTCTACGTTGGGTAAGGGTGCATCTGGCATAGTTATGGCTGGAATGTGGTTGCCAACTAATAAACCTGTTGCTGTGAAAAAAATGCTCTTACGTCCCGATCATTCTCAACATTTGAAAGAAATTCGTGAAGAATTGAGTATTTGCATGAAATTTGATAATCCTCATGTCTGCAAAGTTTTTTGCTATGCAGTTGCAACTTCTAGTGTCTATATAATCATGGAGTATATAGAAGGAATGAACCTTTTGCTCTTTCTCAAAACACAGCAACATTTTTTCATTCAAAATCCAAAGTCTTTCTGGATATTTGCTAGAGCTTTGCTCACTTCCCTTGAACACATTCATTCGCTTGGAATAGTCCATTGTGACTTTAAACTAGAGAATATAATGTTGGGCATGCTAGAAGATAAGATCACTTGCATTAAGCTAGTTGATTTTGGATTTTGCCGTCAAGTAGATGAGGCTGCCAGTTTTGAGGGTGGAACAATAACCTATATTGCTCCAGAAATTGCACTAGATTGTGCAGAAGGCAGTTTAAGAGACATATGGGCAACTGGCATTCTATTTTTTGAACTTGTCACATTCAGTATTCCATATCAATTGCAGAGCAAGCTTCCTTACGGAAGATTGATGATAGATGAAGTGATGGAAAAATTGCGGGCATTAGGAAGTTTGCCTTCAGATCAACCGTTTGATCCTTTTTCGCACCCTACCCGCAAGTATTCAGCAGTTCTTCCAGAAGTCAAAGCTTTTATCAGGTCATGTCTTGTTGTTGATCAAAAGTCTCGTCCTTCCGCTGCATTTTTGAAGCAAAGAGTTCTAGAGATTCTCTCTAGTTTTGATGCGAAGAGTAAAGCTTGAAATTGTAAAAAATTTATAAAAAAATAAAGCTTAGAAAAATGGGTATTATCTGATTAAGATCATAGATTAGAGTTCCAGGATGTTTATCAAAAGCTACAAAATCTTTTACAGCCTTGAAGATTTAAAATGCCGATTTTACTTAACAAAAAATATTCAAGGTTTGTTCGTCGCAGAGTGTGTAGATTCCTATCTTATATGCTCTTTTTATAAGAGAAAAGCAGAAAATGCACGAATATAAAAGTCTGATTTGAAGACTTTTATCTTGAGTTCAAAAGACTTTGTCTTTTGAACTTAACAAGTCATCATAGACCTCTTACTATTCATTGTTATTATAATATAATATTTTTTCTTTAAGTTAATTTATAAAAAATTGGCATTTTAAATTTTTGGCGGTGTAAAGTCTCAAGAATTACCGCATCATAAAGAAGGCAATAATTTGTGCAAGATGCTTGGAATTTGACCAATTTGCGTGGTTTAGTTTTGAGGAATTGAGTAACATTAAAATTTTATAAAAACCGGATACCATCTCGACAAGTTGGACATGATCTTTTATTTTGATTCATCCATTTTTTTAGACAATCAATATGAAAATCATGGTGACATCCAATGAGAATTGTTTTTTTGTCAGTATTTTCTAAATAATCTTCTCTACAAATGCAGCAAGTCATCGAAATATTACGTTCATTATCGTAATCTTTAATATCCAAATGAGAAATAAGACAATAAAAACGATACGATGTTAAATTTTTAGTATTTTCTGCATCAAATTCGTATCCAAGATACCTCATATTTTCAATTATTTCATTTTGTAAAATCAATTTGTCAAATGGGCTCATTGCTGGTTCATTAATAGAGCGATCATTAAATATGTCTTCTAGAATAATCACGCGAAATTTTTTAGACATAATGTCTTGAATACAACTTGTTATCCATGATATATTTGTATGACCTTTCACCAAATGATGAGAAATAATTGGGGAGAGTGTTCCATCAAAATCAATCGCTAAATTATCACATGTAAGCCCGAATTTATTGTTCATAAAATAGGTAAATTTAAAAATATCTGTTCCTATATGAATTTTATATTTAATGCCTTGATAATATATATCAAAAACGATTAGCTTTGAAACATCAGAATCTATATGTTTTGGAATAAGTTCAAAAACTTTGAGTAGTCCTAGAAATTCAATAATAGTCCATCGGCAAGATATAATAAGGAAAATTTCAGGGTATGCTTCTTTGCGTAAAATGGAACGAATACAGGGACCAAATGCTTTTATAACTTGTTCTTCTAAGTTTTTATTATTTTTGTTACTTATAGAAATATTATTGGATATATATCGCAATATTCCAAATATATAATTTAGAGGGTCGGAATTCATTTTTTATTTTTGTAATATAGGAAAATATCTTTAAATAGGCGGTATTCTTTCGGGTTAATTATAATAGTGTTTTATGGGTTTTTGTAGTCTCTCATCAATGTCAGAAGTTCCCGTGCAGTTGGTCTCAGTTGTGGATCAATTTGCAGACATCTTGTTACAATGTCAAGCATAAAAAGCCCAAAAGGAGAACTATTTTGCTGAAGGTCTCCCACAATCGGTGTCTTAGTAAGATTGGCTATTTCTATAACCAAACTGAACTGACTCTGAAGATACGTGTATGGAAATTTCTGTGTCATGATCCACTGGAAGAGCATTCCGATGGACCAAACATCTGCACTTGGTTGATTGAGTACAGGATCTAAACAAGAAAATTGGACCTTCCCTTCTGGTGTTTTTGCAACCTCAGGAGCAAGAAAAAATGGAGTTCCAATGAATGGAGAAGTTCGTTCTGATCCAGTCCTTTCCGATACACCGAAATCAATTAAGACAACACGCCCAGTCGCCACTTCATACATGAAGTTTTCATGCTTCACATCCATATGAACGAATCCTGCATCATGTATTTGTATCAATGCATCAAGTATTTGTTGTAATATTGGCATGAGAGAGAGTCGTGTCAGTTGGGTTGCAAAGAAGAGGTTTGATATGCGAAAAAAGAGAGCAACCTTCGATGTATTCCAGGACGATATAGTATCGTCCTGATTCAAAAAAAGCCTCAACGAACTTCACAATATTATCGTGAAGTGGCAAAGCTTGTAGGTTCGCTATTTCTTTTCTAGCTTCTTCTTTGTTCATCATTTTTATGGCAAACTGTTCGCCACTAACATTAGTTGCATAAACAACCATCCCAAATGATCCTTTACCTAAAATATTATGCGGAGTATAGCCGCGGATGGGTGGAAAAATTGTTGGACTGGCTTGCATTTTCAATAGATCAGTAAATATTTGATAAAAATACCCATCAATTTCTATATTAAAAAAATCATATACCCATAAATTTTTACAAAAATAAAAAAAATTGATGGGTTTTATTAAATATTATTATTGGTTTTACTCGAACAAAATGTCAGAAGTGCCACCATGGGCTAAATATAAGATCAGAAAAAAACTTGGGGAAGGAAAATCTGCTACTGTAAAACTAGCAATTCTTAACAAGCCCGATGGTTCAAAAGAAATGGTTTCGATCAAAATAATGTACCAAGATTTTATTAAGCATGGCTCGAATGAAGCAATAATTATGTCTCAAATACCACCTCATCTTTTACTTTGTGCATTCAAAGAAACATTCTTTGATTCCATCGGAAGAAGGATTATTGTCATGGAGTTCTGTGAAGGTGTGGATTTGCAGACATACCTGAAAGCCAATGGTAAGCTAGATTCAAAAAAGATCATTCAAATCATGTTGCAAATTTCTTCAGCAATTGCTCATCTTCATGAGCATCGGATTTTTCACGGCGACATCAAGCCCGCAAATATCATGATTGAAGAGAAGGCAGATGGATCAATACATATCAAGCTGATTGATTTTGGGCTATCCGTACATTTTGGTGCAATCCGTCAGGTAATACAAGGATCTCCTTTGTACTTTTCACCTGAGATTGCACATGAACAGAATGTCGATCCCAGCTCTGATATCTGGGCATTCGCTGTTATGATGCTTCAAATGTTGTCTGGTAATGATAAGCCTTTTTTCTTGGAATCTGCAGAAAGTTCGCATGATGTCGTAAGAATCCTTAAAAGTCTTAGTTTTGATAAGACATCTTTTCCAGAGAACTTGTTGCATCATGAGGACCCAAATGTTGTTTTTCTCTCAAGAATTGCCCAAAGATGTTTGTCTTTGGACAGATTACAGCGTCCAATAGCACAAGAAATTGCGGCAGAATTGATGGGAAAAATCACAGAACTTGGTGATGCATGAACCTTAAAAAAATTTATAAATATTTCTTACACAATTCATATGTCATAAAAGCGGTCGCATGGAGCGGTATTGCCCGCATAAGAGCAAAATGAAATCCTCTGTAAAATCCTCTATATCCACCTTCTTTTAAAATTTCATGGAATCCTCCAATAAATCCCAAATTTCTTTCTTTTAGTGCTTGAATATGGGTTTTAATTCTGTCCTGTGGATAAATAAAAAGCCAAGATGTGCTCCCTGCAATGGCTCCATATTTGAATGAATCCATAAGAGAAACATTTTCTTTACCTTTCGCATTTTTAAGCGCATTGTATGTTGAAAAATAAATAGCAAATCCCGGCATTTCTCTGTATAATGTTGCACTCCATCCCTGAAACAAAAATTTGGGTGTTATCATACTATTTGTCATCGTTTGATTGGTTTGAAGAAGAATTTTTACGCGCTCAAATGGGGTTACAATAAAGCTGGCACTGAGCCCAGCAATGCCACCACTTATGGCGTGGTTATTTGTTTTTTTGAGCGCGACTTCATATGTTCCAAATACAATTGCTTTTTCCAGCCCAACGCCCAAAAGAGGCGCCATTAATCCGCGATAAAGGCTGCGAAATTTGAAATCAATGGGCTTCTTTTCTTGAATATTCGTTTTTATTGTATCAATTGGATGCGAAATTAGAATCGCATTCACACCGGATATCCATCCACTTAAATAATTTTGAAATAATGTGTCTGACATTTTTGTAAATTACTATAGAATATTTTTTAAGTTGGATAAAAAATATTTCTTATTATAATGGAAGTCAAAAAATATAAACCGGAATTTGTTTTAGATTATTTATATAAAAATAGGAAAAAATATAATAAGTATTTTCAGAATAAAATGAAAGATATTGATAAATATAGAATATTTCATACTGACCCAAAATATTCGAAAATTTATAAAAATGAAGATGGTAAAATTAAAATTTGGTATGGTGATCTAACAAAAGAATACATAAATTATGTAGGTGAGCATTTAAGCATAACCTTCAATCCTTGGGATATATCAAATAAAAAAAAATTAGAATATTATAAACAATATAGCAGAACTCATAAAAATGGCTGGACTATTTCTGGGCAAATAGAAGAAGACTGGGTTTCTTGGGTGGATTTTATAACAGCTTTTCATAAAAATCATGGTATTATATATGGATATTTTAGTAAAGAAATTGTTGTTGTATCAGATAATCCAGATGAAGCATTATTTCATTTTCTAGATAATAATACGCCATTAGTATGGAATAGTTGGGATATATAATTTCGCTTTGCGAAATTAAGAATTATAACAATAATAATTTTTTTTTGGAAATTTATTATAGACTAGTTGGGATATATATAATTTTTTCTTAAAATTATTTTCTATGTATTTAGAATAATGACCCTTGAAGCCCTTTCTCGACCAAGCTTTAAATATGGAACCCCAAGTGCTCCTACCCCCAAAAATCTCCGTCCTAATCTAAACTTTAATGCCAATGTTGGTAACCAAGGCTATAATGTCCAAGCCGGTGCTGGCTTTAGTGGAAACCGAGGTTCAATAGGAATAAATGCCGGTATTCAAAGTTATAATGACCGAAATTTTATTAAATTTCATGAAGCTATTATTTTCTAAATAATACATTCTACCTTATCTCCTTTTGAATTATAAATCCATATTTCATAATTATAACCTAATTCTTTTCCAGCAAGTTGTTTTTTAAATATATTATTTTTCTTTTTTTCAGCTGTCCATGTTGATTTTACTTCAATACATTTATTTTGTGATTGAATGAATATATCTACATAATGTCTATGTTTTAATCCTTCATCATCATAATACCATATTTCAGGAACATTTATTGCTCCAGTTTTTATTTCATCTTCATTAAAAGTGTTTAATAGTTCATTAAGTGCATAATGTTCATAACCTTGAACATGTATTATTCTACCAGATGGAAATGTATATTTCTTTCTTAAATATGACAATTTTGATATTTTATCAGCAATTTTAGAATTTTGTTTTGGATATTCAACACCATATTTTTCTAAACAAGATACTTTTATTTTATCTTTAATTTCTTGTGATTGAAATGCATTTTCTACACCATATTTTTTTAAACAAGTTACTTTACTTTTATCTTTAATTTCTTTTGATTGAGATGGATGTTCAACACCATACTTTTCTAAGCAAGTTGCTTTTATTTTATCTTTAATTTCTTCTAATTGAGATGAATTTTCAACACCAAACTTTTCTAAGCAAGTTGCTTTTATTTTATTTTTAATTTCTTGTGATTGAAATATATTTTCTACACCATATTTTTTTAAACAAGTTGCTTTACTTTTATCTTTAATTTTTTCTGATTGAGATGAATATTCAACACCATATTTTTCTAAAAAAGTTGCTTTCTTCTTATCCTTAATTTCTTGTAATTGTAAGGAATTTTCAACACCATATTTTTCTAAGCAAGTTGCTTTTATTTTATCTTTAATTTCTTGTGATTGAAATGTATTTTCTACACCATATTTTTTTAAACAAGTTGCTTTACTTTTATCTTTAATTTTTTCTGATTGAGATGAATGTTCAACACCATATTTTTTTAAACAAGTTGCTTTTATTTTTATTTTTACTATTTCTTTAGAACAAATATTACAATATCCATTTGATTTATATAATTGTCTAAAAGTTTTATCAAAATTATTTTCACAATCTTGTGTTAAACATTTTCCGTTTATTCGTGTTTCTCTATTTACTACTTCACCAGAATAATCCTTCAACAAAGTTATATTATTTTCATTATAAAATTTTGTTAATAATTCAAGATTATAATTTACTCGTTGTGTCATTTGTATTAAATTAATATTTGCTTATTTATAAATCAATTTTTTAATTATCTTTATTTTGAATTATTCCCTTTTTTTTAATTAAAAAAAAATCGAAAATGTATATATAAAAAAATTTATTTCTATGTATTTAGTATAATGACTCTTGAAGCTCTCTCTCGTCCCAGTTGCACTTATGGTGTAGTCGGCGCTCCAACTCCTAAAAATTTTCGTCCAAGTGTGAACTTTAATGCCAATGCTGGCAATCAAGGTTACAATGTTCAAGCAGGTGCAAATTTTAGCAATAACAAAAATTCTTCAGTCGGTATAAATGGAAATATTCAGGGTGGTTGGGGTGGTCGTCCAAATGCTTCTGTTGGTATCCAAGGCACCTTCCGATTTTAATTATTATTAAAAATTAAATTTTTCAATAATAAAGATAAGAATTACATAAATTTAATTAAATCCATTTTCCGAATATTTAAGAAGTTTTATCGTATCCTCTCGATATAATAATTTAAGTTTGTGAAGAATATTAATAAAGATATTTTTATATTTTCCTTTTATGGACTGAATACTTTTTTCTATTTTTTGAATGTATTTATCGAGTTTTTTCATAGATTCAATAAAAGGTGGAATTTTGTATTGGTCATCATCATCATCATCATATGCACCTTCATCATATGAATCATCATCGTCATATGCATCATCATATGCATCATCGTCATCTTCATTGTCAGGGAAATTTACATTATTATTGGTATCATACTTATTAAGTAGTCGATAAAGTTCTTTAAAAATTGTATTATAATGATGATGTAAATGATTGCGAGTATATATTAAATTTTTATGTAGATCATGATTTTGATTAATGTATTTTAAATTTCGTATTAAGTTTTCAATGTGTGAATAAGAGCTTTTTTGAGTATATTTAAATTTTTGTATGATATACGTGATATGTTGATTTATAATTATATTATTCTTACTCTTAGAAAGAGTGGGTGTTGAAACTGGAGTTTGAGTAGGAGAAACCACTGATTTGTGTGTTTCTACAGGGGTCGGACTAGGGGAAACAACCGGTTTGTGTGGTGAAACAACAAGCTTATGTGTTTCTACAGATGTTGAAGTAGGTGAAACAAAAGGTTGGTTGGTTGCTACAGGTGTCGAAGTAGGTGAAACAACAGTATTGTGTGGTGCGACATGCGTTGGAGTATGCGAAACAACAGGTTTGTGTGTTGCTACTGGTGTAGTAGTATGTGAAACAATTGGTATGTGAGTTTTGAAAGTTGTATGAGTAGATGAAACATCCGGTTTATCAGTAACTATAGGTGTAGTAGGATGTGAAACAACAGGCTTGTGTGTTGCTACAGATGTTGGAGTAGGCGAAACATCAGTCTTGTGTGGTGCGACATGTGTTGGAGTATGCGAAACAACAGGTTTGTGTGTTGCTACTGGTGTAGTAGTATGTGAAACAATTGGTATGTGAGTTTTGAAAGTTGTATGAGTAGATGAAACATCCGGTTTATCAGTAACTATAGGTGTAGTAGGATGTGAAACAACCGGCTTATGTGTTTCTACATGTGTAGGTGTAGGTGAAACATCAGTCTTGTGTGGTGCGACATGCGTTGGAGTATGTGAAACAATTGGCTTATCAGTTGCTACAGATGTAGATGTATGTGAAACAATTGGTATGTGTGTTTCTACAATTGTAGAAGTTGATGAAACAATTGGCTTATCAGTTGCTAAAGTTGTAGGGGTATGTGAAATAATTGGTATATGTGTTTCTACAAGTATTGGAGTTGATGAAACAACTGGTCTGTGAGTTTCGAAAGTTGTAGGGGTATGTAAAGTATGCGTTCTATGTAAAACTTCTTGACTTTGAAGTGGTGTTGTATGCATTTGTGAAATATTATCTTCATGTATAGTTTGGGATGGTGCCGATGTTGTCATCGGTTTTGTATCTACATAATATAGTTCATTATCTACATTCTTTTTTCTACAATATATATTTGGATTAGAATTCACACTTGTCCATAACCATTCTGCATTTAAATGGATACCATCGCGCTCATGCTCAAATATCTGATAACTATTATTCTGATAATTCATGCCATAAGATACAGCCATTTCCCATTCACTATCATCATAATCATAATTCATCCAATTTGAAGGAATAACACTACTTATTTTCGGATCAAAATATTTACATTTCCAGTCTGTATGCTTCGTATAATCCTTCCCATTATTCATATCCATTACAAAACCATTCATAAATCCAGGATATTCGTTATCAATATTATTAAAAGCAATTATTTTAGGACTCGGTTCAAATAATATTGGATTAAATATATTTGTCACATTCACACCATCTGCTGTTCCATCCCAGTTCGTAACTATACCAACAGGATTTACAATTTTACCATCTACATATAATTTATAATCACATTCACATGCTACATGAATTGGATAGATTTTGCCTTGACTTGGTATAACTTCAATCGGAATAGAATAGACAGGTGATATACTACACAATAATCCTAAAAACAATAAACTATTTAAAAATAACATTTGGTTTATCATATGTTATAACATATATTTTATTTCTTATAATAATATAAAATTTGCATACTAATTTAGTGTAAATGTGCGAAGGTGTAAAAAATTGGGAATTTATCTGTGCTGATTTGGAATTCCATATGTTTCCAATTTCCCGAAAATAGTTTTGTCCAATTTTCCAAAAATTTCCATAATTTCTAAGTACATTTCGTAGTATTTCGAAATATTTTTGCGGATCATATTTTTCTTGCACATTTGCGCGAATATTTCTACCTCATTGACTGTTATTACAACTTTATAGTGATTTTTATAGAAATCATTTGAAGCGCAATTATAAAAATCTCCCAACTGCTTCCCAAATTTTTTATCAGATGACTCATTTAATTTATCAATGTTAAATTTTTTTGGATTATATAATATTAAAAAGCTTTTATTGATATAGAATGGAATGTTATTCTTTTCCAAAAATTTAATAATTTTTTCTGAACTTGATTTTTGTAAATCAGAAAATCCAGATTTCTCTAAATCCTGTAAATAAATGAGGGCAATATCGCGAAAACCACTTGAAATAAGATACAATTGCAGTATTATTTCATATATTTGGCGATTTTTCGTATTTTTGTATTTATCGTATATTCTTTTTGCATTCTTTATATCCATAAATATTATATAGAAAAATATTATGAATCTTCATATGTTTCTAATTTCCCTAATAATTTTTTGTCCAATTTCTTGAAAATTTCGGATATTTCCAAATAAATTCTGTAATATTGCAAAATATATTTCGCAATCATATCTTTCTTACACATTTGTGCCAATATTTCTACATGATTCACAGATATTACAATGCGATAATGATTTTTTGAGACATCATTCGTGGCACAATAATAAAATTTTCCCAATTGCTGCCCAAATTTTTTACCGAATGACTTGTCTAGATTATTTATATTGAATTTCTTGGGATTATACAAAATTAAATAGCTTTTCTCTGGAAAAAATTTGTAAATAATTTTATTTTTTCCTAAAAATTTAAAAATTATCTCCAATTTAGGCTTTTGTAAATTATCTAAACAAACAAGTGCAATATTTCGAAAACCACTGGAAATAAGATACCATTGTAAGATTACTTCATATATTCGGCTATTTTTTGTATTTTTGTATTTATTGTATATTTCTTTTGCATCCTTTATATTCATAATATTATCTATATAATAATATGAGCAAATGCGTCAAATTGGAGACTAAAAAATACAAAACCCGGGATTCTCCACCTTATTCAGCTATGGATTGCAAAGGCACGAAACTACTAGGAAATGATGGGCAACAATATATTTCAAAAGCCGACAAAAATGGGATTTACAAATGGGTTAAAGTAGCGGAAAAAAACAAATCAACTTCGAAGATTTATTCTTACTGGGATGAATTAGGTTACAAACAATATATTTATAAAGTATATCCAACCGAAAATAAAGTTATTGTAGAAATATTGAAAGATGTTCAGGATGAGAACGACCGTATTATTGCCGGACAAATTACAAAGAAAGATTATGAAAAGATTATCAATAATATTAAAATACTAAAAACAAAAGTTTATAATTATGATAAAATATATTTTAGTAAAGATTTGGGTCAAACGTGGGCATCAAATGCAATTGTCATAGGAAAAGGTAATAAATACACAAATCTAATGACAACACAACAATACAATATAAAAGAGCCAATTGAAACAATATTATTTGAAGTTGATGGAAATTGGATACCTTATACGGCAATAATTACAAAAAACCATATATATTTAAGTGATTATCCCGATATAGAGATAGTTAAAGATAAAGAATTTAATAGTGCAATTGATTATCATATGAATTATAGAAAAGTAATTAAAACCAAGAGAAAATGAAGAAGAACCTAAGACCTATCTACTATATCTATGTTTTTAAGTAAAATCAACATCTTGAAAATCGTTTATATTTGAGTTTTTTTATCGGTTTCATATCCATATATTTTATGCATGAAAATGTTAAGTCTTAAAAAAAGTTTTTTATCTTTTCTGCAACCTATCCGAAGATTTTGATTTGAAAAAGGACGCGTATATGCAATATTATGTATGGCATATAAAATCAGAACACCAGAAAAATTATAATAAAAAATATAAAGATCGGTATATAGAATACCTCGTGAAAGTTTTGTTCAAGCGATTTTATATTTCATAAGTATAGCTAAAAACTTCCCAATCATAATCTTTATAATTACCTTTGTGATATATTGATGGTTTTTTTGTAATCACATATTCAATCTTTTTTAGTCGAAATTGTTGTATATAATATTTAATAGTGTTTTCCTTAAAAGTTAAATAAACATACATCATATCATCATCAATCGATAAATCTTTTCTATCAGGTAATTGACAAAAATTATTCAAATCATACTTAATTTCAATTGTAAAATCATCATTAAAGCTACGTTTAGATATATCTACCATTTTTCGATAAATGCATTTTTCTAAAAATTTATACTTTTCAAAGTCTATAAGTTTAATCAATTTCCCTTCATGTAACCTATATTTTTTAAGTATTATTGTGTATATATGCACAATAATATCATCCGGTAGTTTTTGTATAATTTCCATTTTTTATATGGTAATTTATACTAATCATAAAAATCAATTTTTTATATATAATATATAATAACATATATGCTAAAACTAAAAAAAGATACAATATTATATCATACAACTGATGAAGAGTTCACATATAGACCAAATAAACAAATGTTATTTTTAACATTTCATCCATCAGAATGGGAAGAAACAAACGATTATGTTGTAAGAATAAGATTGAAGAAAGATGTGGAATTATTATACATGATTTCTGAATTTAAAAAACATTTTATTTTTTCATCAAATGA
>Ga0214921_10008019_pt1 | contig 13864 bp, 14 predicted proteins | sample LL1505_MetaG_FD_177992 | JGI IMG/M metagenome (GOLD analysis project Ga0214921, IMG submission 177992) | Freshwater microbial communities from Lake Lanier, Atlanta, Georgia, United States - LL-1505 | ecosystem: Environmental > Aquatic > Freshwater > Lake | place: USA: Georgia | collected... | reverse complement strand
TTGGGTGTCAAAGTCGGCAACAGGTGAGGGGGAGTCAAGGGCTTAGCCTTGTCAGGCTGTAAAGCCGGCCCTTTTCAAGCGAGTCACAGCCAGGTCAAGCGCTGACAAAAAGCTGCTGCGATCACGGGGGCTGAAGGGAGCTGGACCGCGCGTCATCTCGCCCGCGCCGCGCAGATCCTCCATCAGATTGCGGGTGGCCAGCGCCATGCCGATGGAATCCTCGTTAAAAACTTTCCCCTTGGGCGAAATCACCTCGGCGCCCGCCTTTACGCCGCGGGCGGCCAGCGGAATATCGGTGGTGATGATAATGGCGCCCGGTCCTGCCCGCTCGACAATCCAGTCATCGGCCACATCGGGACCGGCGGGCACGATCACCCGCTCGATCATTGGGTCGCGCGGCACATTGATAAAGGCATTGGCCACCACAAAGACCTTCAGCCCATAGCGCGCCGCGACCTTATAGGCCTCGTCCTTCACCGGGCAGGCATCGGCATCAATATAGAGGGTGATGGGGGCGGGCATGGCCCGATAAAGCATGCAGAGGACGATCTTGCAAAGTCACCGGCAAGTTCGGACACTCCCCCCGTTTTCATCACGAGGTGTTTTTATGAGCGATATCGTGACCGCACCTGCCGTGCGGGGTGGACCGCTTTTCATTCTTCGACTTGAGGGCATGGCGATCTTTGCTCTTGCAACCTTTGCCTATTTCTTTCTGGGCTTCTCCACCACGGGTTTTTTTGTCTTCTTTCTGGTGCCAGATATCAGCTTTTTGGCCTATCTCGCGGGGCCTCTGCTGGGTGCCCTAGCCTATAATGCCCTTCATTCTTACGTCGGTGCCATCGCCTTGGGGGTGAGTGCCTGGCTTGGTGGCTTTGAGCCCTTCATTGGCCTGTCCCTGATTTGGGCGGCGCATATTGGTTTCGACAGAATGCTGGGCTACGGGCTGAAATATGCTTCGGACTTTCAGGATACCCATCTCGGCCGCCTTGGGCCGGGGGGCCGGAAGGGGAGCAAGAAGAGGGTCGAGTAAGGGCTTTGCTTGGGCTATAGTGCTCGTTGAAAAGGTGACCGGATGCTCGATTTCGACAAGACTTGGCAAGACGCTGTGGCGCGGGCGACCGCGCTGGCTGAAAACGTGCGCCAGCTCGAGGACGAGGCCACCAATCTGGACGTCAAACGCGATCTCGCCCGCTGGTTGGCCCGCTACGAGGCCCTGGCGGCGGAACTTCGCGCTTTGCAGGAAGAAGCCAATCGGGCAGGCGGCTAGCTGACCGCCTGATCCGGCTTGGAACTGGCGAAAGCCTCTGCTAATCAAGGCCATCTTCTCCCAAGGTCGAGGGCGCCCAACGCCCCCGAGGGCCGGAGCAAGTCCCACAAACAACAAAAGCGAGGATCCCATGCCGCATGACGCCCCCTCCCATTGGCACGAACCGAAAGCTGGCGAAATCGCTGGTCTTGGCAAGTTCAAGCGGCCGGCTATGCCTTACGACCAGTTCATGGAATCGGAAGGCATTCCTTGCTACCGCAACATCGGCGTACGCACGGTTCTCGATATTGAACTGAAGCCTTGGAAGCGCCTCGGCGGCCGCGGCTCCTACATCCAGCTGTTTGGCACAGAAGGCCTCTGGGGTTCTTATGTTGTCGAAGTGCCCGCAGGCGGCGCGCTGAATGTCGACAAGCACATGTATGAGAAGGTTGTCTTCGTTGTTGAAGGCCGTGGCTCCACCGAAGTCTGGTCGGGTTCCGACGCCTCCAAGAAGCAGACTTTTGAATGGCAGAAGGGCTCGACCTTCTCGATCCCGCTCAATGCTTCGCACCGCTTCGTCAACGCGACGAATTCGCCAGCGCTTCTCTATTGCGGCACGACAGCGCCGAATGTGATGAACCTGTTCGACAATGCGAACTTCATCTTCAACAATGATTTCAGCTTCACCGATCGTTATTCGGGCAATGATGATTACTTCAAGTCGGTGGAAGATGTTGAGCCGGATCCGGTGCGTGGTCTTGCCATGCGCCGCACCAACTTCATTCCTGATCTGATCAATTGCGAGCTGCCGCTCGATAACCGCCGCTCGCCGGGCTATCGCCGCGTTGAGCCGTGGATGGCCGGTAACCGCTTTTACTTCTGGATCGGCCAGCATGAGACGGGCCGTTATTCCAAGGCCCATAAGCACGCGTCCGCCGCGGTTCTGCTCTGCCTCAAGGGCAAGGGCTATACCTACACATGGCCTGCTGATGTGATCGGCATGCGTCCGTGGGAATCCGGCAAAGCTGAACTCGTCAAGCGTCAGGATTACGAATACGGCGGTCTCGTGTCGGCTGCACCGATGTCGGGTGACTGGTTCCACCAGCATTTCGGCATTTCGAAGGAGCCCCTGCGCGTGTCTGCATGGCACGGCCCGAACAATCAGCGTTCGCGCAAGGCCGGTTTGCCGGGTGAAGCGATCATGGATTACGGCGCGATCGACCTGAAGAAGGGCGGCTCGGCCATTCCATATTGCGACGAAGATCCGCATCTGCGTCAGGAATTTGCTGAGCGCCTCAAGGCTGAAGGCGTTGAGTCACGCATGCTGCCGGAATTCTACGCTGATGCTGCGGCAGGCGATGCCGTTGGCAATGTGATGTAAGATATTCGCCTTCGGGTGAAGATCAGGCGCGGCCTTCGGGTCGCGCCTTTTTTATATGCGCATATCCCATGCCTCGGCGTGATTTGCGCCCTGCGTTGAAACATCCGATGTTGGGCGTTGAGGTATAAAAATTCGGAGGCGGACGATGAGCGCAGAGCGCTGGAAGCATGATGGTGTGCAGGTCATTCCCGCAGTCGCGCTGGATGGCGCGGGTGTGCCGTCAACAGCTGGCATGGATCGCAAGGCGGCCATCGATTTTGCCCGCGCGGGTGCGCAAAAGCTTTGGGCTGGTACGGTGACAATCCATGCGGGCGCCAAGACGGGCGCACATCATCACGGCGCGCTGGAAAGCGTGATTTATGTCGTGAAGGGCCGTGCGCGCATGCGTTGGGGCGACCAGCTTGAGTTTACGGCTGAAGCAGGACCGGGCGATTTCATTTTCGTGCCGCCCTATGTGCCGCATCAAGAGATCAATGCGCGCGAAGACGAGACGCTCGAATGCGTGCTGGTGCGCTCGGATGGTCAGGCGACGTCGATCAATCTGGATATTGAGCCGGCAGAAAAGCCCACCGAAGTGCCGTGGATCGATCCGATCCATCGGGCTTGAGACGACAAGCGCCGCCGTCATTGCGAGGAGCGCAAGCGACGCGGTAAACCAGAACCGCGCGTGAGGCCTCTGGTTTGCTTCGCTACGCTCGCAATGACGGCCTAAATGCCGTCACGCCTCCAGCAGATTCCACTCTTTCGCGACCGTGCCCGCTGCCTGACCTTTGCGCACGTAATAATTCCACATTTTGGCAACGTGGTGCGGGCGGTCTTCGAGCTTCAGGATTTGCTCGATTTCTTTATCGGTCAGCGGCTTTGGTTTGGCGCCAGCGTTCAGAACCTGCATTTGGGCTTGGGCATTTTCTTCAAAATGCACGGCATCTGAAATCAGCGCAGGCAGGCTTTCAGCCACTAGCAGCAAACCGTGGGCGCGCATCAGCGCGACATGATGGTGGGCCAGTGTCGCAGCGAGCTCTTTGCCTTGCTGCGGATATTTAATGTGGCTGGGATCGGGATGTGTCGGGATGCCGCTCGCCCAACGTGTGGCGCGTGCGCGCATGGGCAGAAGCTGGACATTTTCCATCATGGTGAAGGCAATAGCGAGATCCATATGGCTGTGCAGGCTTGCATTCACGTCAGGGCGTGCGCGCATGGTTTCGATATGGATCGCTGTTTCAGACGGTGGCTTGCCGTCGCCGTCGATCACTTTGCCGTCGAAATCAACGGTGAGGATGCGCTCAGGCGCCAGTTCAGCGCGCGAATCTGTGCGGCGCTGGATCATCAGCGCATCTTGGCCGGGCACGCGCACGGCGATATGTCCGCTATATTGAAGGATGTTCATCTCTTCGAGCATGCGCGTCACAGCGCAGACTTCGGCTGCCAGTCGTTGTTTGCTGTTCAGTGAATTCAGTGTGGACATATCAGTGTCTCCCATTTTCTTGTTTCTTGAAAAAGAAACCGCCGGCTTTTGGCCGGCGGTTGAATTGTCACATTAGACGATGATCTTGGTGCCCGTGCTGGCCGGGAAAATATCTTCCGGCTTGACGTGCTTGTGGGCAATGCCCTGCTGATATGTATAGAGCAGCATTTGTTCCCAAGTGGCGCGGTTTTCATCTATACCGAAGGGGAATGTGTCGCCCATCATGTCGCGCATGCGGCGCGCATAAGTCGGCAACCACGGCAGCGGATAACGCGAGACGGCGGGATCAAACAGGCGCTCGATGGAGCGGTTCTTTGACTCGACGAAAGCGTTGAAGAGATTGCGCGGCACCCACGGGTTCTCATCCACGATGGACTTCTTCATCGCGATGATGTGCATGATCGGCCAGACCTTGGTCTTGGCGTAATAATCTTCTTCCATCTCGAGATATTCGGGGAAGAGGCGCACAACATTCGGGTCGCCTTCCAGGAAGCAGGTCGGCGGACGCGCGATGATCGCGCAATCGATTTCGCCAGAGGCCAGCATTTCCGACAGCGACTTGTCCGACACGCGGGTGAGCTTGAGGCCCTCGGGGAGGTTCAGCTCGACCTTTTCGATACGGCCCGGTGAATTGGCGCCCGCCTGATACCAATGCACATCCGTCAGCTTCACGCCGCAATCATTGTGCATCCAGCCGCGCATATAGACGGCGGCCGAATGTGCCCATTCCGGCGATCCGACGCGCTTGCCCTTGAGGTCGCCAATCGTTTTGATGCCGGAATTCTTGTTCACATAGAAAGACGAGAAGCGGAACAGGCGCGAGCAGACAACCGGCAGGCCGACAATGTCGCAATCGTCGCGGGTGATCTGCGTCGAGAATTTCGCAAAGGACAATTCGCTGACGTCGAATTCGCGGTTGAACGTCTGGCGGGCGAAGATTTCATGGTGACCCAGCGTCAGCCAATTGTGGTCAATGCCCTCGGCCTTGACGAGGCCCATGCGGAAATCGCGGAAATGATCGTAATCGGTTGTCGCGATGCTGAGTTTTAACTGGCTCATCTGCCCACCCCTCCAAAGCTTGTTATCTGCGGGTCGCTGCCCTCGGGGCGCGGACCGTCCCGGTTCTGATACATGAAAGGGCGGCGATGGGGAATATGGGCGGGCCGTCATTGCGGGGACATGCGGACCCCTTTATGGTTTGAAAACAGAAGAATCTGGCCGCTTGCCTGATAAGGAAATGCGCATGCTTCGTTGGTCCATCGCTACCGTCTCCATGGGGGGCACGCTGGAGGCGAAACTGGCCGCCGTGGCCAGAGCCGGGTTTCGCGCTGTCGAGATCTTTGAAAACGACCTGACCTTCTTCTCCGGCAAGCCCAAGGATGTGCGCTCGCGCTGTCAGGATTTGGGGCTGGAGATCATTGGTCTGCAGCCGCTGCGTGACTTTGAATCCATGCCTGAGCCGATGCGCTCGCGCAATTTCGACCGCGCCGAGCGTAAATTCGACCTGATGGAAGAATTAGGCACGCGTTTTTTAGGCATGTGCTCGTCCGTCTCCGAAGATAGTGCCGATGACAAGCATCGCTCTGCGGCTGATCTGGCGGAGCTCGCTGATCGTGCCGCGCAACGCGGCTTTCGTCTGGGCTATGAGGCGCTGGCCTGGGGCCGCTATGTGAAGGACTGGATGCAGGCCTATGAATTGGTCTGCTTCGCTGATCGCCCCAATCTCGGCATTGTGCTCGATAGTTTCCATATTTGCGCCAACAAAAACCCGCTGGCGCCGCTGGCTGATATTCCGGCTAGCCGCATCGGCCTTGTGCAATTGTCAGATGCGCCCGGCATCCTGATGGATCCGATGTCGCTGTCGCGCCATCACCGTTGCTTTCCGGGGCAGGGCGATCATCCGGTGGCCGAGTTTCTGGATTGCGTGATGAAGACAGGCTATCGCGGCCCTGTCTCATTGGAAGCGTTCAATGATCATTTCCGTGGCGCACCTGCCGCGATGATTGCGCAAGATGGCATGCGTGCGCTGCAGATTGCTGGCGAGACGCTCGACAAGGGTCGCGTCGAACAGGGCCTCGCGCCTTTGCGGATCGGTGGCGAATTGCCGGAAGCTTCACCCATTGGCGGTATTGAATTTGTCGAATTTACCACGGGCTCATCTGGACCGAATGCCTTTGTCAATCTGCTCGAAGGTCTGGGCTTTACGCGCGTGGCGCGACATCGCTCGAAAGAGGTTGATCTTTATCGGCAGAATGATCTGAACATTGTCGTCAACAGCGAGCAGGATGGCTTTGCTCATGCATTTGGTCTGCTGCATGGCACATCCATGTGCGCTTTGGGCCTGCGCTTTGACAATCCGGAGCGCGCGCTGGAGCGTGCCAATGCTCTAGGCGCGCCGACCTATTTCGGCCGCATCGGGCCGGGTGAAGATCTCATTCCGGCAGTGGCGGGCGTTGAAAATTCATTGATCTATTTCATGGGCGCGCGCCAAGAAGGTGCGCAGACCAATTGGGATCGCGACTTTGTCTTTGACAAGGCGGAGGCGCCGGGCTCGCTGAAATGTTTCGACCATTTTTCGAATGTGCTGCGCCGCTCGGAGTTTCTGTCCTGGATGACCTTCTACAAAAGCGTGCTGGGTTTGGTGAATGACCCGCAGGTGGAAGTGGCCGATCCTTATGGCGCATTCTACAGCCGCGTGATCCGCTCGCCCTCGAGCACGTTGCGCATTCCGCTCAACATTGCCGATGGTGGCTCGACAGCGGTCTCGCGCTTTATCGATGCCTTTGGTGGCTCGGGTGTGCAGCATATCGCGCTCGAAACCGGCGATATCTTTGCTTTTGTCGAAGCAGCTGTCGCGCGCGGGGTGAAGTTTCTCACCATTCCGGACAATTATTACGACGATCTATCGGCGCGCTTTGTCGATCTTGATAATGGTCTCATCGAGCAGATGCGCACCTATGGCATCCTCTATGATCGCAATCGCTCGGGCGAATTCTTCCAGATTTATACGGCGACTTTCGAGAAGACTTTCTTCTTCGAGATTGTCGAGCGTCGCAATTACGAGCTGTTTGGTGCGGCCAACACGCCTGTGCGCTTAGCCTCGCAGGTGGCAGAACAAGAACGCATGGGGTGGTGACGCCCCGTGGCCGTCGTTGCGAGCCATAGGCGAAGCATTCCAGGGGCAACACGTGCGGCTTTGGTTTGCTTCGCTGCGCTCGCAATGACGGCGTGACTGAAAATATAAAAGGGGAAACGACATGAGACTCTTCCGTTGCGCCTGTCATTCAGGCCTTTCCTATCTGCGCTCGCCAGCTGATATCGCTTCGGGCTCACCTGCGCCTAAGTCCGGCGGCAAGGTTGATGCGTCGGTGTTCAAGGATATCGCAGCTGCCAGCCGCATTCTGGCCGATCAAGGTGTGGTTGATGGTTTCGGCCACGTCTCCATGCGCCACCCTCATGATCCCAATCGCTTCCTGATGTCGCGTTCCTTGGCGCCCGCGCTTGTGACGCCCGATGACATTCTTGAATATGATCTGGAATGCGAATGCGTCGATGCGCGTGGCTTTGGCTCGTTTCTGGAGCGCTTCATTCATGGTTCGATCTATCGTGCGCGCCCTGATATTAACGCGGTCGCTCATTCCCATTCCCCCAATGTCATTCCCTTCGGTCTGACGGGTCGCCCGTTGCAGGCGATGTTCCATAATGCTGCTTTCATTGCGCGCGGCGTGCCGATTTTCGATATTTCGGAAAAATTTGGCGCGACCGATATGTTGGTTGGCAACAACCCCAAGGGTGATGCGCTTTCGGATGTGCTGGCTGACAAGGATGTCGTGCTGATGCGCGCGCATGGTTCTGTGGCCACTGGCCCCGATTTGCAGACAGCTGTGTTCCGCGCGGTTTACACGGAATTGAATGCGCGCATGCAGGTCACGGCCACTATGCTGGGTGGAAACATCGCGGCACTCTCGCCTGAAGAAGGCCGCTTGGCTGATGAAGTGAATCGCAATGCCGGTTTCCGCGCTTGGGACTTGTGGAAGTCCCGCGTCGGTTTCTAAAAGAGGTTTGATATGTCGCAGAAGAATGATCCGCGCCAAGAGTTGGTTGATTGCATCCGTATGCTGGAAAAAGCGGATATTATCGACCACAACGGCCATGTCTCCATCCGTTATGGCGACAATCTGCTCATCAACAATGGCTCGGCGGTAAAGGGCCTGATGACGCAGGTTGATCTTGTCGAGATCGATATGGATGGCCATGTGGTCTCGGGCAAAGGCAAGCCGCCGCTTGAGTTTCACATCCACACCGAAATCTATCGCGCGCGCCCTGATGTGCAGGCTGTGGCGCACACGCACCCGAAGTGGTCGACCTTTCTGACCATGGTCGGAAAGCCCTACAAGCATGTCTATGCGCAGGGCGTGTTGCTGGGCGATATGCCGGTGATGAATACGCCGATGTCGGTCAACACCAAGCCGATGGGCGAGCGTCTCGCGCAGACTTTGGGCAAGCGTCCCGCGGTTTTGCTGAAATCACATGGCGTAACGATTGTCGGCACCAATATGATCGAGTGCTTTGCGCTGGCAGCTTACGTCGAAGAAAATTGCTATCGCCAATATATGGCCGAGCAACTCGGCGAGCCTTACGAATTTTCGGAAGAAGAAAAGAAGGCTTGTTACGAGAAGCTCTGGTCCACGAGCCTGTTCCAGAAAACATGGGATCATTACCGCTCGAAGGTGACGGGCTAACAGCCCGTCATTGCGAGCGAAGCGAAGCAACCCAGAAGCCTCACGCGCGGCTCTGGGTTGCCGCGTCGCCTGCGGCTCCTCGCAATGACGTTCCTTAGATCGTTGCTTCCATCATCGCGCGCAATTCTGCGGTGACTTTGGGCTTAATGCCGAACCAGTCGCGAAAGGCCGGGCGGCCTTGATGCAACAGCATGCCAAGACCATTGATGGTCTTGTTGCCGCGCTCGCGCGCTTCTTTCAAAAGCGGCGTTTCTTTCGGAATATAGACAATGTCTGACACCAGCGCGTGTTTGGGCAATTTGGCGAGCGACAGATCAAGCGCGCTCTGGCCAACCATGCCTTGGCTTGTTGTATTCACCACCATGGCGGCGTCTTCGAGCGCTGCGTGGCGATCGTCCCACGCCACAGCTGTCATCGGCGCGCCGAATTCGCGTGCGAGACCTTGGGCGCGTTCGGGTGAACGATTGATGATGCGAATATCTTTTGCGCCGCGATCAGCGAGCGACAAAGACACGGCACGTGCGCCGCCGCCCGCACCCATAATCACAACGGGGCCGGCATCGGCTTTCCAGTCCGGCACGTCTTCGAGGATGCTGTTGATATAGCCATAGCCGTCGTTGTTGGAGCCCTTCAGCGAGCCGTCTTTGCGCACCACCACGCAGGAGATTGCGCCGATGCGCTTCGCCGTCTCGTCGATCTCGTCCATGAAAGCCATGGCGGTTTCTTTATGCGGGATCGTCAGATTGCAGCCTGCGAAGCCAAGTGCATGCAAAGCCTTCAGCGCGGGGCCGATTCCATCGGGCTCAACGGCCAGTGGCAGATAGGTGCCGGCCAGATTGTGCGTCTTGAACCAGTAATTGTGCATCATCGGCGAGCGAGAATGCATCACGGGCCAGCCCATGACACCGGCAAGAAGGGTACTATCAGGATGCGCCATAAGATTCTCGGAAGTGAAAACGGCTGCGCCCCCGCTGCCGGAGGCTCGCGGGTTTCTAGCGGGTCAGGGCGCGTCCGTCGAGTTTGACCTTTGGCCCGTCAGACTTGGCGCAGAATCTGCGCCATATAGGCCTCAATCGAGGCCCAGTTGCGCCCTGCGGCGATGGCGGCGCGATAGGAGCCGACAATGCGCGCGGCAAAGGCGCTCTCGGATGCTTTGCGGTCCAGCACCACCTGCGTCTTGGCGCGCATGGCGGCGATCACATCGGGCGGGAAGGCGGTGACTTTGGCGCCTGTTGCGACCAGCTCGACAATGGCTTGCGCATTGCTCGCCTGCGCTTCCACAAGGCCTGCACTATGTTCAGCCGCGCAAGCGGTCTCGACAATGGCGCGCAGATCTTCGGGCAGTTTTTCGAAAGCGGGAATCGAGAGCAAAGCTTCAGCCGCGCCATTGGGCTTGTTGAAGCCCGGCATATGATAGACGGGCGCGTATTTCTGAAAGCCGAGCGGCTGGTCATTGACGGGTGCAAGCAATTCGACCGCGTCAATCGTGCCGCGCTCAAGGGCTGGCAGAATATCGCCCGGCGCAATGGATTGCGGCGTGGCGCCGAGTTCCTTGTAAATCTCGCCGCCCAAACCCTGCACGCGAATGCGCAGGCCTTTGAGATCCTCAACCGATGTAATGGGTTTGCGAAACCAGCCACCCATCGACGGGCCTGTGTTGCCAGCGAGTAATCCCCGCACGCCAGCGGGGCGATAAAACTCGTCCCACAATTGCTGGCCGCCGCGCTGTTCAATCCATGTCTGATGTTCAATTGGCGGCAGACCAAAAGGCGCGGTGGTGAACAAGGCAGCGCCGGGCATTTTGCCGTCCCAGAAGAAGGAGGCTGTGTGGCCCATTTCTGCGACGCCTGTCGAGATCGCTTCAAACACGCCGAAGGCTGGCACAATGGAGCCGGCGGCAAAGACTTCCACCTGCATGCGCCCGCCGCTCATCTTGTTGATGCGCTGAGCGAGCCGTTCAGCCGAGACGCCGGGGCCGGGGAGATTCTTCGTCCATGACGTGATCATGCGCCAACGGATTGGCGCTTGCGCGCGCGCGACATGCGGGGCCGCAAGAGTGGCGGCTGCAGAGGCAGCGAGAAGTGCGCGGCGTGAGGGTGTGTTCGTCATTTTTCCAAATCAATCAGATCGTCATTGCGAGCGAAGCGAAGCAAACCAGAGCCGCGCTTGGGGCCTCTGGTTTGCGTCGTCGCTTGGCTCCTCGCAATGACGGCGAGGAGCGAGTTTGGCTTTAGCTCTTGACGTAAAGCTGGCCGCCGCTCTTCAGGAACTCGGCGCTCTTGTCCGCCATTCCCTTTTCGCGTTCGGCAATGACAGCGGCTTCAGCGCGCAGATCCTGCGAGATTTTCATCGAGCAGAATTTCGGTCCGCACATCGAGCAGAAATGCGCGACCTTGTGCGCATCTTTCGGCAGCGTCTCGTCGTGGTAGCAACGTGCTGTATCGGGATCGAGGCCCAGATTGAACTGGTCTTCCCAGCGGAAGTCGAAACGCGCGCGTGACAAAGCATCGTCGCGCACTTGCGCCGCCGGGTGGCCCTTGGCCAAGTCAGCTGCGTGAGCGGCAATGCGGTAGGTGATGACGCCGACCTTCACATCGTCACGATCGGGCAGGCCGAGATGTTCTTTCGGCGTGACATAGCAAAGCATGGCGCAACCAAACCAGCCGATCATCGCCGCACCAATGCCCGACGTAATGTGGTCATAGCCCGGTGCAATATCGGTGGTCAGCGGTCCAAGCGTGTAGAAGGGAGCCTCGTGGCATTCCTTCAGCTGCTTTTCCATATTGATCTTGATCTTGTGCATCGGCACATGGCCGGGGCCTTCGATCATGACTTGGCAGCCCTTTTCCCAAGCGCGCTTGGTCAGTTCGCCCAGAGTTTCGAGCTCGGCAAATTGCGCCGCGTCATTGGCATCAGCAATGGAACCCGGACGCAAGCCATCGCCCAGCGAGAAGGAGACGTCATACTTGCGCATGATGTCGCAGATCTCGTCGAAATGCGTGTAGAGGAAGCTTTCCTGATGATGCGCCAGACACCAGCGCGCCATGATCGAGCCACCGCGCGAGACAATGCCCGTGGTGCGCTTGGCGGTGAGCGGCACATAAGCCAGACGCACGCCCGCATGAATGGTGAAATAGTCGACGCCCTGTTCGGCCTGTTCGATCAAGGTGTCGCGGAACACTTCCCATGTCAGCTTGATGGGATCGCCATCGACCTTTTCCAGTGCCTGATAGATCGGCACCGTGCCAATCGGCACAGGCGAATTGCGCATGATCCAGTCGCGGATGTTGTGGATGTTGCGGCCCGTGGAGAGATCCATCACGGTGTCTGCGCCCCAGCGGATCGACCAGACGAGCTTTTCAACTTCTTCGGCCATCGACGAGGTCACGGCAGAATTGCCGATATTGGCATTCACCTTCACGAGGAAGTTGCGGCCGATGACCATCGGCTCGAGTTCGGGATGGTTGATGTTGGCGGGAATAATCGCGCGGCCGCGGGCGATTTCATCGCGCACGAATTCCGGCGTCACGAAAGCGGGAATGTCAGCGCCAAAGCTTTCGCCATCAGCGAGCTTTTCCTGCGCTTCGGCGCGTGCGGCTTCGCGGCAAAGATTTTCGCGATGCGCGGCATAGATCATTTCTTCAGTGATGATGCCTGCGCGCGCAAATTCATATTGCGTGACATGACCAGCGCCACCCATGAGCGGTGCGGTGATGGCGGGGCAGGGCGGCACCAGCTTGTCGGGTGACACATCGCCATTGTCTTCCGGCTTCACAGCGCGGCCAGCATAGGTGCTGAGATTGGCGCGGCGTGCGAGCCAAGGCGCGCGGATGCGCTTCAGGCCTTTGGCCAGATCAACGGCAATGTCGGTTTCGGTGTATGGGCCTGACGCATCATAGACGCGAACGGGCGGCTCTTTGGGGTCGGTGACCGAGATTTCGCGGTAGGGGACTTGAACATCCGGGTGGCCGGGGACCGTGTAATAGACCTTCTTCGAGCCGGTCAGCGGGCCGGTGGTCACGGTTTCGGGCACAATGGTCCCTGATTTCGGCTGGATGTTCATTTAGGTCGTCCTCCGTTTCGGCCGGTTTGGCTAGCGGTCAGGAGGAGATGGCCTTGTGTGGCCCGCCCGTCCCTGTCGCCGGCATTATCCGGATCAGGTTCAATGGGTATGATCTCAGCCGCCGGACCATCCGGCAGCACCCCATGGCTTATGAGGAGACGTTACTCTTGTGGGCGGGAGGGTGCAAGGGCGGGGCCGTCATTGCGAGCCATAGGCGAAGCAACCCAGAGGCCCCACGTGAGGCTCTGGGTTGCTTCGCTTCGCTCGCAATGACGACTAAGCTTGGGATTGTGCCTGTGTCTGGGTGGTGCTCTCATCGACATGGATGAGATATTGCCCGCCAATGGCGGCGCCCAAGGCATCATTGCTCTCAATGAAATCCGTCAGGAATTCATGCAGGCCTTTTTCGAAAATCTGCTTGATGTCGATGGTCTCTAGCTGGCGCAATGTTTCAAGCGCCTTGTTCTGTGATGGCCCCTGCTTGCCATAGGCGCGACCGATATTGTCGAGCAGGCGCGTGATGTCATCATAGCAAGAACGCAAAGAGCGCGGCATTTCTGGTCGCAGGATTAAAAGATCAGCGACAAGCCAAGGTTTGATCGTTTCCTTATAGACCCAATTGTAGGCGGTCAGTGCCGACACTGCGCGCAGAATGGCTGTCCATTGGAAATAATCCAGCGAGCCGCCCACCTGTTCTGTCTCTGGCAGCAAAACATTATATTTCACATCCAGAATACGCGCGGTCGTATCGGCGCGCTCCATATACAAACCAAGGCGCGAGAACCAATGCGCATCATTGCGTAGCATGGTGCGGTGGGCCGAGCCGTCAAAATCCAGCGAGGCCTTGCGCACGAAGTCCAGAAAGCGTGCCAGCTCCAGCCGATCGATTGTGCCGGGCTTGCCGAAAGCCGCCTGGAATCGTTTCATTTCAAGCCATGCTCCATTAATCGATTGCCACATTTCAATG
>Ga0214921_10008017_pt1 | contig 13867 bp, 13 predicted proteins | sample LL1505_MetaG_FD_177992 | JGI IMG/M metagenome (GOLD analysis project Ga0214921, IMG submission 177992) | Freshwater microbial communities from Lake Lanier, Atlanta, Georgia, United States - LL-1505 | ecosystem: Environmental > Aquatic > Freshwater > Lake | place: USA: Georgia | collected... | reverse complement strand
GTTGCTGGTTGACGCATTCGCCGTTTTTCGAATCTCAAACGTCGCGTTTTTGAACTTTACGTCTACCGGCATACTTCTTTCATAAATCGATACGTTCTTATCCGTTATTTCAACAGGTTGAAATAGATACTCGTCTCCGTTATTTATGAGATGCCCCAATCTACCATATTCATCCGTAATAAGCTCATTTGAATTATCAATTAACTGTGTCAATGCCGAGTATATTTGTTCATCTGAATATTTGCTTGCACCGTTCTGAGTATCGTCAGATATTCGTATGGAGTTTATATATTGTTTTAATTCATCTCCGTTATAATAACTACGCCGTTTGAATAATTCCTTGATACGTTTTATAATTCGATTATTATTGGACTCTGCAAATTCAATACTATATGTGTCTTTGGATATGTCCGGTGCAATTTCATCCGCGTTGGGAGAACGGAAACATTGAAATACACAATTATCCTTATAATCACACATGTTTGCATTTGTTTCCGGCTTATCGCCAATCTCATATGGAATCTCGTTGGCCTCTCCTGGATTACTAGATAATGATAGCTTGATTGTTTTGTTTTTTACAATCTGATACAGCTGTTCTGTAGTGAAGTTCGTCTGACCAATATTTAAATAGCAATCCACTGCGATTTCTTTGAGTGCGCGAGTAACTTCACCAATTTCAATGGCCTTCTGTTCCGCTAAGCGATATACATATAAATCCGCAGATTCGACTGTTCCGATTGACGTTGCGTGGAGGAATATTTCTACATTGCGTTTTTTGAATGGTAAATTACAGTGACTCAGATTACGGACTCCACGCCCGATAATCTGCTCAATACGATTCATATTATACCATGGTTCCATTATATGGACCTGGCGTATATTTTTGAAATCAATACCCTCGCCGGCAGCCCTGGAAATAATCACTACTTTCACTAATTTTCCATCCATGTTCTCTTTTTGGTTCAAATATTTGATATCCTCGTCGTTGTTGGGTGATAGAGTAGCGTCACCAGTTAGCATTACGTATCTTGCAGTAGGCGGAACTGGCGGTGTCTTGAATAGTGATTTTGTCCCCTTATCTGAACCATAACGGGAGAACCCAATCTCTTCGAGAGCCAGCGCCATAGGAACTGCGCCTCCATCGATGTATTGAGTATATATTAATATGATACCTTCCGATTTCTTGACAATCTCGCATATTTTCGCCATTTTCGCGCTGTATTTGGGAAGGTTCTCCGGGTTGAATATTCTCCCGTATTCTTGTTCGATTTCTGGTTTATATCTGAAATTATATTGCTTATCTGTATTCAATTCCTTAGAATACATTATATTAGACAATCCACTTTTTCCTATCATACTAGCAATTAGTTCAGCGGAATCCTCCGCCGAATACTCGACGCTGGGGTCGAAATCATTGGACGGATATACAATATTGAGTGCCTCGAGCGGTTTTTGCAAAATCGCATATCCGAATGTATCCTTGTCTTCGAATGCTTTGTCTTCGTCTTCGCTCCCATTACGTATACTATCTATAATCATATTATAGCCCTTCTGTTGGTATTCTCCGATTCCATTCATGTATACACGGACATATTTCAGAGCGCCATCGATGTCAATCGGTTTACCATTCATTTGTTCTGTAGGATATACGAAATTCGGGTCCTTTTCAGGGTATATTCGATAAGGGAATGTGTATGGGTTCTCCCCCCTTACATAAGAAACATATCCATTTAATTTCTTCTGTAGTAGTTTGCGACCATCTTCTCCTTTGAATTTCCCCGGACCTTCGAAAATATCGGATATTTTGATTTTCTTGCGCCCATCGTTTACATTCATCAGATTCGTCAGCCAGATGATTTCCTCGTAGGAATTATACATGGGCGTTGCCGATAGCAATACTAGTCGCATATTGTCCGTATATTTTGCAATTTGCATTAGTAAATCAGCCGACCTACGCTTACTCAGGTTCTCGTCAGTCATTCGAATGTTATGCACCTCATCGATTACAATTAGGCTATTATTGAATGTTCTCTTAATGCGTTGATTTATAATACGTTGGTCAGTAGACCCTTTCAATTCGAGAGTTTCGCTGATATAGTTTGCAAACTGAGTGTATCCCATAAAAATATAATATTGCTTTATAATCGCTTTCACTTGGTTGATTATGTTCTCCCGGTCACTCTCGAGACCCTTTGCGTCGGTTGGATTGATTTCCTTGAGTATTGTGTTTCCAACACATGTGTTTAAATTCCAGACACCATTTTCGAGAACCAGCTTGCGTTCGTCGAATAATTGCAACATGAAATTGTCCTGCACGTTCGGTGATGCAATTATCATAATCTTCTGTTTGATTCCTGTCTGTTTCATATAGTTACGCATTTCTTCCGTTATTCCTATGGCAGAACATGTTTTTCCAGTTCCTAGACCATGGAACAATAATAAGCTATTGTATGGTGTCTGAAAGGATAGGAAATTTTTCACGAATGATTGGTGGGGCATAAGTTCAAAGTCCGCACCGCATAGTTTTTCGGCTTGCTCTACGATGTCTTTTGCCTCGCCGTCGTATTTTGTGTCATTGAATTCTTTGCGTTTCTCGATTTTGATATTGAAGTTCGGGTCATCTAAATTCGGATACAAGAAATCATGCCTTGGGTCATCTGCGGTAGCCTCCTGCACGCCCCCCTCATCCTCATACTCATCTTCTTCTTCTGTGGGAACTTCTTCATCCTCTTCATACTCATCCTCTTCTGCGGGGGCTTCCGCCCCCCGCACGCCCCCTTCGTCTTCTGCGGGAGCTTCGTCTTCTGCGGGGGCTTCGTCTTCTGCGGGAGCTTCGTCTTCTGCGGGAGCTTCGTCTTCTGCGGGGGCTACCTCCTTTTCGACAGGTTTATCGGTGTTTATAATTATAGGTTCTCCTATAATGATTGGTTTACGCTTGATTATGCGGACAGGTTGGACGACTTTCTTTGGTATTACTTCCGCAACTGGTTCCTTCACCGCCGCCACCGGTTTCTTTGCAACCCTCGTTTTTTTAGGGTCGACCTCCCGAACTTTAACTTTCTTACCAGTAACTTTGTCTGTCCAGTCGACATCCTCGTATTCTGCTTTAAAACGCTCAGCGCCAATCATATCCTTCAAATCACTAGGTATATCACGGAAAACTCCATTTTCGGTCCTGACTATAGGCCAATTTGAATACGGTTTAATCTCGCATCGTTTTCGACCCTTATCAAAATATTCATGACGTCCGCATTGTTTTTCTTTTTTTCCTTTTATCTCTTCCGCCATTTTATATATATATTAGAAATATATAAAACACACGTTACGCGTATTATCTACATCTGATAAATCGACAATTGTTTCAAACAGGAATCCACATTTGTGATTATCCTCTTCTTTTCTAAATTATAATCTCGTATTTGAGTTAAACATGTCCCAATACGTGACCAGCACATTTTGCTTACCTCGGACCGTTGGTAATTATCCAGATTCAGCGTGTCATTGTATTCCATATATACAAGAAAATACTTGTGTTTGTAAGAAATGTAATTAGAACCAACGAATATCTCTTCAAACGGAGTCACGTTGTGTATTGGATGTATTATGTCCGAAGAGAACCCAGTTTCCTCGCAAAATTCACGAATGGCGCAATCATAGTCCGTCTCGTTATTATTCCTCCGACCCTTAGGAAACCCCCACTCGGGTTCCGTCCAATTTGAATATTGTCTGGATTCATCTATCAAATTAGAGAGTGTATAGAAATCATTACGCAGAACAACGCCAGATACCAAAGTGGCGTGTTTTTCTCTCGAATTACTTTCTTCCATTTTGTATCTCGCATTACAGAATCCTTCACCCCATATGTCCTTCCAAAGTGTATTAAAATCGATTGTCTTTAAACGGTTCTTCTCATATTCCGTCATCTGTTTCAACATATTCATTATATAGCTTTTGTTCTGAACGGAATATTTCCCACGCATGAAGTCAATATAACCAAGGCTATCCTTCCTACATATAAGCAAATACTCTATTGCGCCAGTCTTCGACTTGCGAAATGCAATAACGCCGGAGCTAGTAATTGGCATTTTGCAATTTGTAAATTGATGTCCAACTTTTCCACAATTATTACAGTGATTATTTTTATTCATACCGGTAAAATATATAATAACAGAGTTCTATATACTTTACCTACATGAATTTTGATTCTGATGTATGGGGACCTCATTATTGGTTTTTTTTACACACCATTGCTCATTCCTATCCTGAAAATCCGAATGCAGTCACAAAGCGTAAATATTACGACCTCATACAGAACATGCCGTTGTTTATTCCAGAAGCCGAGATGGGTAGCAAATTTAGCAATATGATTGATAAATACCCAGTTAGCCCATATTTAGGTTCTCGCGAATCATTTGTTCGATGGATGCATTTTATACATAATAAAGTGAACGTGTCACTAGGTAAAGAGGAGATGTCATTCTTGAAATCAATTGATATTTACAAGTCGTATTACAAATCAAAGCCATTTGTGCTGAGCGAGCAAATTAACTTGAGAAAGCATTATCTCTATGCAGCCATCGTGTTTTTATGCATATTTTTGATATATATTTATTATTAAGTGTATAGATATAATATAATATAGTAAATGCGTTTCGAATTAGTAATTTTATTGGTAACTGCCTTTGTAATAGCAAATATTTATACAGATGGTAAGTATCTAAAATTAGCATTATCTTGGAAGAAATATTACCAGATGTTAGGTGTTGCGTTTGTAGGATATATGCTATGTTGGTTAATGAGGAAAAACCCCGAACGCGCAAAGCATATGTTAGTTTCGTCGAACGAATATTTGAAATACCTACCTGTCGATAAAAATACCACAGACTTCATATCACCAATATTGGATTTCACCGCAAAACACGATTTCGGCGGTCCAATGCCGCATCAATATGAAAGCCGAGTTCTCCAATCAGGTGGCGGAATCGCAAAACCTACAACCGCAACCGCAACGAAACGTTCTGTAAGTGAAACAAAGAAAAAGTTCGTTGCTGCACAACAGAACTGGCACTGTGGAGATTGCCAGAAACAATTGCCGGCTTGGTTCGAGGTTGATCACACAATTCGCTTAGAACATGGTGGAAGCAACCATGTGAGTAATCTGGTTGCCCTTTGTAGAGATTGTCACGGAAAGAAAACTGCTATTGAAAATTTATAATGTATATATATACGTTTAGGTAATTCATGTCAGAACAGTCAACCACTATTATAGACAAAATAACAAATTTTTATACAGAATACGGATTAAACCGTAGTCAAGTATTATTGATTCTATTGATTATCGTAACCATCGGAAATTTGTTTTACGTGTCCGGAGTCAATGTTTTAGAGTCGAAAGCGTATGCTTCCACTTTTGCGGTATTCTTCATGATTATGTTAGTAGCAGTTTATAAACTATTTACAGCAAAATCTGACAAGCCTATTGCATATACAACTATCTTCGTTATCTTTGCGTTTTTAGTGTTTAGTGTGATTTCTGAGTTTTACAGTAAATACATCAAGACATCCGCTATTTTCCAAAATGTTTCGGACAACCTACAAAACCGCGTTGTCATAAATCTCATTCAAATAAGTCTGTTGATTGCAATTGTTGTCGTTGGAATTTCGGCCGTCAACAACTTCTTCGGACGATGGTTGAACAATGCCGTTGGATGGTCGGGATTTATTATGAACTTGATAGTTTATATTCCTTGCTTGTTTACCGACTTTATTAAATACATAAAAGCTCAATATGGTATAACGTCAAGTGTTACATTTATCCTATTGTCAATTGAAGCTATATTAATTGCAGGTTACGCATTTATTCCCACTTTGATTTCATCGAAACTTAAAGAGGATAGCATCACGGTTATGAATTCCCCAGAATTCTTAGACAATATGGTTACAAAGAGTTTTATTAGACAAGATAGAGGAGACCATGATTATAAGAGAACCAATTACGCGTTCTCTATGTGGGTGTATGTTAATCCACAGACAAATAAAAATAACAAAAATTCTAATATATTCTCATATGCGAAAGCTTATCCAAAAATATCCTATATTAAGAATGATAGTAAAACGGGTAAGGATATTTATCGTTTTACAGTTAATAAGCAAACGTATGATATATCACTAATGAATCAGAAATGGAATAACATCGTTATGAATTTCAATGATAACGATACCGTTGATATCTTTATAAACGGCAATTTAGAAAGAACATTCGGAAAAAGTGACAGGAAGTCGTTGATTAACAAGGACCGCAATACAATAACAATTGGCGGCAATAATGGTATATATGGTGCGATATGTAATATACAGTATTATAACAAGCCTATCAGTATTATTGATATAACCGCAAATTACAATTTACTGCGAAATAACAATCCTCCTACCAATAATATAATGTAAAACATATATATAAATGGACTTTTTAGTTATTTTTTTAGCCATCTTACTCATTGTAGTTATCTTCTATATGGTGTATACCAAATCCGGTAATACGCAATCTAAAGTTGAGGTCGATATGTCAGCGCAACTTGCTGACATAACCAGCGACAAGCTCGTAAAACCAGATGCAGTTTCATATACATACAGTGTGTGGTTATATGTCGATAAGCCTATTTCATCTACAGCGTTTATATTTGCGAGGGATAAGGATTTGACTCTCAAGTTAAATGGGACTACCTCAGTATTAAGCGTAACGACAAAACATACTAGCACCGCTGACATAACGCATATGATTACAAATAACTTCCCTTTACAAAAGTGGGTATATGTTGTCATCAGTGTGGATAACGCTACGATTGACATGTATTTAGATGGAAAACTTGTAAAATCCGTTGTTGACATGCACACGCCGGATGGCACGTCGCCGATTAAATTTGGAATAAATCCTGGTGTATTCATGTCCAAGTTCAATCGTGTTGTCGGAGCATCCAATCCACAGACTGTTTGGAGCGATTACCTGAATGGTAGTGGTTCTGCAACAGGTCTCAGTAATTTAGCTAACAAATATAGTGTGAACCTGGCTATATTGAAGGACAATGTTCTTTCTACGAGTGTTTCTTTATGGTAAATTATTTATCATACTAATTATATAGTAATGGAGTTAAATCGACCGCTGACTGAACAACTTCCTGATATACAAACTGGGGCTACAAATACTATAAATAATGTTACAGAATCGGTTAGTTCATCCTTGAAGGATTTCTCTACGCAGAGCATCGGAACAACGAGCGAGGAGTTTTTAAACTCGAATAGCATGATTTCCAAATTTGCGTTCTTGGTTCTAGTTTTGATTGTCTTTATCATGTTGATGAATTTAGGCGTCTTTCTGATTAATTACATATTGCAACCATCTAAGAGTCCGTATGTCATCAAGGGCATACAACCAGGGAATCGGCAGGTTCGGATTCCGCAAGACCCGAAAAACTCGAATGCAGTTACTATCTACCGTTCAAATAACGCTGACAAAGGCATTGAATTTACCTGGACAGTCTGGATTAATATAGACAGACTACCAGACTCGCCTAAAAACATATTTACGAAGGGATTTGGCGAGAGTCAACGGGGGCCTAGCGTTAGCCTTAAAGGCAATGCAGACAAAACTGGTTCGATTATTGTAGGCATGGATTCAGTAAACGCGTCCGATGCGAATATAATCGAGATTCCCAATATTCCGTTGGGTCGCTGGTTCAATCTAGCAATTCGAATGCAGAATAAAATTATGGACGTTTATGTGAATGGAACAGTTGCGAAGCGTTATGTGTTCTCTAGTATTCCTCGCCAGAATTTCGGCGATGTGATTGTAGGTGAATTTGATGGAACACTATCTGATTTGAGGTATTTCGATAGCTCACTCAATATTTTCCAGCTCAATAATATTGCTATGGCTGGTCCGAATCTAAAGTCGGAATCAAAAACATTAGATACACGTTTTGATTATCTATCGAGTTTGTGGTATAGCCCTAGTAAATAATAAATAATATAGCTCATTATTATAATAATGGGCGATACTAACGCTTGTAGGCAACGGCAAATATTTTTAATGGCGACTGCATCATTACCAAAAAATCGAATAGAGATGCAAGCAAATCCATATGTGAACACATCTTACACCCAGTCTAAATTAGATATGCGTCGTAAGGCGGAGATTCTACAACATAATCGTAATGCATCGAAAGTTGGCGGATTTACAAAAAACCAAAAATACTCAATTTCCATTAATAAGAACGCTAAGAGTGCTTATAATATAACGACAAATTGTGATAGCGACTTGTATTTACCATCACTATCATCATCATGTGACGTTCCTGGACCTGTCATTACTCTACAATATGACCCAGCAGTCCCATTGTATAATTACGAAAAAAATACAGATGCATATGGAATACTTAATCCGGATACCATTGGCAAATGGGTTGATGAAGTTTATAATAATATACCTGCCTTTACTGGGATTGAGACTACATTTATCAGTTCGTTAGCGATTGGCGTTTTAGATACAAATCCAACCAGTTTTACAATTAACGTGCCTATAGGTATATATGTCGAAGGAATTGCAACTGGGGCATCTGCAACAGGTAGTGTAAAATTGTCGAGCGTTGTCGTAACTGTTTATTATAATAATGCTCTAGTTACACTAGCAACTGCACCAACAATCAGATTAAATGGGGCTGTATTGGCAAATTCGCCAACATCACAATATACAGTTGATATGTCTGGACCGTCATTCAGCGGTTCTCAATATATAGGTAGTCTTTCTATATCCAACTTGGTTCTCCCTACACAATATGGATTCGTCTATACTATAAAAATAAAGTGCACGACGTCGGTTACGTCCCAGGTAGGAACCTATACAAACTTTAAATCGGGTGCTATTGTCAACTTGACTACGCCGACCTTATTTAAATGTTCATTTGCTGCGCTGAGTCCGGCACCTCCAGCACAAATCGCATATGCGATAACTGCATTAGATGTATAATTCTATAAATAAATCAAGGTTTATTTCAAATCCTAAATCGATAAAATTTAATAGGAATTCTTCGATTTTGTCGAAGTTTGTTATTTCCGGTAGGTTCTCTGGTTTCTTGATTATTTTATGTTCAATAATACAACTACTTGACATCATTGATTGCCCCACATTTGTGAATGACCATGATGGTATATCCATAATATACCATAATGCACATATTTTTACGGATGAGAAATTGTAGGGTTCAGGCAGAGTCTCTTCGAGGGGAAAATCTGACCAGACATGCATTTGTTGGCATCCTCCACCATTATGCAGCCTCTGCGTTGGGCTTGTTCTCCCACTAAACACCATCCGCCCTTGTTCGCGGAAATGGGATTTTGTATCGGGTTCGCGGTGGTGTCCTCTTCGGGGTCGTCTACCGATTTCGTTTTAGGTAGATTCAATACTCGGTCAAGTTCGCTGGTATCGACGCCCCCTTTACTGGCGGAGATAAGAAGATTACCTACATTCTGAACTGTGCCCTCAGCAATATCGATTCCCGTTTTCGCAGTATCTGACACTACATCGGCTGTCTTGTTAATAACCGCGCCGGTTGTATAGCCAAACAGAGATAGGATGGGTGTCAATATAGGTCCAAAGATGGCGATTATAGTCTTGATTGCATTGCTTAAATAATCGAGCAAGTTCACACCAACAAACGATAGAAGTAGGAGAACAACGAGGACAATTATGATTAGATTCTTTCCGCTAAATGAATCAAAACCTGAATCACCATTCGGGGCATTTAAAACTTCATATTTCGGTTGAACACTTTCCATTGCTTATATATTTATTAGATATATATTCGTTTGTAATAACTCTTTTTTTTATACGTTTATAGTAAAAATTATGGGTGCCTTTAATTTTATTGAGTCGTTCTTTTTGCTAAGTTTAGGGATTACATTCGTATTAATTGTTCTCCTGGTTTACCACTTTAAGCAGAAGTTGAGCACAATGGAGCAAAAGTGTGATACTATGTTCGAGATTGTTCAGAACCTCGTGCAGGAGTTTAAGACAGTTAAACAAGGGTGTGGTTCAATGCCTGTGCAGGCTTCTCATCCAATGTCAATGTGTCGTGAATTTGTTAGTTCGGATTTCATGAGGAATGTTTGTGATAACGAGGAAGAAGAGGATGAAGATGAAGAAGAGGATGAGGATGAGGACGAGGATGAGGATGAAGAAGAGGATGAGGATGAGGAAGAGGATGAGGATGAGGATGATGATGAACGTAATGTCAAAATAATAAATATGAGTGAAAGCGCTATGGAAGAAATAATCGAGTTGGAACCGGAAGCGCCTGTAGTTATTGAGGAGACCGTTGATTATAAGAAACAGACTGTTGCGGAACTCAGGACTATAGTCACGTCGCGGGGTTTAGCGACCAATCCGAGTAGGTTATCGAAAACCGAATTGCTGAAGTTATTGGAGAAATAAATTTTACGACTATATTATATAGACAATGGAACGCCAATATGCTAAATATGATATCACTTTAGTAAAACCTATTCCTTCGCCCTTCAAAACAATTCCTACATCCGAAGACGATAATAGTAAACTACTACGCAGTAACTCTATAATGACGAATGCTGATTACCGTAAGTATATGATTTCGAAATCTATCATTATCAACGAGCGCAATACCAAAGAGTATTCCAAAAGTCTTTAGACCATAAATAGATATAGAATAATAGTAAACTATTCTATATTTATGAGTATAATTAGTTTCGATATCGGTATTAAAAATATGGCGTATTGTGTGTTTGACGCAACCGGTGGTGTGGTCGATTGGAATGTTATGAGTCTTATGAACCAAGAACCGCAGGTTCAGCTGTGTTCTTCTGTAACAAAAACGAAATCAAAGAAGAATGCGGCTGCGGATGCGGCACCGGCTGCATGTGGTAAGAAAGCCAAATACGAAATTAACAATGAGTGTTATTGTGAGAAACATGCGAAAACGAGCTTTTATTTACTACCAGATAGTAAATGTTCTCCTGCTAGTGTTAAGAAACTCAAGTTGGACGAATTAAAACAGATGGCTAGTTCCCGATTCATACCAGTCCTTGATTCAGACAACAAGGCATCGCTAGTTACAAAAATCAATACTTTCTTCTCTGAGAGAACCTTACGACCAATAGTAGCAAAAAAGAGTAATGCAGGCACTACCGATCTAATCACTATAGGCAAAAATCTGAAAACCGAGTTTGACAAAATCGAATATTTCCGAACTGCAAAGCATGTGATTGTGGAGAACCAGATTTCGCCGATTGCAACGAGAATGAAGACAATCCAAGGAATGTTGGCGCAGTATTTTATAATGCGACATGATAACATAAATATCGAGTTCCTATCATCTGCTGGTAAACTGAAAGGGTTCGAGAAGCAGAATGAGAACCTAGATTCCGAATATAAACAACATAAAAAGGATGCAGTTTTCTATTGTTCGCGGTTCTTGGAAACAGAGCGGTATGCCGATTGGAAACATATACTAGAAACAAAAAAGAAGGACGACTTGGCGGACTGTTTTCTACAAGGGATTCATTGGATGAAACGTGAAAATATTATTTCCTCTGCGTAGAACTTAAACATAATTTATGTATAATAATAATAATAAAATGGAAGTCATTGATTTAGGCAGCTTAGACTCGATTACAATGAATATCGGGGAAACTAGACAGACTAATTTCGGTGGCGGAATCGAGCTTCTTATGAATGATAAAAACAAGAGTTCGTCATCGTCTACTAGAATCGATTTAGGAGAACTTGACAATTTAGAGAACGAACTAAACGAGCTTTCGGGTATGAATATGACTCCTGCACCCGCTCCTCCTCCTGCGCCTTCAAATAAATCGATTGGCGGTGGTTATTTTGGATTTGGTAAAAATGACACTTCGGCGGATGCAAATGATTCAAAATTGGGCGGAGCTACTGTGGATAGCATCGGTAATACGAAGACTTGGGATGGGTTCTCCAAGTTGAATGAGGTTCCTCTGGGAGGTGGTGGTGGTAGTGCTGGTGCGAATTTGAACGAGCGCGAAAAGCGTAGGAAGAAGCGCGTTATGATTAAGAGTTTGGAGCAGTGGCACGAGAAGGGTCTTGTGAAGAATATTTCCCATTTCAATATGGAATCTACTTACGAGGAGGTGGAGGACGAGTATGAGGGGGCGCTCGAGGATAAGCGTAAGCGCGATGCAATTAAAATTCAGCAGAACTGGTTAATCACCGCCATCAACACCATCGAATACGGTAATGCTATGTTTGACCCATTCGGTATCTCGCTCGATGGCTGGGGCGAGTCCATTAGTGAGGATATTGATAGTTATGACGAGATTTTCGAGCAGCTCCATGAGAAATACAAGGGTGGTAAGATGAGTCCGGAGCTGAGTCTATTGATGCGTCTCGGATTCAGTGCGAGTGTTATCCATTTCAGTAATAAGGCACTCTCGACTGCTGCACCTGGATTCAATGATGTTATCAAGCAGTCGCCTGAACTTATGCGTATGTTTACCAATGCAACGGTTGATTCGATGAAGCAGACCGCGCCCGGTATGGCGTTTGCGAGCGAGCTACTCAATAGTAATAAGCCGACGACCATGAATCGCCCGCCACCTGCGCCTGTGGAGACGCGTAATTTCGCACCGCCACCGGCTAGCGCAAGGCCCGGTATGCAATTCACCCAGAACCGTCCGGACATTGACGCGGGGCGTGGCGCTATGTTCCGTGAGCAAGGAATCGATATTAGCAACACTGCCGCGGAGACTCAGCCCAGGTCAACTAGACCCGAGATGACTGGACCGCGCAACATGGACATCGATAATATCCTATCGGGACTCAAGACGAAGAATGTCAATATTTCGAACGACGATGACTCCTTAGTTAGTCTGAGTAGTTTGAACGATATTAACGGAACAAATATGCCGAAGAAGTCCGCCAGACGTCGTAATCGGTCGGATAAGAATGTGATTTCTCTCGACATTTGAAAAATTAAAGAATTTCAACACAAAATGTAGTAAAAATTGATTCACGTTTTTTCAACTTAACTGTAATAAATTCACGAAAACAACGATTTAACAACTAACAAGATGGAGGCCAAAACTAAGACAAAGACGATTCAGTTCACACCGGAGACCAAACCGGAATATTTTGGTAAGATTAAGAAGCCTGAGCCCATCAAGTGGCAGGTAGATAAGCGCAAGGCGCTCGACGACGGAGCCCAGTGGTATTATAGTCATCTGGGTGACATTCAGGGACCTTGGGACGGGAAGGTCATGCGTAAGTGGCTCGAGGCAGGACACTTCACACCGAGTCTTGAGATTCGCATGGGTTCAGTTGGCGATTTCGCTGAGCTGGAGATGCACTTCGCGAACATAAATGATGCGTTCTGTATACCATCGGAGCTACTTATGTCGCTCCTGTCCATTGGAAAGGATACATTCACTACAGTTTTAGACGGTAAGGAAACTTGGAGACTAGGCGAGGCTAAGCAGCGCATTCTTTGGGAACAACTCTCTCCCAACAACAACGTCTACATTGGAGAATACTACATGGGGAAGTTGGGCAACGTTATCGAACGTCTGCCGTTGTGTGGGGAGTGTCATGGCATAATGACCCCAGTAAAGGTAGATTCGGACAGCGGTTTGTTTTGGACTTACGGATGCAACTGTATGGAGAGCGACGGACCCGAAGAGATTGAGTCTGAGACTGAGACTAAGTGTTGTCGCCAGGTGCCGAAGCCGTCCGACTTAGACGGAATGGTCAAGCCCTCGCCGTCCATTCTGTTTGAACTATGCCACGACCATTGTTGCCGCGTGTTGCCAA
>Ga0214921_10008016_pt1 | contig 13867 bp, 15 predicted proteins | sample LL1505_MetaG_FD_177992 | JGI IMG/M metagenome (GOLD analysis project Ga0214921, IMG submission 177992) | Freshwater microbial communities from Lake Lanier, Atlanta, Georgia, United States - LL-1505 | ecosystem: Environmental > Aquatic > Freshwater > Lake | place: USA: Georgia | collected... | reverse complement strand
CGTTGATGCCAATCCAAATGCATTTTGGGTATTACACCTGAAAGCTAAAATTCAAAAATCTTTAAAAGATTATAACGCTGCAATAGCTACAGCAAATATTTCATTAGAAAAAGCTAAAGCTGATGGAGACGAGGCTTATGTTAAAAATAACGAGAAACTAATAAACGACATAAAAGCCCTACCAGATTATTCTGAAAAAGGCAGTAAAAAGAAAAAATAATTTCACAAAAAGGGGATGATTAATATTATCCCCTTTGTTCTTTATTCTATTTGGCATAATTTTGGTTAGATTCTGGATACCATGAAAACCTTAAAAATTTTTCTTATCGCTTTTTTAATACCCTTCTTGTCGAAAGCTGACCAGTTTGATGATGTTATAGCATTCATGAAAGCAGCAAACTCATCAAGCATCTCTAAAATGATGAATACCAATGTGGAATTAACCTTGGTAGAAAACGAAGGAATGTATAGCAGACAGCAAGCAGAGATGATGTTGAAGAACTTTTTTAATCAAAATCCTCCCAAATCAGTGGTGGTGCAACACAGAGGCTCTGCTGCCCAAGGTGCTAAATATGCCATTGCGATTTACGAATCAATTGGAATAAAATACAGAGCTTATGTTTTTATGAAAGATTCTGGTACTGGTTTAATGATACATGAACTGCGATTCGAGAAGGAGTAGGAACGCATTTTATAGCATCTCTTTCTAAAAAAACATTTATTTTGCTGCATGTTTAAACAATTGCTATGTAACCCTGACATTCTTGAATTAATTGATATTGCCATTAGAGAAGATATTGGAGATGGGGATCATACCTCATTAGCTTGCATAGATAAGGAGATTATAAAAGAGGCCTATTGCATAGCCAAACAAGATGGTGTGATTGCGGGAATTGAATTAGCCTCATTCATTTTTAACAAAATTGATGCTAAATTGATATTCAACCCTCATTTAACTGATGGAGATTCAATCAAATCTGGAGACATTATTTTTCATGTAAAAGGCAGTCCACAGAGCATTCTTACTGCTGAAAGATTGGTATTAAATTTTATGCAACGTCTTAGTGGGATTGCTACTCAAAGTAAAGAAATAAGCACGTTACTTGCTCCTTACCATACAAAGGTATTAGATACAAGAAAAACAACACCGGGTTTACGTTTACTAGAAAAGTATGCCGTAAAATTAGGTGGTTCTGAAAATCATAGAATCGGTTTGTATGATATGATCATGATTAAAGATAATCATATTGATTTTGCAGGAGGAATATCAGAGGCCATATCAAGAACAAAAGCTTATTTGACAAAAAACAATCTTGACCTGAAAATAGAAATTGAAACCAGAAGCATTGATGAGGTGAAACAGGTTTTAGCCATAGGAGGCATTCACCGAATCATGTTGGATAATTTTGTCCCAGAAATGATAGCCGAAGCAGTAAAACTTATTGATGGAAAATATGAAACTGAAGCATCTGGTGGTATTACCCGAGAAACCATCACCCAATTTGCACAAGCAGGCGTGGATTACATATCGGTAGGAGCACTTACACACTCTTCGAAAAGTATAGATTTAAGTTTGAGAGTTAGTATGTAAAGCTTAGGCTAATACCTTTGCCATTAACATTGCCTTTACCATCTTGCTAATAGATTTGGCATCAAAACCACATTCAGCATACAGTTCAGATTGCTCACCATGCTCTATATAAGCGTCTGGCATACCTAACCTTTTTAATTCAGCGGTATAGTTATGTTCAGCCATAAACTCAAGTATAGCACTACCAAATCCACCCATTATTGTACCATCTTCTACGGTCAATATTTTCTTATATTTAGCGAAAATATCATGAAGCAAACGTTCATCAAGTGGTTTTACAAATCGCATATCATAGTGACCAACAAAAATGCCTTTTTCATTCAGTATTTCAATAGCGGAAGCCGCTAAGTTTCCGGCTGTTCCAAATGATAAAATGGCCAACTCCTCACCTTCTGTTAAAACCCTACCTTTACCAATTTCAATTTCTGCAAATGGGGTTCTCCATTCAGGCATTTGTCCATTGCCTCTTGGGTAGCGAATAGAGAAAGGTCCTGCATTTTTATCTAACTGGGCGGTGTACATTAGGTTTCTCAATTCTTCTTCATTCATAGGGGCACTTACCACCATGTTAGGCACACAGCGCATAAATGGAATATCAATCATACCATGATGCGTAGCTCCATCAGCACCTGCCAAGCCTGCCCTATCCATACAGAAAACAACATGAAGTTTTTGCAGAGCTACATCATGCACCACTTGATCGTAGGCTCGTTGCATAAAACTAGAATATATATTACAAAAAGGAACCAAGCCTTGTGTAGCCAATCCTGCAGAAAAAGTAACTGCGTGTTGTTCTGCTATACCCACATCAAATGAGCGTTTCGGCATAGCTTTCATCATAATATTCATGCTACTACCAGAAGGCATTGCAGGTGTAATTCCAACAATTTTCTCATTCTTCTCAGCCAATTCAACCAAGGTATGTCCAAATACATCTTGGTATTTTGGGGGTAGCGGTTTAGATGGAACAGATTTATAAATTTCTCCACTAACTTTATCAAACAAACCAGGAGCATGCCATTTGGTTTGGTCTTTTTCGGCCGGGGCGTAACCCTTGCCTTTAACCGTTACAATATGCAACAATTTAGGTCCTGGAATTTTCTTTAAGTCATTAAAAATTTTTACCATGTGATTTACATCGTGTCCATCTACGGGGCCGAAATAACGGAACCGTAAACTCTCAAACATATTGCTATGTTTAAGCAAACCACCTTTCATAGTTGATTGTAATTTGGATATAATATCTTGTGAAACTTGACCTACTTTATGAAGTTTGTCTAAGGCCTTCCAAACATCATCTTTAAATTTGTTGTAAGTTGGGGAAGTAGTTATATCCGTTAAATATTCTTTTAAAGCACCCACATTTGGGTCGATGCTCATACAATTATCGTTTAAGACAACAATGATATTGCTGTCTTCAACACCTGCATGATTTAGCCCTTCGAAAGCCAAACCAGCCGTCATAGCACCATCACCAATAATGGCAACGTGTTGCCTATCCAATTGACCTTTAATTCTTGATGCAACTGCCATGCCTAATGCAGCTGAGATAGAAGTAGACGAATGACCTACTCCAAATGTATCATATTCACTTTCGCTTCGTTTAGGAAAACCCGAAAGTCCTTTATAAACGCGGTTTGTATAAAACTGATCTCTCCTACCCGTTAATATTTTATGGCCATAAGCCTGATGTCCCACATCCCAAACCAATTGATCATAGGGTGTATTGAAGGCATAATGAAGCGCCACTGATAATTCAACCACACCAAGACTTGCGCCAAAATGACCACCATATACAGAAACCATATCAATAATGTATTGACGTAATTCTGCACTTACTTTTACTAAATCCTCCTCCTTAAATTTCTTTAGATCATCAGGAAATTGTATTTGACTTAGATAGGAACCTGCTTCGATTTTCATTAGGTATTATAACACAATTTATTACAGTTTGTTTAACGACAAACCATAAATATTATGGGGTTAAAGTAATTGTTAAAAACACTATTAAGAAAAAAATATTTCATTTGATATTTTACAATCTAGCTTCACTAACTATCAGGTCTTTAGGGTGTATTGATAGAACTGGAACCGATGATTGCTTAATCATTTGCTCTGAATATTTGCCCTTGAAGAATGAAGTGAATGAAGTTTCTTGTTCAGTCATCATAATAATCAAACCTGCTTTTTTATTATTACAATATTCAATTGTACTTGTGGTAGGATTACCTCCCATTTTAATTTCTATTGTAGCATCAAGACCTTTGTCTCCAAAATTATTTGCCACTTGTCGAGAATAATTCTGAAGCAAAACTTCAGCATCTTTACCACTTTCATTTGTTACCCCAATAACGTGAAGCGTAGAAAGGAAAATATTTGCAAAGGCCACCGCAAAAGGGGCTTTTTGTCTGGTTTCAAATGAGGTGTCAATAGGAACAATAATGTCTTTAAAATCAAAAGAGCTCATACTGCCAGGGATTGTTAATACAAGTTTTTCAACTTGATCTATAAATTTACATGTATCGGCAAAATTCATCAAACCATTCAACTCAGCATTATTAGAAACCGAAAAAATTATCAAATCTGGATTTTCGGCTTGTGCAACTATCAACATGTCCTTAATGGGCTTATTAGAACTCTGTATTTTCTTAAATTTCAATTGACCAAAAGTCGAATCAATATTATAATTTCCCTCAGCACATTGCATAGCAATCACCTCAGCATTGTGGGCTTTTGCAATTTTGGCGGCTATATCAATAACCACAGTAGATTTTTGAGGCGTATCAAAAGCTAAAAGAATTTTGTTAATTGTTAAAGCCATATTGGTATTTTTATTTCGTACAATTTAGCAACTTAAAAATAAATTGGCAAAACTTGGTGATACTGAAATGTAATAAAATTTACAATGTATTGATTTTCAGTGATTCTATATTATATACCTTTGAATTCAGGTTTGCGTTTTTCGTTAAATGCCTTCACTCCTTCTTTATTATCTTCGCTTCTACCTGCAATTTCTTGGTATTGAGCTTCGCATTCAAGCATAGTATCCAAGTCGCTTTGAAAAGATTTGTTTAACATTTTTTTCATCAATGCAATGGCTTTTGTGGGAGCAAGGGAATAGTAATCGGTTAATTTTTTCACTTCATTATCTAACTCTTCTGATGCACATATCCTGTTGACCATGCCCCATTCAAATGCTTGTTTAGCCGACACCTTACTACCCATGGTGCTCATTTCGAAAGCCCTTGCCGAACCTACCAATCGTGGTAAAAAATAAGAAGAACCTGAATCAAGCACCAATCCAACATTTACAAAAACCTCGATTAATGAAGCATTTTCAGATGCCACAATCATATCACAAGCTAATGCCAAAGAACAACCGGCACCTGCAGCTACACCGTTTAATCTGCAAATGACTGGTATTGGTAAATTGCGAATGGCCTTTATCATTGGATTATATCTTTTATCAATAGACTCTCTTAGGCTTCTATTTTCAGCACCAGCAATGGATTTCAAATCTTGTCCACTGCAAAAAGCTTTACCCGCTCCTGTTATCACCAGCACCCTAATTGACTTGTCTTTTGCAGTGTTTTTCAGTGCATCTATCACATCAAAACTTTGTTGCTCGTTAAAGGCATTAAACACCTCAGGTCGATTAAGGGTAAGGGTTGCAATGCCATTATTGTTATCAAATAAAATGGTTTCGTAGCTCATATTGTTTGGAATTGATTTTGGAGCGAAAATATAAAAAAGCCAAGGTACATCTATACCCTTTACAAAGAATATTTTCTAAAGTTGAAAGATCGAATAAATAGCTGATTTTTTTCTTACAGAATAAAAAACATGGGAATAAAACCCACTATGAGGCCGAGATAAACCTGACTTGAATTATGAGAATTAGCAAATAATCTAGCACTAGAAACCAATCCAATCATGACAAAGGTTATTGCAATAAGCGGTCGAAGTTCGGCACCAGTATTTATATAATTCACCATTAACAGCGCTAAAAATGAGCCTAGTGTAGCGGTATGAATACTGATTTTATAAAAATAATTTACAATAAAAATAATAGTGAGTACTGCCATGCAAGCCAACAGATAGTTCAGAACGATTGGAGTTGCGGATATTTTAGTGAAATTATAATAATCAAAACCATAAATAAATATGGTGAGCAGATATGGGATACGTCTTTCTTCCCTGTCATACAACATAATAGTTTTAATTCTTCCCGAGATTTTTAAAACAAAAACCAAAATGATAGGTATGATGGATGTAGACACAAAAATAAACATCAAATAAAACCATTTCAACTTGGCTGGAACCCCAGAATGAAGTTGGGGAAATAGAAAAAAAAGAGTGAATAAATTTAAGAGATTTACAAAAGCTGGATGAAAAATTACAGATATGAAGTTATGCGTTACTTTTCTCATTATAAAATCAATATGAGGTATACTTTTGTGGAGCAATTTTACAATTTCTTTTTGTAATATTTGGTGCTTTGCAAAAAACAGATAACATTTGCCTAACTTACAAACATATATCTATATGAAAAAAACCATACTATCAATTTTCGCATGCCTAATTTTAGGAGTTTATCAAACCAACGCTCAAAGGTACCTTATGCCTGTATTCGACAGCATTGTTATTACAGACAGCATTCCTTATGGGTCTGCTAACAATTACCTTGGAGCCAGCACCACGCTTGCAATGGATCTTTACATGCCATATGGGGATACTACCACAAACCGCCCTTTGTTGGTTTTGGCTCATGGAGGTTCATTTATAGGTGGCAATAAAAAGGCTGCAGATATTGTGAAGGTTTGCATGGAATTTGCCAAAAGGGGATATGTGTGCGCTTCGATTAAATATAGATTAGGCGTAAACACCAGTAATCCCTTAACTCTTGCCAATGAGTTTGCCAACGCTGTTTGGAGAGGTACATTGGATGGACGTGGTGCGATTCGTTATTTTTACAAAGATGCTAGCATGGGAAATAATTATAAAATAGACACCAATAATATTTATGTAGGTGGAATTTCTGCGGGTGGTGTTTTAGGATTACATGTGGCATTCTTAGATAAGCCATCAGAAGCTGGCTCAGCCAATCCAAGCATTGACACCGCAAGCATTGGTGGTATTGAAGGAAGCAGTGGAAATGCAGGCTACAGCTGGAAAGTAAAAGGAGTAATAAGCCTTTGTGGAGCAATTGGTGCATCTACTTGGATGAATGACAACAAAAATATAGGCATTGTGAGCGTTCATGGAACCAATGACAATACAGTTCCATTTAAAACCGATTATTTCAAAGCTGGAGTAATACCAATTGCTTTATTAAGTGGCAGCTATATCGTTGATTCTGTAGCAAAAGCCAATGGAAATCCAAGTGCCCTCAAGGTATTTTATGGCCAAGACCATGTGCCATTTTCATTGCCAACTCCCACAGGATTAGCATACATGGATACCACTATTAGTTTTGTGGCAGACTTCCTTTATAAGGATATCAAGAGAATCCCATCTAATGGCTCAGGTATAAACAATCGATACATGGATGATTTAGATTTGAAAGTTTTTCCTGTACCTTCAAATAGTAGCATAACAATTCAGTTTAAGAATAATCAAAATATAAATTTTGCTTTTGAATTATTCGACCTTAATGGAAAACTCCTTTCAAGCCAATCAACTATTTCAAATACAATGCAGATTGAAAGAAACAACCTAATGAATGGTTTGTATATTCTTAAGATAAAATCTGAAAAGTTTGAAAGTTTCAAAAAAATAATTTTTGAATAGGTATTGTTACGCTATTATAAAATTTACGACTTTAAACGAGATGGCGTTGAGCCTCAATTATTGAATACTCCGCGCACTATTGAATTGGAAGGCAGATATATTTGCCTTGTCAGACTGCAAGATGGGTATTATGCATTAGATGACAAATGCCCGCATGCATCAGGACGATTAGGGCTTGGTAACTGTGATGAAAATGGGATGGTCATTTGTCCTATTCATCGTTACAAATACGATCCTAAAACAGGCAAAGGCCAGCCAGGACAAGGAGATTACGTCAATCATTATCCTGTTGAAACGAGAGAAGATGGTGTATATATCGGATTTACTAAAAAGTGGTGGCAACTGTTTTAACAAAAACATGAAGTATCTTTTTTTTATTTTATTCTTCTTAACATTCATGGCTTGCAAAGCGCAGTATAATGATACATTATTTATAAAACTTTGCGAAAGCAACCATGTGATTGGAGATTTAATAAAGAAGCAACATTCAGTATTTGATTTAAAAAGGCACTTTAAAGCAAAGATTGACTCTATTGAATATAATTTCAGCAATCCGAATTTATTAAAAAGAAGCCACAGACTTTACCTTGTTTCTATGGGTTATAGTCCATCAGGTATGATTCTTATTGCACTGCCAGCCTTTGTTGATAGCGTACCTAATAAACATTTTAGTTTGTATGAAAAACAAATGCATGCGTGCTATGCAAAAATAAATCGGACCATCTGCGAATTTGATTTTGATGAATTTGGAAATATTATTGGCAGCAGTGCTATGCAAGGATTTGGAAAAAATGAAGATTGTATTCATAGCATTTTTTCTACTATTCCAACTTCAATTACTAATATGTATTTAGATAAAAAGCCGAAATAGATTTGAAACCTGCAACCTATACTTTTTTTGAGAATGTGTATGATGTAGTCAGGCTAATACCTTATGGTAGGGTAACAAATTATGGAGCAATAGCAGGCTATTTGGGCTCAGCACGAGGCAGCAGAATGGTTGGCTATGCCATGAATGCCGCGCATAGTTTAGTGCCTCCTATAGCTGCCCATAGGGTTGTAAATAGAACAGGATTACTAACTGGCAAACATCATTTTGGTGGAAACAGAATGCAAGAATTACTTGAATCCGAAGGAATTAAAATTAAAAATGACCAGGTGGTAAATTTTGAAAAGCTCTTTTGGGACCCCATGAAAGAAATAAGTATATAGACAAAAACTTGGCTTAAACTCTATAAAGTTTAATTTTGCTCACATCATGATAGAATTACAAGGAGATTTTAACAGGTACTTCAAACAACAATTAGATACTATTGAAGAGTTTGTCATACCTTTTATAGATGAAATAAAACCGGTTACCAAAGGATTACGATTTTTGGAGGTAGGTTCAGGCTACGGAGGTATATGTAAGGCATTTGCCAATGCAGGTTGCCAAGTTACAGGTATTGAACTTTGGGATTATGCAAGTGATATTTCAAAAGGATTTTTAAAAGAGGATATTGAAGCCGGTAAAATTGAAATTATTAACCGCAATGTATATGACATAAAAATTGGCGAACATGTTAAAGATTACTATGATATCATCTTGCTAAAAGATACCATAGAACATATACACGACCAAGAGAAATTCATGCAACATATCATTCATTTTTTAAAGCCAGATGGAGTGATATTTTTTGCTTTTCCACCCTGGTGTATGCCATTTGGCGGACATCAACAAAGTTTAGATAATAAGTTTCTACACAAACTACCATACTTTCACTTGCTACCAAATTTCTTATACAGAGGTATTATGAAAATGGGAGGTGAAAGTGAAGGTCGTATCAGGGATACGATGGAAGTGAAAGAAACCCAAATTTCAATCAATCGTTTTGAAAAAATATCAAAAAAAGCGGGTTTCAAAATTATAAAAAGAGAATTTTACCTTATTAATCCGAGTTATAAGCACAAGTTTGGCGCAACTCCTCGTAAGCAAATAAACTTACTATCAAGTATTCCCATTTTACGTGATTTTTTTACAACTACCTGTTATTATGTTTTAATGAAATCTTAGCCTATGAGTTATCCCTTTTTAAGTCAAATGAAAGAAATTCTTGCAACTCCCATTAACAAAGGTAAGGATGTGTGGATTGCAGATACAGCAAGGGTTTTTGGGCTTGTAAGTATTGGAGACGAGTGTAGTATTTGGTTTGGTGCTGTTTTGCGTGGTGATGCGGATAGCATTAGTTTAGGCAATAGGAGCAATGTTCAAGAGAATGCAGTGATTCATGTTGACCCAGGATTTCCAGCCATTATTGGAGATGATTGTATCATTGGTCATGGGGCCATTGTGCACGGGGCAAGTCTTGCCAATAATGTTTTGGTAGGCATGCATGCCACTATTCTAAATGGCGCTAAAATTGGTAATTTTTGTATCATTGGCGCAAATGCATTGGTAACTGAAGGAACCATCATACCCGATTATTCGGTAGTTTTAGGATCACCTGCCAAAGTGGTGAAACAACTTAGTGATGAACAAATAGAAAAAGTAAAACGCAATGCACAAGCCTATGTAGATTTGGGCAAAGAGTATTTAAAATATTGGGAGAATTAGAAACATTGCTGAGATCATTTTTTTATTGCGGTGGGTTTAAACCCACGGCAATAAATAAACTAGTTCTTCAGCCACTTTAAAAAGAATGGTAGTCTGTTTAATTTTAGTCGGTAATAATTTACTTTATCAGAACCAAAACCTTTAAAAAATCTTGCTATACTTTCAATCTCAGAACCCTCAAAATCTAGAAACATATTGTGCCCTGCAAACTGATAGATGATATTATCGAACAAGAAATACATGGCACCATATTCTCTACCTAATTCATTGCCAGTTCCTATCATAAAAATCAATCTATTCTTGTAAGTTAGAAAGGCTACACTAGCAATCATGTCATTGTTTTTAGTGAATATGCCCTTTGAAAGCAACAATCCACGCTGATGAGCCTTTTCGAAAATCTTAACCAAACTTTCATAGTTTTTTTCTTTCACACCTTTGGTTGAAAGGCCCTTATTTAGTTTATAAAATGCTACCACATCTGCATATGGAACAGTTTTTATTTCAAGGTCGAATCTCTTGGCTTTCTTTAGGTTTCTTTTAGTGTGAGATTCGTAGTTTTTCTGAATTTTATCGTAATTTTTATCTAAATCTAGCAAGAAGTTTTTACGTTTTCTCAACTTCACTTTCAAATCGAGTATTTGATTTTGCTCATTTAGATTTAAGTCAATGTATTTAAATCTTTTGGGTATAGCATGAACAAATGAAATCATCATTTCTTGAGACAATTCATACTTAGCAAAAATGCCTAATTGTTGTGTAAAAAAAGGCTGATAGGCATATTTGATAAAATATTTTGTGGCATGAGGCAAAGGCATTACAGCTCTGTAGTCGTCCATTACCAAAGCATCCCAACCAGGGCAAGCCGTATCTAAAAACCAAGAACAGCCATATACAAGTGGGTTAATAGCTTGTTCCATACACAAATCCCACTTGCCTTTGTCTATTTCAGTATGTTTTAGGTAATGTATCACTTCGGGCGAAAATAGAGAAAATTTCGAAAGTGTGGCAAACCCCCTTCAGGCGAGGGAGGTAAAGCTAGCGTAGGGTATGGTAACAGACGGATAAGTTATTATTTAAGTTTTACATTACATCTAGGTTCACCTCTGTTATTCTAAAATGAATGAATTCTAAGCAAACCTTTCCTGTTTCTTATTGTTTCAATAAAATAATATTCACACTGAGGCAACCTTTTTACAAAAGCACGTCAATATAGCAGTAAAAGAAATGAAAGACTTTACCGAGCAGGAAATCATTTTAGGATGTGTAAAGGAAGACAGTCGATTTCAGCGATTGCTTTTTGAAAAGTACTACTCCAAAATGTTTGCTATTTGTATAAGGTTTTCGCAAAATGAAGAGGAAGCAAAAGATATTTTACAAGAGGGATTTATAAAAGCTTTTGAGAGGATAAAAAAGTTTAAAGCTGAAAGTAGTCTTAATACATGGTTAAGCAGAATTATGGTTAACCATTCCATTGACTGCTTGAAGAATCGAAACAAAAATTTGTTTTCATCCATTAGTGAAAATATGCTCACGATACCTGATTCAACTGAATTTGAAGAAGAATTAGTTAAAGATCTTTCACCAGAAGAGGCCCTGGATTTACTTCAAAAATTACCCGATGGATACCGAACCATCATTAATTTATATGCAGTGGAAGGACTCAGCCATAAACAAATAGGTGAAAACCTTGGTATTTCGGAAGGGACATCAAAATCTCAGCTTTCAAAAGCTAGGACGTTTTTAAAAAAATTAGTTAATAACCTAAACACTTATGTTGTATAACAACGAAGATGAGTATTTAAAAATATTTGCTGACAAAATTAGCAAGTTAAACCCGAGGCAGCCAAGCAGCGATGAATGGACTGCCTTAGAAATGGCTTATCGTAAACATAAAAAACAAAACAAAAAATGGCCATTGCTGCTATGGTTTGGTCTTTTCTCTATGTTATGTGTGGGTCTGATTTATTTTTCAAATAATCAAAAAATTTCCATTGAAAAAGCAATAGGAAATAACAGTTTAAAGGCTAAATCTGAAAATAACGCAACAATAAATAAAGATACGAATAAAAAATTAATTGGAAATACTACCACTAAAGCTCAAAATTTAAATGAAAATAAGGTTATAGATAGAAATGTTTCAGACTATGAAAACAAATCAAAACAAATTGAGAAATTGAAAAATCCTTTAAATAAAAAAGAAACAATAAAAGTTTTGTCTAAGGTAGAACTATTATCTGAATCAAATACAAATAAGCCAGATGTAAAACCTAATCATAACATTTTGTTTGAACTAACTAGTCTAAAATTAAAGTCTTTTCAAATTTCAACTCCTCTAAAGAAAATAATTACAAGTACAAAGCCGACAAACAATGCGATAAATTCTATAAAAACAAATGCTTCAAACAACATAACAAAATCAAGTCAAATTGCAAAATATTTTGAATTAGGAATATGTATTCAAAATAATAATTTCAAACAACTTGATTACCCATCTGATCAATTTTTTAAAGGAGTTGGATTGAATGCTGGATTGCATATGGATAATAAATGGAGTATCAATTTAGGTATAAGTGCCTTGTATTTAAAACAAGTAAAAATAGATAAGTTTGTTTTCCAAACAGAAGAACAACAAATAGAAAGAATCGATACTACCATTAAATATAACAATACTTACAACAGATTGATGATGGAGTTTGATACTGTTTTGAGTTATAAAAATGTGAATCATGAAGGTAGTTCCATCTATAAAAACGACATTGTATTTATACACTTACCATTTCAAGTTCGATATCATATTGGCAATGAAAAACGAAGTGTTTATGTTGCAATTGGAGCATTAGGAACTATTACTTACCAATCACAAAACATTACGAAAAATATAGGTTTAAGTAATGAGGGTAATCAATCTAAAGATACTTACAGCTTTATGTTTGCACCTACAATAGGATTGGGATGCCACCAAAAAATCTATAAAAATTGGGCACTTCATTTGGCTTCAAATTACTCCAAATATTTAAATAGTAATCTTAATCAAACAAATACTTTTCAATTACAAACCGGTTTAAAATATAATTTCTAAAAAACAAAGAATATGAAAAATAACGATTTAAAATCCATGATGAGCAAGAAACTTGCATTAATGCTTCAACTTATTCTGCTATCATTCACAACAGTTTTGGCTCAATCTTGCCTTCCTAAATTTGACTATTACAAATCAGCCAAAAACATCGTATTTGTAAACCAATCAACAACTCCATTTGGTTTAGGCAACTATATTTGGAATTTTGGTGATGGCACTCCCTTAACTATTAACAACGAACATCAATTACACCACGAGTATGCCCAAACAGGCAGTTATAAAGTATGTCTTATAGATAGTTTTTGCCCAACAAATACTATGTTTTGCGATAGCTTAAAAGTGGAAAATAGTAAAGAGGTTCAGGCTAGGTTTACTCATCAGGATTTCGGCAATGGATCTTTTATTTTCTTAAACTCAAGCAGTGCATCTTTATATCCAATTATTAGTTATCAGTGGGATTTTGGTGATGGTAACTTTAGTAATGACAGGGATGTAAAACACAATTATCACTCATCAGGACAATATATTGTTAGTCTGACAGTTTTAGATAGTGGTAATAATTTCGATATTTTTTATGATACTGTTAATACAACGGTAACTGTGCCCTGCTATGCCGACTTTAATTTTCAATATGTAAACAACCAGTTTGAATTTCAAAATCTTAGTTCTAGCCCAGACAGCATAGTAAGTTACCAATGGTATTTTGGAGATGCATCGAATGTTAATACGCAAGCCAATCCAACACATAGTTATAATACTGTAGGGAATTACATTGTTACCTTAGTTATGAAAAGTGCAACTTGCAACGACACTA
>Ga0214921_10008015_pt1 | contig 13868 bp, 8 predicted proteins | sample LL1505_MetaG_FD_177992 | JGI IMG/M metagenome (GOLD analysis project Ga0214921, IMG submission 177992) | Freshwater microbial communities from Lake Lanier, Atlanta, Georgia, United States - LL-1505 | ecosystem: Environmental > Aquatic > Freshwater > Lake | place: USA: Georgia | collected 2015-05-28 | reverse complement strand
GGGTGCTGGCGGCTTGTTAACAGGCAGTGGTTTTGCGGTGTCGGGTAGTACTGCGTATACTGTAACTATTGGAGCAGGTGGGTCAGGTGGAACACAAGGGTCTCCTGGCTCAGGCCAAACTGCAGGCAGTAATACGTCATTTGCAAGTATAACCACATACGGTGGCGGCTACGGAACTACACACGGCAGTACCAGTGCAGGTGATGGCGGATCAGGTGGCGGCGCGCCCGTTACTACAGGTGGTAGTGTGCCCACAGGTGGAAGAGGTGTTTACCCAGGCAGTGGATATATAAGTGCAGCTAGACAAGGATACGACGGCGGTGATGGCTGTGTCCAAGGCGGATGGGGCGGGAACTGCGGAGGAGGCGGTGGTGCTACACAAAAAGGATACAATGCAGCAGTAGGAGGAGGGGGAACTTCGGGCTATGGTGGGACAGGAGCAGTAGTGTCAATCACAGGCACTGTATCTTCGAGTACCAGTAATACTATTAGCACAGGGTCTAAAACATTTACTGTAGCATCTGGGCTACCTTTTTCTGCAGGGCAAGCAGTACAGGTATATAACAGTGGCAGTAATTACATGTACGGCAACGTAACCAGTTATTCAAGTACCAGCCTTGTTGTTAATATAGTATATGTAACAGGATCGGGCACTTTTACCAGTTGGTCTATAGATCAAATGTTTGCAGGTGGTGGCGGTGGCGGAGAAGTTTACGCTAATAATGGAATAGGTGGTGCAGGTGGCGGCGGCGATGGCGCAACAGATGCTAATCTTGGAGTTGCAGGGTCGACTAACACAGGTGGCGGAGGAGGAGGAGGCGGATTCCTACAGGGTAGTCCACCCTATTATAGAGCAGGTGGTGCAGGTGGATCGGGGATTGTAATTATTGCCTATCCATCTTCGTATTACAGCTTAGCCAGTATCAGCGGAACGCTATCTTATTCTTTTGACAATGGTGTAACTCGCCCTGGTTATAAAGTGTATAAGTTTACAGGCGGCACAGGAAATATTTCGTGGTAAACTATGGCAAGAACTCGTAAAAAATCTCGCGGTAAACTAGACACTGTGACCAACAGTGTAGTTAATATTTCTAATTTAACTGCAGGTCAAACTTTAGTCTATGGCGATAATGTTTGGACCAACGGATATCCAGCAGGCATTGGCTCATATACAGTTACTACGTCAGAATTTGCAGCAGGTAATTATCCAGAATACAACAGCTCAGGATCATTTGTAGCTAAAAATCCAGTTCCTGCAATATCGCAGTTGGTTTACCCAGACAGTACCGGTGTGGTGTCGGCCGGTGGCAGTCAAACTATGCAAATAACCGGTACAGGACTAGACAGTGCCACTGCAATTTATGTAGGTTCAACATCTCTTACTTTTACTAAAACTTCTACTCTGATAACTTTTCAAACACCACCGCTGGTTGCTGGTTCTAATTATTTCGTATTTCTTGACACTGTCAATTACAAATTTTTATTACCAACATTATTAAATGTAGACAACCCAGTTACTTTTACTTCAACATCGACTTGGCCCGACACACTACTTTATTCTACTACATATACCAACACTTTTGGTACATCTGGCGGCAGCAGACCTATTATTAATCTGTCTATTTCGGGCACATATCCATCGTGGGTTACAATAACAGGTAATTCTGTAACTGCTGTTGTTCCTGCTAGCTACTTTGGATCTTTTAATTTTGTTGTACGAGCCACTGATACAATAGGAACAGTTACTACAAAAACATTTGTGTATAACTTCTACAGTTATTCTTTGTCCTCGTCGGTTGCATCTGTTAACGAAGGTGGATCATTTACAGTAACCTTAACAACCAGTGCACCAGACGGGTTCGTTGCTCCTTATGCGATAACTGGTATATCTTTTGCAGACATAGGCGATAGTTTGACTGGTAGCTTTTTGGTTACATCAGGAACTGCGTCAGTTACATTTAGTCCAGTAATAGATGCAATAACAGAAATGTCGGAGACTTTTACACTAAGCCTAGTTGGTATTACACCCACAGTTAGTGTCAATGTTACAATATTTGATCGACCAAGTAATTATTTTGGTAATGGCAGTGATGGAGCAGGAGTTTTCTAAATGGCAACATATACGTTAACAGTACTTAATAAAAACGGTAGTTATGATGGTGATATGGTTGTTAGACAATATACTTCATTAACTATTAACAATGGCAACATATTAACAACAGATCAACCGTGTCGCGGGCTTTTTATATATGTATCCGGGGACTGTGTAATTAATGGATCACTAAGTATGACAGCCAGAGGTGCTTTTGCTGATCCTACTGTTGCAGGAGCAAGTGATGCGTCAGCTGTTAATTCAACAGGACTGAGATATGGATTCACTATTTCAGGCAGCGATCCTGCTACTTTCCCAATGGCAGCAACCGAATTTAACGGCTGTGGAAACGGAATAAAATCTGTAATTACAGCAGGTTTTGCCAGTTTAGGTGCTGCACAATTTAATAAAACAGTAACCATACCGCGAACAGGTGCTGCACAAACTGCTACATTAGCAACAGCATCAAACGGTATAACCGGCAATGCAGGTGTAAACGGTCAAACAGGTTCCGGCGGCACTGGTGCAGTTGCCAATGGTACGTCAGCTGGGCCAGGGGGTGCTGGCACCTGCTTTAGTGGTGGTGCTGGTTCTGGTGGTACGGCGCAAGGTGCTGTAACAGGACCAGGATCAAGCATTGGTGGCCCAGGTGGCAACGGACTAAACTATTCAGGTGGTGGTGGAAGTGCCGGCGGTGCTGGAAATCCAGGAGGAGCCCCACAAGGAAATACAGGAAGAGAACAAGCAGGAGGCAACGGAATTGGTGGATTGCTATGGTTAGTAGTAGGTGGAAATTTAACCATTGGTGCTAGCGGAACCATCGAAGCCAAGGGTGTAAAAGGTGGTGATGTTACAGGTGCTTCTGCTGTTGCTGTTGAAGATGCCAGCGGTGGTGGAAGTGGTGGTGGATCTATAGTAGTAGCATATAAAGGAACTTTTACAAACAACGGCAGTATTACTGCAGCAGGTGGGTTAGGAGGACTTCCTAGTGGCAACGGTCGTGCTGGTGGAGCAGGCGGTGCTGGTTCTGTTCAAATTATTGCATTAGCATAACATAAATATCATTTAATCACATGCCATTAAAAAGAGTAATTAGTGCCAACATTGAAAGCGGTGCGTTAATTGTAATACCGGATGCTGATCCTGAAATATATGGATATAGCAATGCGTTGGGCTCAAATTATCTTGACAATTTAACTGGTGGCACAATAAACATTACTGGCACCGGATTTTTATCAGGTGCTACAGTTTATTTTGGAAATTATACAGCTACTTCTACTACAGTAAACTCTAGCACCAGTATAACAGCAGTGCTACCTCCCACAGCCGCAGGTACTTATTCTCTGTTTATAAAAAACTCTAATGGTAGTATTGCAATTTGGCCTACAGGTGTGTTTTTTAGTAGCAAGCCAGTGTGGACCACTGTGTCAGGGTCGTTGGGTACAATATCAGAATCTGCAACTTTTACTTTTTTTCTTTCAGCTACATCCGATAGCTCTATAGCTAATTATTCAGTAACCTCGGGCTCACTGCCTTATAATTATACACTAAATCCTTCCACAGGGGTTATTTCTGGTGAAATGGGTACTTATTTAAGTTCGCGCCCTGATTTAGCAGTTGATACCACATTTATATTTGATGTAATGGCTAGAGATACAGAAGGGCAAGTACTAACACGAACTTTTTCTATTTTGTATGTGGCCACAATAATGACTTGGACCACTGGTACCAGCATCACAATAACTAGTGGAAGTAATTACATACTAACATTTAATGCGACTGGTGGGACCAATATAGTATATTCTTTAGTAGTTGGGTCTTTACCGCTAGGAATAGTACTAACATCTAGCACTGCTTCTTTGGCAGGTACTACAAGTATAACCGGGACGTATATTTTTTCTATAAAAGCCAGTAACGGTATACAATCGATAGTAAAAGAATTTACAGCTAATGTTGCATAGGCATACCAAAATATGAGTATTAGAAAATTACCAACTGTTGCGTTTGATACAGCAATATATCAATACAAAACCCCAAATATTTTAGGTATAAACTATGCTGCTGGTACGCTTAGTAGTGCTAGTACCACCGATCCTGTTGCAGTAACAATTACAGGAAATGATTTTTATAGCGGAATGACAGTAGTAGTGGATAGGACCACAGTAACCGCAGTTACTTTAAGCGGCTCAACTAGTGCGACATTTTCATCTCCTATTAAAGCCTCCGGGACTTATAACTTGTTTGCTATAAATGCTGGTGGTGCAGTCGGGCAATATCCTCCTGGTATTTCGTACACAGGTGCTGCATTGTCTGTTACCTATTCGTTAAGCATTGTTGGCGGAATTACTAGCACTAACGAAGGAACATCCTTTATTGTTGCACTTACAACAACTAATCTGTCTAATGGTGCATTGGTTCCTTACACTATTTCAGGTACAGGGATAACTTCAGCAGACATTGGAGGTGCTAGTTTAAGCGGTAATTTTATTGTTTCTAATAACGCTGCTACACTGTCAGTAACAGTTACATCAGATGCAGCAACCGAAGGTAACGAAGTACTAACCGTTTCTTTATTAGGTGTTACTCCTACAGTAAGCACCAGTGTTTCTCTCATTGATACCAGCCTTGGTATTTCATATGCATTAAGTGCTAGTACTGCTTCTGTAAACGAAGGCGGGTCGTTTACAATAACATTGACAACTACCAGTGTTAGCAATGGAACTTTGGTTCCATATACTATTACTGGTGTTAGCAGCGCCGACATTGGGGGTGCCAGTTTAACTGGTAACTTTACAGTATCTAATGGGTCTGCTTCATTGGCTGTAACTGTAACTGCTGATGCACTTACAGAAGGCACAGAAACATTTACACTAACTCTTGATAACAAGATTCCAACTATTAGTGCTAGTGTAACTATTGTTGATACATCAATAACTCCAACTTATAGCCTTTCTTCTAGTGTGGCTTCTGTAAACGAAGGAGCATCATTTACAGTAACATTAACAACTGCTGGAGTTAATACAGGTACCGTAATTCCTTATACTATCACAGGTGTGAGCAGTGCAGATATTAATAATGCCAGCTTAACTGGCAATTTTACTGTAACAGGCTCTTATTCTAGTGGTTCAGCAACAGCAACTTTCAATGTTACTGCGGATGTGACCACGGAAGGAACAGAAACATTTACATTAACACTAAACAGTATAACTCCAACTAAAACCGTTAGCGTTACTGTCAATGACACCAGTACTTCTCTATTTACAGCAACAGGCGGTACAATAACAACAACCGGTGGTTACCGTATACATACCTTTACCGGCACTGCCGACTTTACTGTAAGTTATGCCCCGCCAAGCGCTACAGTTGATATATTATTAATTGGGGGCGGTGGAGGTGGCGGCGCTTCTGGTGAATCCGACGGAGGTGGCGGAGGTGGCGGAGGTTTTGTAGAGCAAACTGGTGTTGCTATAACCGCAGGAACTTATAATATTGTAGTTGGTGCCGGCGGAACTGCAGGATTTACTCCTACTAGCGGACCTACTGGCAATGTGTATTCTACTAATGGTGGTAATTCAACTGGGCTTGGTTATACTGCATACGGCGGTGGTAAAGCTGCTCATACACTACCTTATAGTAGTACTTATATACCAGGGGGTACCGGTGGTAGTGGCGGTGGAGGATGGGGCGGTGCAGCTGGTAATGCTGCTAATGGAGCCGGATCAGGAACAGGCACACAAGGCTATGCTGGTGGTAGCGGCGGTGCTTTTCCAGTTTCTGCAGGCGGCGGCGGGGGTGCCGGGGGTGCCGGAATGAACGGAACTACCTGGTATTGTTGGGGAAGTTTTAATAGATCACTGGCCGGTAATGGTGGTCTAGGGAGACAAAGTTCAATATCTGGTACACTAACGACTTATGCTGGCGGCGGGGGCGCCGGTGTTCAGTACCAAGCACCGTCAGGCGGCATCTACTCTATTCCTGGCGTCGGCGGATATGGTCCTGATGCTGTAAAAATTTGGCACGGAACTGCAAGCAGTAGTGGTAATGTACTTAACGTAACAGCAGTCACTGATGGCCAAATATATGTTGGAATGGTAATAGCAATGCAAACTTATACTGCTAGAACTGTTACAGGTTTTGGAACAGGAACCGGCGGAATAGGCACCTATTACACTGATGTTAGTCAAAATTTTAGTTCTACCAGTAATATCAATGGCTTTTATCAGCAACCTCCTGCAATTGGTAACGGTGGTGGGGGTAATGGGACATATAATGGCGCCGGTGGTGCTGGTACAGACGGCACTGGTGGAGGCGGAGGCGGAGGCGGGCAAGACGCCGTCGGCGGCAATAGTCATAATTCAGCCGGTGGCAATGGTGGCAGTGGCATTGTGATCATACGGTACCCATACAGCTAACCACTAATAAATATCAATAATTATGCCAACTAAAAGAATTCCGTTAGCAGCAGTTGATCCATCGGTGTATCAACTTAGATCACCAAGAATTGATAGTCTTTCGTACCAAAGTGGTTTTTCTGCTCCTACTGCCGGCAATGCCGTAGTTACAGTATACGGTAGTAATTTTATTAACGGTGTGTCTGTTGTTGTTAACAGGACTACAGTAGGCAGCGTTTCTTTATTAAGTAGCACTGCTATTAGTTTTATTGCTCCTCCTGTGGGCAGTGCTGGAGTATATGATTTTTATGTAGTAAATCCTAACGGAGCAACCGGGCAATATCCTATCGGCATATATTATACAGGAGATCCTTCTGCTGTTTCCTACGTTTTAAGCACAAACAGTGCAACGTCAACTGCTGAAGGTGCAACTTTTACAATATCGCTTTCAACTACTAATGTTGCTATTAATACTCAAGTACCGTACACCATTACTGGAGTTAGCACAGACGACGTCAGTGGTGCTAGTCTAAGCGGCTATTTTACAATAGCAGGATCAAATTTATTCGGTACTGCATCAACTTCTTTTACTGTATCAGCTGACCAGTTGGCAGAAGGTACCGAAACATTTACCATAACTCTAAACGGCATAACTCCTACAGTTAGTGCCAGCATTAATATATTGGATACTTCTTTGCCACCACCTACTTATGCGCTCTCATCTGGTGGTATTACCAGTGTTAATGAAGGTGGCACATTTACTATTACACTTACTACCACTAATTTATACACAGGAACTGCTGTGCCTTATACTATTACTGGAGTAAGCAGTGCCGATATTAACGATGCTAGTTTGACTGGTAATTTTAACGTACTTAATAATTCTGCTAGTTTAGTTGTTAATATAACTGCCGATAATCTAACAGAGGGTACAGAAACATTTACTATAACTCTAAATGGTATAAGCCCCACCGTTAGCCGTTCTGTTACTATTGTAGATACTTCTACTACAGTTTATACTGCTGCACTAAGTTCTAACGTATCAACAGTAAACGAAGGTGGATCATTTACTATAACATTAACTAGCAATCGTGATAACGGCTATGTATTTCCTTACACAATTACAGGTGTTAGTAGCGCAGACATTGGGGGTGCTAGTTTAACGGGTAACTTTACAGTAAGCGGCGGAACTGACGTAGTAACATTTAACGTCACCGCTGATGCATTAACTGAAGGTACAGAAACATTTACACTAACGCTAAATGGATTGGGTGTAAGTCGCTCTGTTACTATTGTAGATACGTCAACTAATCCATCTTACGCACTGTCAACTAGTGCAAGTACAGTTAATGAGGGTGATACGTTTACTATAACGCTAACAACTACCAATGTGGCAAACGGCACTTATATTCCTTACACTATCACAGGTGTTAGTAGCGCAGATATTAATAATGCTGCGTTAAGCAGTAGCTTTGCTGTTAGTAGTAATACAGCATCTGTGGTGTTTACTGTTACTGCTGATACACTCACAGAAGGCACAGAAACATTTACTATAACATTAAACGACATAACGCCTACAGTAACAAGATCTGTAACTATTGTAGACTCTTCTATTACACCTTCATATAGTGTTAGTTCTAGTGTTGCATCAATCAATGAAGGATCTAGTTTTACTGTTACTTTAACAACTGCTGGTGTAAATGTTGGGACTTTGGTTCCTTATACTATTACTGGCATTAGCAGTGCTGATATTGGTGGTGCTAGCTTAACAGGTAACTTTACAGTAACAGGCACATATCTTTCTGGTACCGCTAGCTTGTCTGTTTCTGTAACTGCTGACAGTACAACAGAAGGAACCGAAACATTTACTTTAACACTTGATGGCCTCTCGTTGAGTACCAGTGTTACAATCAACGATACTAGTATATCTGGTGCTATTACAGCAACAGGCGGGTCTATAAGCTATTCTGGTGGCTACACCTATCATACTTTTACATCTTCAGGAACATTTACTGTAAGTTCTAATCCTAATAGCCGCACGTACGATGTACTTATCGTGGGTGGGGGAGCCAGTGGATCTAGTACATTTAATAATTATGCTGGGGGTGGTGGAGGAGGTGGTCAAGTACTTGAATACTTTAACCAAACTGGTATAACTAGAACCGTAACAGTAGGTGGTGGGGGCGGTGGAGGTTTTAGATCTGGCGCTGGCGCTGGTGGTGGCAGTAGTTCAGTTTCTGGTATAGGAACAGCCGCCGGTGGGAGTGCAGGCAGCGATCAAGGAGCAGGCGGCACTAGTGGTAGTGGATACGGGGGTGGCGCTTATGCTGGCAGTAATGGTCAACGAAATGCTGGTGGCGGAGGCGGTGCTGGTGGTGCTGGTGGAGATCCAAATAGTTTTGGTTATCCTCCTGGTAACGGTGGCTCGGGCGGCGCTGGTGTTACTAGCACAATAACCGGCCAAACTTACGGCGGGGGAGGCGGTGGTGGTACAAGAGTTCCGGGTGGGTACTACGCTCCTGGGGGTAGTGGCGGTGGCGGGCGCGGTGGTGGATCAAATGGATCAGGCATTGCTGGACAAAATCCGGCTGGTGGTGACGCTACTTATTACGGAGGCGCCGGTGGTGGCGTTGGTTATGATGCTAGTTCAAGTCGTTATACTGGTGCTGGATCTGGTGGCATTGTTGTTTTTAAATATTTAACCAACTAAACACCGATAAATATCATTATGAGCCGAAGTCGCACCACCGCAAATGCATTATCTAGCAATGCTGTTACAGTGCTGGATGATATTGGCTATAAGTTTAATAATGTAACAAAAGTTTTTACAATGACTGTAGCTGGAGCAGAATATTCAGTAACTGATCCTTATCAACTTGAAATTTATATTGGTGCAGGATTAATAAAACCGTACACACTCACAGTAGATAATGTTTATTTAGGTACAGTATCTGCACTAAAGCAAGGTTACACAGTTAGCGGATCTAGTTTAATATTTGTTCTACCGCCATCTCCGGGCGCTACATTCTATGGACGGGTAATGTCAACGTCAACAACAGTTAATGTTCCGTCAACTATTAAAACTTTTCCCCCGCTAAATATAGCATTATCCAGTTAAAAATTAGGAAAAACACATGTCAACTCGCGTACTACTAGATACTACTTATACTTTCACACCATCAACTAAAACCATATCTATCCCTCGTTATGTGCAGCGTGAACGTCTAGTATTAATTACTAATGTTACCACTAATACTGTAATCTACAATTTTAGTGACAGTACACTAGGGTTGTCCACAATTAACGGTTACACTTATTCTTCTAGCACTAATGTAACTACATTAATTTTATCTACTAGTACAACCAATATGAGCAGCACTGACAAGCTGCAAATTACCATCGATGAACCAGTTACTTACTTTACTCCAAGCGAAAGTTATATGGATCCGGTGGGAAAAATTCGCATGAGCTCGCCACAGTCGCTGATCGACACAGACTTTGAATATGGATTGCAGCCAACCAAGTGGGAAAACTTACATCTTATTAACAATCGTCCAGGCTTTTTTATTAATAACCAAAATGCATTAGTTGTATCGGCTGTAACAGCAACCAATGGCTCAAGAACAATCAGCGTTACGGTTGGTACAAGCGTTGCTGCCGGTACTCCAATTTTGGTTAACGATACTGTGTTCTCTGGTGCAAATGGTGACTACCTAGCAGAAACTACCGGAACCACATTTACTTACACTGCTAGAAGTGCATGGACAGGAACTACAGGCAGTATTTATAACAGTGCATTAACACAAATTTACACAGGGCAGTTTTATACAGGTGCAGGTATTGCAGTCAGCAGCTTTGTTTGGGCTAGTGGTCTATTAATTACAGTTAATACTACTTACGCACATGGACTGCAGATTGGTAATCCAATTTATATTATTGGCACAAGTCAAACCAACGCTAACGGTTCTTGGGTAGTTGCTTCGGTGCTTACTCCAACACAATTTACTTATTACACTGCATCGGCAGTATCTGGTACACCAACAGGTGGTAGTTTATATCCACGCCCGGAAGGGTCAGTAATTCACCGAGCATTTGACGGAGGAGTTAGCTTTAGTCCTAACAACTTTAGTCACGGTCAGCAAATTTTCCGCCAAACACGACGTTATTTTAGATACCAATCAGGTAAAGGTATTCAAATGAGTACCAACGTGGTTTTCCGTCCAAACATGAACGTAGACGGCATAACCAGCAGCGGAACAACTGTTACAGTTGTAACCAAACAAATACACAATTTAAACTCTGGCGTTGTTATCACAGTCAGTGGATGTAATGAAGCAGCATATAACGGAAATTTTACAGTATTTCGAGTTATTGATAATAATACATTCCAGTATGTTGCTAGCACAACTCCAACTGCTGCTACAGCATCAGGATTACCTAGCATCAGTGCTATTAACTGGTACGGTTCTGGAATTCGTACTGGTATGTTTGATTTGCAGAACGGTTTTTATTACGAGTACGATGGGCAGATTTTATATGCCGTTCGGAGAACCAGTACATATCAAATTTCTGGGTATGTTAACGTCACTAGTGGTAGCACTGCGGTAACTGGCGCAACAGTTAACGGTGTTACAACAAAATTTAGCAAGCAATTGTTACCTAACGACTACGTTGTAATACGAGGAATGAGCTATAGGATACTTTCTATCGCTAGTGATACATCCATGACAATCTATCCTGAATATCGCGGACCTACTTTGGCTTATCCTAACGTGGCTGTAGTTACTAAAACTATTGACACAAAAGTACCGCAATCCGCCTGGAATATTGATCGCTGCGATGGAACAGGCCCTAGTGGATACAACCTAGACCTGACAAAGAGTCAGATGTTATACATGGACTACAGTTGGTATGGTGCTGGTGCTATACGTTTTGGATTCAAAAATCAATTTGGTGAAATTATATACGCACACAGGATTGTTAATAATAACCAACTTACTGAAGCGTATATGCGCTCAGGAAACTTACCAGCGCACTATGAAATTCATACTTTTCCAATATACACAGGTTTGACTGCTAGTATGACCAATAGTGATACCACAGTTAATGTGCAAGATACCTCTTACTTTCCTTCTGCAGGAACCTTAATTGTTGAAAATGAATTTATTAACTATACAGCCAAAACTTCAACAACTTTTACAGGTCTTACCCGAGGACAAAGCGGTATCGCTAGTTTAACTAATTGTGCAACAACGCTAAATTCACCTGCTTTCACAACTACTACAGCAGTCACGGGTATTCAAGTAGGCCAGTTAATTATTGGTACTGGCGTACCTAACGGTACTTACGTTACTTCGTTTAGTACAGGTGCAACTAACACAATTATTATGAGTGCTGCAGCAACAGCTACAGGATCAAGTCTTACATTTACACTGGCACCGATGGGTAGTTCTGCTGCTGCACACACTTATAGTGCAACTGCTCCGTTAAGCGTACAATTACATGCCCCTTTATATTCGCCGACTATTGCACACTGGGGATCAAGCGTTATTATGGACGGTCGATTTGATGATGACAAATCATTCATCTTCTCCAATGGTATGGTTACAACAGTTAGTATTGCTAATAATTTAGCCGCCAGCGGAGCAACGCCAGCGGGCAATGCACTAATGGCCATTAGGCTAGCACCTGCTGTAGACAATGGGGTTACTAGTACGATGGGTAATAAAGAAATTATTAATCGTATGCAGTTAACACTCCGACAGATCGACTTAGCTGCTAACGGATTGTTCCTGATCAGCTTTATTCTAAACCCTCAGTATATTTCTACACAAACAGCTTGGGGTAACGTAGGTGGCTCGTCACTGGTGCAGTTCATTAACTTTAGTGCAGGTGTGACAGTAACAGGTGGTGAAACGGTTTATGCGTTCTATACAAATCCGTCAGGTGGTGCTAACGTAACAGTGACACAACAGGACTTGACAATTCTACGAGATCTAGGCAACAGCATCTTGGGTGGCGGTACAGATTCTAACCTTAACGGTACTACTAGTACACCATTTAAAAACATTTATCCAGATGGCCCTGACGTACTGGTAGTGTATGCTCGTAATATTGACGCGGCAACACCTAAAACAGTTCAAGCTCGTATTTCTTGGTCAGAAGCGCAGGCCTAAACGTATATGGCTGGCAATATTGCTAGATTTGATACTGACGGATTATGGGTTGGTAATAATCAATTAACTACTTCCGGTGGTGACGTTACTATCGGTAAAAATTTATTCGTTACTGGTGATCTCATAATGTATGGTGCCATGCGCGGCACCAGTGAAGAAACATATACAGTTTTTAATTCCCGTCCTTCTGGAAATATAGATATTCCGTTTACGCAAAGTTCAACTTTTTACACAGATGCTACTATAACTAATATTGCTATAAATTTTTTACTAGGAGACAATGTTCCTGTAAACAATTCTGTTTATTTTACTATAATTTTAACCAACACTGCAGTTGCTAATGTAATATCTAGTGTCACAGTGAACGGCACATATGCTGGGGTGTCTTTACGGTGGGCAGGGGGCACAACACCTGCAGGTAATGCTAATGCATTTGATTATTATAACTTTCAAATACTAAGGACCTCTGACACCTATTACGTTTTTGCTGCCACTACTAAGTTTTAAATTATGATTGGTAAAAAAAACTTTAACCTCAGAGCTGTGGTCACTGGGGCTTCTGCTAGAGGAGTAGGAGGTATAGAATCTGTTGTTAGCGGATTTAGAACTCATATTTTCACACGCTCGGATACATTTACAGTAGTATCAGGTCCTGCAGTAGTCGATGTACTAATTGTTGGAGGAGGCGGTGGAGGCGGAATGGACATGGGTGGAGGAGGCGGTGGAGGCGAAGTCTACACCGGTACCATGACTCTATCACCTGGTTCATATTCTGTTGTTGTAGGCGCTGGCGGATGGGGAGCGCCGGGTGGAAATCAGTTTCGTGCTGATGGCGCCGGAAGGCAACCCAATGTCCATCAATATAATGTTAGCGCCACAGTGGGCGGTAATTCAAGTTTCAATGGTGTTACTGCTATTGGCGGGGGGTACGGAGGTAGTAGTTATTTCCAGTACGGTCCTAACAACGGATATGGCAGTAGCGGTGCCAGCGGTGGTGGTGCCAGCGGATATAGCGACACTAGTACTGGACGTCAAGGCACAGGAACAGCTGGTAAAGGATTTGATGGTGGCAGCAGTATTGGACAATATTACAGCGGTGGAGGTGGTGGCGCGGGTGCAGCAGGAGGAAACGGCAGCACTCCACACGGCGGCCAAGGACTTCCTAGTTCTATTTTAGGTACGCTGTATTACTGGGGAGCCGGCGGAGGA
>Ga0214921_10008014_pt1 | contig 13869 bp, 9 predicted proteins | sample LL1505_MetaG_FD_177992 | JGI IMG/M metagenome (GOLD analysis project Ga0214921, IMG submission 177992) | Freshwater microbial communities from Lake Lanier, Atlanta, Georgia, United States - LL-1505 | ecosystem: Environmental > Aquatic > Freshwater > Lake | place: USA: Georgia | collected 2015-05-28 | reverse complement strand
TTCCTTGAAATCCACCACACCATTCTTGAAACAGAGCAAGTGGGGATTGGCGTCGAGTTTCTCCATGAACTTGTCGTCGTAAAACAATTCTTTCGCCTCCACCATGATGTTTTTCTTGTCATTGGTCGACCCGAGACGTGCGCATACAGACAACAATTTTTCCGTGTATTTTTGGATTTTCTTGATTTTATACGCATCGGTGTTGTCTGCCGTCATCGTGTTGCGTAATTCCAGATATTTGTTCGCTTTCTCGGAATACAGCCGGCGCAGTTCGTTGGATATGGCTTTCCGCAGCGTCGTACCTGCGTCAATTTTCACCCATCTAGGTTCTTCGTACTTGTACCAGATATTGTTTGTAATAGACACGCACTTATAGACGTCGCCAAACATGAGGTGTAGGACGGTGGCAATGTCGTAATCCGTAGTACCTTTGCGGTCAATCTTCGCTTCCTCGTCCACGTCTTCGTAACTCCCCAGCGTTCGGTCAAGCAAGTAGTCGATGCTTTTCTTGCGTAATTCGCTGTATTGGGAAGGCACGTCCGAACGACACCAGTACATGATGGATTTCTTGGACAGTCCCGACGGATTGTTCATTGCGAATTTCTGCCATTTGTCGTACATGTTGGCGATTTCGCTGTACTGGAAATCCGCGGATTTCGCACTAAATGCAACCCAGACAAGGAACAGTCGGTCGTCCGTGTTTCGTAACGCCATGGCAACACGCACCCACTTTCCATACGACCCCTTGCCGTAATAACTTTCTGGCAAAATCATCACATACGCATACAACTCTCTCAATTCGTGGTCGGATTCGGGGAGACTGTCGAGGAAATCTTGGACGGCTTTCTCTAAATCATCCGCGTTCCGAATCGACAACCACACGGCGAGCGATAGACCATTCGCACCTCCAACAAGGGTGTTTGCGCCAGCCATGCGCTGAAACTGTTTTCGCGGAGACGGGTCCGCGACTCCGTCCATTTCTTTGATGAAATCGCTTTTGTAAAAGTATTTGGGATGCGTCGTGCATCTGGCAGACAATTTCGGCATGTATTCTTCTATCGAGATTTGGGCGACTGGAACACAATCCATCGTGAACTCGCTGTCCGATGTGTCGTAGCCAATTCGATACACATACGTCAATCGGTAAGGCTCGTGCCCGGGTTTCCTCGACCCGTACAATTGCCAACCCGTCTGTCCCGTTGTGATGGAATTGTCCATGGCATCCTCCCACGAATTCGTAATGGGGACACTGCTTTCCCACATCTCCTTCAACCTCGGAATCATACGATTACGAACAATCATCTGCATTTTTCTCTCGCAACTGATACAAAACACGAGATGAATTCCGTCTTTGGTAATCTGTTTGGCAGACACACGGTTAATCGCGTCTTTCTCCAACACCAATACATCGAATTGTGTCGAATCGTCAAACTGGAAAATCCGCTTCAATTCTTCCAAATAGGCGCCAATCAAATCGTCAATATGGTCTTTCGTGTAGTACCTCTGTTCGCATTCATAGGGGAAATGCAAATCCAAATCGACTAACATGGGTCCATTGTTTGCGCGCTGTAATTCGGTTAAATATTCGGGTTTGTTCGTCGCCACAATATCGCGATAGTATATCTTCAGGAAAGTATCGTACTCTTCGTCGGATATAGCGAATGAACCGCCCTTTACACCATAATGGTCGTCTTTAATTCGCGTGTTGGTTTGGGGTAATATCGAATCCTTGTCTCGATAGTGCGCATTCATAAAGGTTTTTATATCCATTTGTGTCGTTTTACTCATGGTATTCAATTTCAAATGTTAGTTACTATACAATAGCGGATAGGTTTAACTTGTTTGCTCAATACATCTATGTCAGATGAATTGACCTTTTGTTGAATATTTGTTCGAATTACTTCCAGTTACCAGGAGGGGTAGTTTCTCGACGGCACGTTCAATTTTGGACCTAATGCGAACTAAAATTGAACGGCGGCGGAAAGACAACGTTGACACAATCATATAAACATTTATCTGTAATCAATATAATATATCAAGATGAGGTTTTGCACACAATGCTCGAACATGCTGTATATCGGTATTTCCGAAACCGATGCCAATGAATTGACGTATTATTGTCGTAATTGTAAATTCGTGGATACTGAAGTGGGGCATGAAGGGGTGTGTGTACTCAACACCCAATTCACCAAAGGCGAGCAACGATTCAATCATATTATTAACCGGTATACAAAAATGGACCCTACGTTGCCACGAATCTACAACATGCGTTGTCCCAGTTTAACGTGTAAATCCAACCTTGAACATCGTCCGAATCCGGAAATCATCTACATGCGATACGATGAAGACAACATGAAGTATCTGTATTTGTGTGTAGAATGCGACGAAATATGGAAAACGGATGACCGTAGGTAAGTGTTTGTATTGAGCGAGAGAGATAGAGAGAATACCCGAATTCTGTGTTGTTTTTTACGGTGTGTACATCAACCACGGAGTGAGTGTGTTCATGTTGAGTCTTTGGCAACCAAGGAGTTGGACTAAAATTGAATGAGCATTCGCTCCAAAAAGTGATTTAGAAACTATACGCACATTATATATATTTGAACCAAAATGTCCGACTACGAAGAATCTGAACCTGAATCGGAGGTTTCCGACGTGGAAGAAGAAGTCGTTTTGCCCAAGAAAAAACCAGTGGTTAAGAAAGTCGAGCCTACTTCGGGAGATGAAGCGTCGGAAGACGGGTCTGACAGTGACCATTCTTCCGATAATGGCGGAGTGTCCGATGATGACGATGAACTCAGTGTTTCGGACGATGACGAACTTCCCCTGGAAGGCGACGAAGATGCCATGTATGCACAACCGCCTGTCGGGAAATCCGCGGTGGGAAAATCGAACAAAAAAGGGAAATCACAGCAGATGGTAGAGGCGAGCGACGAAGACAGTCTCCATTTGGGGGAATTGGAATTGAGCGACGACGAAGAGGACGACGACGATTTAGATGGGTCTCAATACATCCACCAGTTTGACGAACAGATGAAAGAACAAGTGGTGGCGAATTATCACCCCGAATTAATGGTCCATAATTACGACGAAGTAGAAGCACTCACACGAGTTACGAGAGATGCCAAAGGAATCATCGTCGACCCATTACACCGAACATTGCCTTTCTTGACGAAATACGAGAAAACGCGAATTTTGGGAGAACGTGCAAAACAAATCAATGGCGGAGCCAAACCGTTTGTTCCCACCAATCCTGCGGTCATTGACGGATACTTGATTGCACTTGCCGAATTGGAGCAGAAGAAAATCCCGTTTATTATTCGACGCCCACTCAACAATGGCGGGTCGGAATATTGGAAAATCCAGGATTTGGAGATTCTTTGATAAGCGATGCGGGATAGAGAGAGATAGACAATGAAAATCGATATAAACCGGTAAGTGGGTTACGTGTTAACGATTTACACTCAACAATCAACCATGTTTTTTTTAATGCCTTCGGTGACTCCCGATTTATATCGGCACATTCAATATCAATCGTGTTACGAATCCCCCGGTCCATTTCTCTCGTCGAGTTTGTGTAAATATTTAGGCGAAATCAAAGAGTTGATTGCCAGTCGAGAGAAAGACTGGGATGTGTACAAGAAATACACCAATCCCTACGAATACATACACACCGTAGTGCCCTTTAAGAAAAAGTCCATATCCAAATACAAACCCATTTCCAGGTCCTATTTCAAAATGGTGGAAATGATGGACGAGTTTCACTTAGTGGATAAATTCGAAGGGGGTCGCGCCATGATGCCGATTCGCACATTCCATTTGGCAGAAGGACCTGGCGGATTCATTGAAGCCGTGTGTAATGCCCGCGCCTGTCCACTTGACCAATATTATGGCATGACCATTCTAGAAGACGAGAACGACGATAATGTGCCTGCGTGGAAAAAGAGCGAATCGTTTTTGCGGGCGCATCCGAATGTGGTGATTGAAAGCGGTGTCGACGGTACGGGGAATTTATTACGTGTTGCCAATTACGACCATTGTTGTGCAAAATACGGGTCGATGATGGATTTGGTTACGGCAGATGGCGGCTTTGATTTTTCGAAAAACTTCAATCAACAAGAGATGTCGATTGCGAAATTACTCTGGGGGCAAATTTGTTACGCGTTAGCGATGCAAAAATACGACGGTAAATTCGTGTTGAAAATCTTTGACAGTTTCTACAACCACACGATTGATTTTTTATACGTTCTCTCGTCGTTTTACAAAGAAGTCTATTTGGCGAAACTACAAACCAGTCGGATCGGGAATTCGGAGAAATACGTGATATGCAAAGGATTCCGGTTCACGTCCAACACGGTGTTTTTGCCCTATTTGCGTTCCTCGTTTGTGGATATGATGCAGTGTAATCATTACATGTATCGGTGTTTGTCGATACCGATTCCGCGATTGTATACGTATAAATTGGAAGATTGCAATTCCGTGTTCGGACAGCAACAGATGGAGAATATTTACTACACCATATCGATTATGTATCATTTAAAACCGTACAAATCGGACCAACTCATCAAACAGAATATTTTGAAATGTATTCACTGGTGTATTACACATGAAATACCCTATAACCATTTAGCGAGCAACAATATGTTTTTGCCAGGAATTGCATGAACCGCCAATTCATGATTGTCCTATAATGTCTAGACTTATTCTCTGCTCTCCCTTCGGGAAGGTCGAGCAGAAAAAAGTATATTCCATATACGCTGTCCATATTCGTTTTTAACGAATATGGACAGACGATAAGTCAATCACGAATTTCTTTCAAGTTCCAGCCTTCAAAAGGTGAACGCTTTGATTTTGTATTCGCGTTCATCTTCTGGTGTGTAATAATTGTAATAGATACGCAATCCGTTTTCGATACTATATATGCCCGGAAGACACTTTTCCAATGTTTCCGTTTCCAAATACGATTGCCAGTCGTTATAGTAAGAGATGTGTTTGATTTTCACCATACATTTACGCTGAAATCCGAAATCGTTGTTTGTAAAGAAAATCATATCGCCGATTTGCATATTCGCAACATCGTCTTTGTCCAATCTGCCTTCGACCTTTTTGATTCTCAATTGAATGAGAGAAAACCAAGGTTCCGATAAGGGTGTTTCATAGATAGTCATGGCGTTCAATATAATAGTGTGTAGATTTATCCGAATGGTATCACTCAATGGGGTGGTGTATCGTGCGTGTAACCGAACACACACCAACGTATATCCATCAGACAATATCCATTTCACGCATGAGTTCCAATCGCTGAACCGTTTTCCGGAAATTGGCTTCTTTGTCATTCTCCGTTCCAAACAGATAATCCATTTTGGTACCTTGCTCGTTTTTCTTGATTTGTTTGTAAAGATTGTCAATTTGCGACACGACACTTGAGAGAACTTGTTTGTTGGCGATGATTTCAGTAGAGGCATTCACCGGTTCAATCAAGAGTTCGACTGCCATATAGAGTAAATATCTGCGCCGTTTCGCAGAAGCATTCGTGTATTTAATACAAAAGATGGACAAGAGAGATTGCATGACCTTTTCCACAAACGCGTTTTTTTTCTCTCGACACGCATGCATGATACCGTCCCATAGTAACCAAATGATATCGCTTCGGTATTTGGGTTCAACCGAATAGTCTCTCGCCACACATTTGGTGATTTGTTTTTTCGTCCGACATGCTTGGTCGAATTCAATCACCCATTCGACCCAGTAGTAACACATACTCAAATTACCGGTGGAGATTTGGTACATGAACTCGTTGATTGCGATGAAGAGCTCTTGCGGGTCTTTTACTTGGAAGATGGGTGTTGCAAATTGTGTGGAAGTGGCTTTCAATCTCTCGCTCATTTGTGTCATATCAAACTCTTCTGCGCGTTTTATTTTCACCGATTCGAAACTCGGCTTCCGCGCCGACAAGGTCAACACGCAAATGACTTCGGCAAACAATTGGCGCACTTCCGGTTTGTTTCTTATTTGAATCTCCGTTATATATAAGCCCTGTTGCATGATATTGCGAAACACGGAATACCGCATGTCCAGGTAAATTGCCATTTTGGGATTTCCTAAATGAATGTGTTTGCCCAAGAAATGGAAAATGTTCTCCCACGCATCCAGAAATTGTCCCGCGCAAATCAATTCTGCGCACCAATAACACGCCTGTTCGATACGCCCTTTAATCATGTTTTCCAACATCTGTTTTCGCACTTCGGTCTTTTTGAATCCGGAAAACGTCATTCCTTTGAAATCCGCTGGTTGGCGCAGATCATCGATTTCGACCGACATTCATATATAGCAAGCGACCATTATGTTTTGTGGAAAACAAACATAAACGTATATGGGTAGTAAATCCTATCTTATTATGCATTTTATTTTGAATCATGTCAGACGTATTTAATGCCGTTAAAAATCTCCTCATGGATAATGTTCGACTTACACTCATGACAAACGTAGGGAAACAAGCATCTTCCATACATGCAGTGGTATTGTGTTTAGCAGTCAGTGTAGTATCCTTTTTGTGGGATAATTATTTCGAAGGCAAGAGACCGATACATTCGCTTCAATACACCGTTCGTTCCATGTTTTATCGAAAACATTCGATTCGAATCGAAGGGAAACAGACGACGGCGTTAAGTATGTATAACGTAAAAAACCTCACCGTGATTTGTATGTTTTCCGATAATTTCAAGGCGATTCTGGATTACGTGTTGCGCAATATAAATGAAATGAAGGACGTGTATGAACTCAAAGAACTCGCGATGCAAAACATGTGTACGAACAAGCAAGAACAAACAGAGGATGAAAGTGTGAAAGGACTCTCCCACCAGGAAAAACACATGTTGTACGTGATGCAACACATGCCGTTCTTGATTGACCGTGAGAGACAGATTTATTGTGGCATAGGGGAAGTGTCGGAATCCCAGCAGGAACACAAAGCGAATTCGCGCATGGTCCGTTACACCATCCATTTGTTTTCTTATGTGAGTGATGTCACGGTGATTCAATCCTTTATCAACGAGGTGAGGATAGCGTATCTGCAAAAGATTGAAGAATCGAGGCGCGGCAAGTTGTACGTGTATAGTTTGACGAAAGGCGTGTCGGATAGGGACGACGACCAATGCGATTGTTGGCAAGAAAGCTCGCACGATTCGGCGAAAACGTTCCAGAACATCTTCTTCTCCGGGAAGAAGGATGTGTTGCAGAAAATCGATTTCTTCTTGAACAACCGCGATTGGTACGACCGATTCGGGATTCCCTACACACTCGGTATCGGGTTGTGCGGTCCTCCTGGTACAGGGAAAACGAGTTTCATCAAAGCGTTGGCGTCTTATACGCGTCGACATATTGTTGTGCTTTCTCTCAAGATTATCAAAACGAAAACCCAATTGAACCAATTTTTCCATGAAGTCAAGTATTCGGAAAACAACAAAGTACCCATTGGGTTTGACCAAAAAATCATTGTCATTGAAGATATTGATTGTGCAGGGAAAATCGTGTTACAGAGGAAACCGGAGCGTGACAATACGGGTGTGTCGGGCGATTCGACACCTATTTTGGTATCGAATGTAGAGACGGATTCGTTGAAAACGGAAATACTGGCGGAAGTCAAAGAGATGCTGAAATCCGTGAAACCGAAACCGTCGAAGGACGAGGAAGAGGACGATTTCCCGAATACATTCAAACCCACAGTGATGAACCCTTATGATACGGATGTGTTGACGTTGGATGATATTTTGAATTTGTGGGATGGTGTGAGAGAAAATGCGGGGCGTATCATTGTGATTTCTTCGAATTTCTACGACAAATTGGACAGTGCATTGGTACGTCCCGGTAGAATCGATATTACACTGAAATTAGAGAATGCCACACGTGAAACCATTGGAGAAATGTATGCGTTCTATTATGGGCACGAAATGGACCCCGATGTATTGTCGCGGATACCTGATAATACATATTCTCCTGCAGAAATCGTGAATGCCTATGTGTCGAATCATACCAACCCACGGGGGTTCATCGAGAGGTTTGAGTCGTCCCGTTAACCAAAGGTCGTACCGTTAACCAAAGGTCGTCCCGTAAACATAATAAATATACGCATGTAGTTTATTATGTTTCTCCTTACCATGTGCACCTCGCTCGTGTTTCTCACGAATGCGTTGGCTGCATGGATGCAACACGAAATCATCTATGCATCGTGTTGGGTCTATTTAGTGATTGCCAGTTTATTCTTTTATGCATATTGTCCTTGTCAAGTGTTTTACTGGCTTGACCAACTCGGTATATTTTGTATGTTTTTGTGTGGACTCGTACTGACGATTGTTCGATACAAAGAAAGAACGATTGCCGCTACACTAGGTATCTTTACGTCGTTTTCCCTTTCCATCTACATGTATTATTTCGGATATATTCATAAAACCATGTGTTTTTCGCCCGACGAAGACGAACGCGAATACACGCATGGACTACTACACTATATATGTTCCCTTGGACATCACTGTGTTCTTTTGTAGGTGCACAGGTCTTTGTAGAGATGCCGGTTGATGATGGTGAACCAATACAGGTTTAATGTATACAAGGTGTAGCAACCGGCAAGTGCAATCCATTTACCTAAACCCGCGTTTAGTTGAAGTACCGTGTAGATTTCCGCACTTGGGCGAATCGTGTTTTGGTATAAATCCACAATGCGGAATTTCGCGAAAGACGCGTAAAACAAATAATTGTTTATTCGGTAGAGAGTGGTTCCTTTTGGCAAATAGTATCGAAACACTAAGAAGAAAGTGGAGATTTCGGTTTTCACGAAATGATAGACGAGAGATTCGACACCGGATGTATTTGATTGGCAAAAATACAAGTATCCGATAATACCGAGAGATGCCGTGTGGTGCATTCGGTATTCGATCGACGGGTTGGCTACCAGATCTACCGCAAAATACACGCCCATACATAGAGGAAACGCGCGAAGAAGCTCATTGGCGAGCTGGTATTGGTGTAGAATACACGCAAGGAGAGATACGGAGCAAATACCGAGAGTGGCTATGTTCTTATAATCTTGTAGCTGCATGGCGTTGGATAGATAGAAGGTGTGTGTTTATCTGGATTTGGTTTATCATTTTATGTAATGGCTCTAGACATTCACATACATCGAACGCAAAAAAGAAGATTCGAAATATACATTGCCTACCTGTTATTCCACCATCAATCGCGGCACTACATTGATGGTCTGTAATTCTTGCGATAATAGTTTGTAGGCATAAGGAATATTCACTCGCGCAAACTCCGTCATGTTGTCACACGTGTAACACTTGTGTATCGTGAAATCCGCGGACCCCGCCCGTTTCCCGTCATTGTACGCCGCCAACATCCCGCATTTCTTACACACATACGCACTGTATTTGTCCGACACATCATACAGACGCTCTTTGCAGAACGACGACATCCCATGCGCAATCATGACATCCCTCTCCATCTCACCAATACGGAACCCGCCATCTCTCGACCTACCTTCCGCCGGCTGTCTCGTCAAATTCACCATGGGTCCAATCGCACGGCTATGCTGCTTGTCATTCACCATGTGTTTCAACCTCTGGTAAAACACCGGACCAATGAAGATCGCCGTCTCCATCTGTTCCCCCGACAACCCGTCATACATGATTTCGTTTCCATAACTCTCGTACCCCGTCTTCAGTAACTCCTGCGCAATCGTCTTTATATCCAAATTACCAAAACTCGTTCCGTCTCCGAAAATACCCAGTTCAATCAACACCTTACCCAACAACGTCTCCTTCAATTGCGCAATCGTCATGCGCGAAGGAATCGCATGCGGGTTAATGATAATATCCGGCTTCAACCCGTCCTTCGTAAACGGCATATCACACTCCGGAATAATATTACCGCAAGTGCCTTTTTGTCCATGGCGACTTGAATTGCCGATTATCAAACACGGACTTGTTTTGGATTCGCGCATATAGTATACGTGGGAACTCGGCATTTCAATACAATATACTTTGCCTTTGTAATCCACGGTGGTTTCGGTATTGGATTCATTTTTCTTTTTGTTAATCCACGGCTGGTTCTGCTCGCGAATAATACTCACCTTGTAATATGTATGCTGTAGTGTAATGGACAATTCTTGCCCAGCGCGAGACCCAAGATTGCGTTTGCCTACACGAGCAACACCGGTTGGTTCTTCGGCAATCTTAACGGTTCCCGACCATCCACAATGGAGCGCCAAACGGGTAATATCGTCCGCCAATTGAGGACTGATGGTTCCATATCGGCTAAATTCGTCTTCGCCCTTGTATTTCATGGTATGTCCGTCGCCTTGTAGCAGGGCTTCCAACAATACGCGAGATTGACGTTGTGAAAGGGACCACGCGTATTCCGGTAAATATTTATGAAACGCGCCAACGGATAGCACCGAAAGATGCTGGAATAATTCGGGATTCTTGACACCAGATATACAATAATTACCATCGGCGTGTCGACTGTATTGAATACCGAGATTATCCAGTATGTTCTTGACAAATTCAACCTTTCGGTCTTTTATCGCCGTGATAAATATACTGCTATTGTGTTGGTCCGCACACCCGTCGCTGATAAACATACCGACCAATTGGAGCCACGCGTCCATCGGGTAATCGGTTTCGCCAATTCGAATCGTTGCTACATCGGGATAGACGTTCTCCATCGTTTTCTGGAATCGAACCATTTTCCCCATAACATCTCGGGCTTCAATCAACTGATATCCCGGATGATTGGTTTTGGATGCCGTGCGTTTCTCCACATATAACTTGTGGTTCATGGTGCATACGATTTCTACCTGTTTGTTCTTGACCGAATACAACGGCTCGTCCGGCGATTCCTCGCGGGTCGAATCGTGCTCATACTCGAACTTGGCGCTCGGGAATTCGTAACACATCTTGCCATTCTCGTCCAGCGTGCACACCCGATGAATCGCCGGGTCTACGTGTTGGATTTCGACCCAACCTTGGTCGGTCAACACTTGTTGGGTAGGAAGCGCGCAGAACTTATCCCCTAAAACTGGTTTTCGCAGCGTCCGCACACGCACTTTGGCAAAATTGTAGCCGTCGCCATTCCTGCCAGTATAGTTCTTGTCGATATAGGTGTCTTCGTGTGTCCGGAAGGTCTTACTCTGGTCTTCGTACTTGATGGTTTTCGTCGGGTCATTGCGGTTTTCCTTGATGGGAATGATTTTCGCAATAATGACGTCGCGATTCTCGACTTGCGTGTTCTCTGGGATAAACCCTTGGGCATTCAACTTCTCGTAATTGCCGTACTTGATTCCTTTCGTCTTTTGCTTGTTCGGTTTGCAACGAATAATCTCGTCTCTCACAATGTTGTTGTCTTCGTCTCTTTCCGTGTGGTAAATCGTTGCCATGAAGAGCCCGCGATCAATCGAACCCTTGTTCACCAACACACTATCCTCTTGATTGTAACCCGTGTGGGTCATAATCGCAACATGTATCTGCTGCCCGGAAGGCACTTGGTTAAGTTTGATAAAGTTCATGAGACGGGTGTCGACCAGTGGGCGCGAAGGATACGTGAGAATATATGCGGTCTTGTCCATACGCTGGTCGAAATTCGTCGAGTAAATCCCGATGGACTGCTTTGACATGGCGCAATTATGGCTTACAAAACCGCCATTGACTACGAAACTATGGTTCGAACTTTCGGTTTCAATACAAGACACAAGTGGCATGACAATCTTGCGAATTTTACCAACAGTTTCATAGCGAACAGAATCATTCGCATAATCAAATCTCGCAAGTTTCACTTTCTGTTTCTCTCCCAATTCTAAACACATTTCCCCAACTTCTTTCCATCCATCCAGACAGAGAAACTTGTGATCGACGGTTGCCCATATAATATCGTGTGTGAATTTCATGGATATCTCAAAACACGATTGTGTGGAAGGTTGAACAAATTGACCCACCACGTTAGTAATCGACCAACGTTTTGTTTCTGGATGAACCGTCCAAACTTTATCTCCGACTTCCACTGATTTGATTGGTTTTTTCGTTAAATCCGCCATCCATACCAGCGTATCCGGATGCAAGCACTGATACGTGTTTCTCGGTGCCTGGTTGTGTTCCGGGAAAGGGATGCACGAAGCCAATACGCCAAAGATGGTCGAAGGATGAATCTCGCAATGGGTGTATTGGATTTTGAGCGCAGGGTCTTGCAAATACGCATTCTTCGACTTCATGGCAATCATCGCATAATTCTGTTCTTCCGGGTCAATGTATTCAATCACCGATTCCGGTATGCGACAATTCGTCAACAAATCATTCCACGACAATTCCTTGTTCGCCACTTGATGCACAATATCGGGTGTTAGAATCGCGCGATTGTTCTTGACACGCAATACGGGGCGAGTTAGACGCCCGCCGTCGTTACACACACGGATTTCCATATTCTTGTAGTCAAAGACAATCGACGTGTAGATGTTGATAATACCCCGGCATTTCTTGTCTTTCAAATCCGCATACAGCGCAATTGGGTCCTCTGTCACACCCAACCAAGTCCCATTAACAAACACCTTCACTTTGTCAAACAAATCCATCGGTTTGGCGTTATCCACTTTCAGTATCGATTGGTCAACGTACTCATAGAGAGATGCGCTGTTCGTGGGTATCGTGATGTGTGCCATGTAACTAATGTTTTTCACTACACCAATGCTTTGACCTTCCGGCGTCTCCGCCGGGCACAGAAACCCCCAAGTCGTATTGTGTAATTTACGCGGGTCAATCAGTTCGCCGCTTTTCTCCAAAGGCGTGTTGATTCGGCGCAAATGACTCAGACTCGCCACATACGTAAGACGATTCAAGACTTGGGCAACACCCACTTTACTGCTGTTCGATTGCTTGATACTAAAATCGCCGGTGGCTAACGCGCGATTGATCCCGTTCTCAATCGTCGTCGATTTCATGATTTTGTAAATATTGGTCATGTTGACAATGTTTTCGTAGTCGTCCGTCGCTCGCCAAGAACCCGTGTTGATTTCACTCACGATTTTCTTCTGCATTTCCTTCACCAATTTATTGAAATAATTACGGAACAAGTTGTTCAATAACGTACCTGTCAACTCAATACGCTTGTTCAAGTAGGAATCGCGGTCGTCCGGCGAAATCCATCCCAAACTGGTCTGTAATAATTTCTTTGCCATCGTACCGAGCAAATAGAGTTTCTGGGGAAGCGTCTTGCAATGCGGCAACAAATCCGTATTCAACACTTCGAGAGCAAACTCGCGTTTCTTTTTGGCGCCCGTGTCCTTATCCATATTAATAGGCGTGTAGGCGACCGAACTAACCATATGGCGCAGCGCGTCCTCTTGGGTCATGTATTTGTTTCCGTCAATAATGGATGCTTGCAAACAATCCAATAAAGTCATTTGTTTCGCATCTTCTAAATTCAAGAGAATGTATTCGCAAATCTCGCGGTCACTCGAAATACCCAATGCACGAAACAAGACGAATAATTCAATCGGTTGTTTGAACCGGGGAATGGTTACATAGATACCATACCCAAATCCGTTGTTCTTCGACGCAATCATCATATCCACTTGTTTGGGAGAAATACACTTGTAATCGGGGACGGATTTTATCTCGGCAAACCAAGACCATTTTGTCGTGTTTTTTCCGTCAAAACAGTAAATTCGATTTTCCGCCGCACGTTCTTGCCCCAACACGGTTTTCTCCGACCCTTTGATGATGAAATAGCCACCGCAATCCATGGCGCATTCACCCGTATGAATCGAATTCACGTGTTTGTTCTGGGTCAACACGCAATTCGACGCTTTGATCATAATAGGCATCT
>Ga0214921_10008013_pt1 | contig 13870 bp, 13 predicted proteins | sample LL1505_MetaG_FD_177992 | JGI IMG/M metagenome (GOLD analysis project Ga0214921, IMG submission 177992) | Freshwater microbial communities from Lake Lanier, Atlanta, Georgia, United States - LL-1505 | ecosystem: Environmental > Aquatic > Freshwater > Lake | place: USA: Georgia | collected... | reverse complement strand
ATTGAAAGCTCGGGTATTCCCGTTGTTCGCTTGGCAGCTCTCCTTTCGGTGTCGCAGATGACCCTCTGGAAGCGGGGACAAAGTATCGCGGATCCTGAGAAGTGTGCCAAGTTCGTTCGCTTGGTGAATCCACCTGAGACGTATCATTCCCATGAACGGGAGGCCGTCTGTGCTCTCAATCAACGGATTGAAGCGTTCCTTGGAGCGCGCCCCTCCTCGATCTTCGACGCGGTGTTCGCCGCCGAGAGGTCAGGGACCGTTAATCCAGCGGGAAGTCTTTTGGGCATGCTCACCGGCGGGAAGGGGATTCGTCCACTCACCCACGTACAGGGCGCGGAGCTCCTGGGTGTAACACCATCGGTATTCCGTCATATGTGCGGTGCCTCCGACACTCGGGGCGCGGCAATAACGGAGGCACAGGCGAATACTATCCTGGATTGGGTGCAGCGAGTTGCCCCTGAAACACGAAAGCTTCTCAGTATCGTCGAGAGGGCCGAGCGTCGGCTTGCTATCGACCACCTCACCGGTATTTCCTCACCGGTCACCCTTCTGGTGAAGCTTAGTCAGGGTGAGTTACAGCATCCCGGGGAGATAGTGCGGCTGACACGGGTGCGACGGGGAGAGATGCAGCAGCACGGGATGTCCGACTTCGAGTTGGGAAAGGCTTATCTGGCGATCCCGACCGCGCAGAGAGTTGCGGATTGGCTCGGATTTGTGGGGCCGGAACATACCGAGTCGCGGAGGCTCTTCCTATGTTTCGCGCTCGGTGTTGATCAATCTAAAACCCCAGACCAGATCTTTGATGAGGTTGTCGCCGGTACACTTCCTCGGCACCTTGCGTTGCGAAAGCTCTTTGAGCTTACGGGCAAAAATAGAAATCAGATAGCGCACGCGCTCGGGCTCCCGGTGTCGAGCGTTCGGATTATGGGGAGAGAAAGCGTGGATGGAAGGACCTCCTCCGCACGTCGCGCGATAGCCGTGGCACGTGAGGTAGGGCTGCTGCACCGGTGTGACCAATTCGTCGGGGTGTTCGCTCGTGGCTCGGTGGCCGACCGAAGATAGAGAGCGATCCCGTCTTGACTGGAAAGGAGACGCCAGCGGGAACATAGGCCTGAGCGTTTAAACGTCGTCCTGCTCTCCACGTGGGCGGCGTTCGTCATCGTCCTGACCAAGCTCAGGGAGCTTGGCTTTCATCTCACGCAAGCGATCTCCGAGAATCGTTGCGTCGTACCATGAGAGGGAGAGGTTCGGATCGCTCGCAAAGCGATGCAAGACTTCGCCGGTCCTGTCGATACTGGCGTCGTCGAAGAAGAAGAAATAGCGCTCGGGGCCCTTCTTCATGCTCAGGAAATTAAGCTTGTTGGGGCCCCCAGGATTGTGATCGGGCATAAGGAGTACTCCATTAATTTGGATCTACGAAACCTTCATAAAATAGGTCGCTGCCAGGGCCGTGCCAAGCAGATATGCGACGAGTGCGATCAGAACAAAGGGAGCATAGAGCTCCTCAACGATGGTCTTATCGGGTTGCTCCTGCTCGGTTTCGGTGAGTTTCTCGATCTCTTTGTAGACCTGCCGAATTCCCTCTTGGCTGCTGGCGTTAAAGTAAGAACCGCCCGTCATGGTAGCGATCTCCTTGAGGGTCTTCTCGTCAAAGTCAGCCATCGGCCCGAGTGGCGCTCCGAGCATCCCTCCGAGTGGCTGGTTGAGGATCGGGGCGGAGCCGGTTCCGATACCGATCGTATGGATCTGAATACCGAGATCCTTGGCGATATGCGCGGCCTTGATCGGACTTACCTGTCCCGCCGTGTTCACCCCATCGGTCATAAGGATAATCGCCTTTGTCCCTTCCTTAACCTCGCGCAGTCGTTTGAGCGCAAGTCCGAGCCCGTCGCCGATCGCGGTGCCATCACCGGCCATGCGGGGTTGAATTGATTTCACCAACTCCTCGACCAGTGCTGTATCGCTCGTGAGGGGGCTCTGAAGGTAAGCGGTGTTGCCGAATATCACGAGCGCTATGCGGTCTCGTGATCGGGTTCTCACGTACTCGGCGACCGTTGCTTTGAGCCCCTCCATACGGGTCGTCTGTCCGATCGACGTCGGGAAATCTCTGGCGGACATGCTGTTCGATGCGTCAACGACCAGGACGATGTTTCGACTCGCTCGTTCCTGCTGTACGACCATGATCTTTTGGGGGCGCGCAGCTGCCACCGAGAGCGAAACGATCGCGACAAAGGCAAGGGTGTTGAGGATCGGCTCGCGGAGCCTCTGTCGAACGCTCTTTGGTAGGGAGGAGAGGAAGGAGGCGCTCGGGAACGATACGGTAGAGCGTGGCTCCCGCCGGAGGATGCGGATCACGAGGTAGAGAAGGGGCGCTGCTAGAAGCCACGGGTGCGCGAAGGTCATCGTGCCCTCATCTGGTTTCGGTAGTCCTCTATGAGGGTCGCGAGCTGCAAGGCGAGCTCACGGGCGGAGGTATCCCGTTGGGAGGTCGCGGGGGAATATCCAAGCTCCTCGAAGGAGGCGACCGCTTGGATGATCCGTTTCAGGATCGGCGGCGTCTCCTCATTGATAGATGCTCGAAGTTCATCCCCGGTGAGCTCAAGTACGTTTCGTCCGGAGATGTACGAGACGATTCGACGAGCGATGCGAGAGGCCCGCTCAAGGCTAAGTTCGCCGCCGATGTTCGTGGTGGCTTTAAGCTCCGTGATGAGTTTATCTACTACTTTAAGATCCCCCTTGCTTCTTCGCGGAGTGTTACGTCGCCAGATTACCGCGGCAATCAGGGCGAGCGCGATAAGGATACCTCCCCAGGCGGCGATGCCCGGTATCCACGCGATGTGGGGGATGTCGGTGATATCGTATGGCTCAGGTATCGGAGTGTTCATAGCTCTATCGCGCTATCCTCCTCGTTCGTTCACGCATCAGTCGAACCAATGGACGGATGACGCTGTCAGAGATGACGATGTGGTCAGCTCGACACGATTGCGCCGTATCGCGAAGTCGCAACCGCTGCGCCTCAAGCGCCTCGTTCCACTTCTGGCGCACCGTATCGCTTGAGGTGTCAACGATGACCTGTTCACCCGTCTCTGCGTCCGTAAAGGTGACCAGTCCGAGTGCGTCCCCCTGTTTGAGAGGGGACTCGATTTGCACGAGTACAACGTCGTGAATTGTGGAAAGCGTTCGCAGCTCCGTCTCAAACGGGAGGCAGATAAAGTCTGAGAGGATAAAGATGATGCTGGGTTTGCGGAGGGTCAGCGAGATCTCTCGGAGCCCCGCCGCCAGATCGGTGCTTTGATAGGAGCCCTGTTCGTTCATGAGGGATGCGAGGATCTGCTGGGTCCGCTTCGCGCCCGACTTGGGAGGGAGGTAGGTGAGGGGTTTGTCGGCGAAGAGCGAGAGTCCTATCAGATCGTTTCCCCGTTGCGCGAGCGCTCCCACGGTGGCCACGAACTCAAGTGCTTTCATATACCCGGAGTGTTGATTGAGGGCGCGCATCGAGGCGCTCATATCAACCGCTACGAGCACTCGTAGTTGTCGGTCCTCCTCGTACGACTTTACGAAGACCTTGCCCGTTCGAGCGGTCGCCTTCCAGTGGATGTGCTTAACATCATCTCCCGGCTGGTACTCACGAATATCGGTGAAGATGAGTCCGGTGCCTCGAAATGCTGAACGGTACTGGCCCATGAGGTCTCCGGTCACAAGCCGTCGAGAGCGCAGCTGTATCCTGCGTAGCTCGGCGGTTTTTGGGAGGTTGATGGGGGAGGCCGACACGTCCATGGATGAACTCTACCGGGTGATCCGTTATGGAACCGTTACGCTTGAGAGGAGGGTCTTGATTATCTGATCACTGTCGATACCGCGAGCCTCAGCCTCGAAGGTGACGAGGATGCGGTGTCGAAGAACGTCGGGGGCGATCTCCTTCACGTCGTCAGGGGTCACGAAGCGCTTTCCTTTCAGAAACGCCATCGCTCGCGCGCACACCCTGAGAGCGATGCTCGCCCGTGGGGATCCTCCCCACTCGATCATCCCTTTAAGCCCATACGCGTCTGCGTTGCGTGTCGCGTGCACGAGCGAGACGATGTACCGGTCGATCTTTGGGTCGATGTAGACCTCTTCGCACTGCGCCCGGAGGTTTCCGAGCTCACTCAAGGGAAGAATCTTCGACAGGGGTGTGTTGCTTGCCCCCTTAGTAGAGGCGAGATCGATAATCGCGACCTCCTCATCGAAGGTTGGATAGCCGACCTTCACCTTCATTAGGAATCGGTCAACCTGCGCCTCCGGAAGGGCGTAGGTACCCTCCTGTTCGAGGGGATTCTGTGTTGCGAGAACGAGGAACGGGTGGGGGAGTTTGAAGGTCTCCTCTCCGATTGTGACCTCCCGCTCCTGCATCGCTTGCAGAAGCGCCGACTGCACCTTCGCAGGCGCTCGATTAATCTCGTCTGCCAGGAGGAGGTTCGTGAAGACCGGGCCCTTTCGAATGACGAAGTCCCCGCTCTGCGGGCGATAGACCTCAGTTCCAACGACATCGGATGGGAGGATGTCGGGGGTGAACTGAATGCGGGTCATCTTGGCGTCAAGGACCTTGGTGAGGGCCATGAGGGTGCGGGTCTTCGCAAGGCCCGGAACACCCTCAAGAAGGACATGCCCGTCGGCGAGAAGGGCGACAAGAAGTCTATCAAGGAGCTTATCTTGACCGATGATCTCTCGGTGAAGCTCTCCCTTAATTTTGTGGAATACGTCGCTAAAGGATGTTTCGTTCTGCATATCCATGGTTGAACCCTGCTCTGTTGATGCCAGTTGCCAGTGTCGTTTAGTTCGTGATCACTTATTCCGTTGTCGTAAAGGAGGAGTCGTCCTATCCTTGTCTTCACGAACGGGGACCCCCTGCAAAACACCAGGGGGCTCTCGCGGACGGTGTGACAGAGATAGTTGTACTCGTTTCAAGACCGAACCAAAAGGTAGAAGTATCAGTAGCTTCAATTTGGTGCCCGGTCAGGTACGGCGTCCCTCGCCGACCTAGATTGTAAGGCATCTTTTCGGAAGGACTTCGCATGGGAATAAAGATTAATGAACCGATCGGACGTAACGTTTGGGCGCCATTTCTTATTCGTCTCGCCCTGGGCGGCTACTTCGTCATGGCTGGGCTTGGTAAGCTTGAGGTGCTCGCCGCCTTCATTGAGCAGGTCAAGACCTTTGGTATCCTTCCACAGAATGTGGCGGCTCTCTACGCGACCCTTTTACCGTACGGCGAGGTCGCGCTCGGCGGAATGATGATAGTGGGTTTGTGGACCACCCTGACCGGTATCCTCTCGGGGCTCTTGCTCCTCTCTTTTGTGTTCGCCTTCGGATTCTTTCCGGGAGGGCACGATATATTTAACAAAGATCTCATCCTGTGCGCCACCGCGTGCTCGCTCCTTTTTAGTGGGCCCGGTGTGTATGCGCTCGACAACATCCGTCGTGTTGCGCCTGCCGCTTAAAGGGAGAAGGGGATGACCGGCAATATCGTTCCATGGCGCTGGAAGAAAAAGAAGGTTCCCGTCGGGGGGCAGCAGGACGCGGTGTCCAATCTCCAACGCCAGGTTAATCGATTATTCAACGAGGTCGTCGCGGGCTCCTCAATCCTGCCGGATTTTGTGTCCGAGCCCCTGGCGCAACTTGGGGAACGCCTTACCACATTTGCTCCTAATGTAAACGTACGGAAGACCGACACCGCAGTCGTCGTGGCTGTTGAGCTTCCAGGTATGGACGAGCGTGATGTTGAGATCTCCCTTACGACCGATGGTCTTGCGATCCGGGGCGAACGAAAGCCAGACGCGGACGCGTTAGAGGCGGGGGAGTGGAACTACTCGGAGTCTGCATACGGACCGTTTGAACGGATCGTTCCACTCGCTGGGCTTCGAATACAAGAGGATAAGGTGGATGCCACCGCTTCCAAGGGGATCGTGACGATAACCTTACCGCTCCAGGGGGAGGAGGACGCACCGCCCAAAAAGGTTCAGATTCGACCTCGCTAAGGCTCGTGGTTTTACCGTTTTATCCAGTTGCTGCGGAAATCTTTGACCGGAAAGCTTAAGTTCACCCCAGGGAGTGCCGTTGACCTCCAAGGTAGGATTGAGTGGAATAGGTATGGTGTAAAATGTTGAACGCGACAAAAAAAGTAACCACCTCTTCACTTGTGATTGCAGCTTTGGTTTATCTACTTCCGGCTTGTTGTTTAGCCGCGCCGACTCGCTCCTCACTACCTGCCGGCCTCTTCGGTGCGTACGACAACCCGCAGTTCTTTCAAACGGGGGTAGATAGCACTACCGGCCTACCGTTTGGGCCACATATGGATAAATTTTACGATCAGACTCTATCGGAGAGTAAGGAATACACGGTTGTGTACGATATAGACGACCCGATAGTGATGTATTCATTGCGAGGAGCTCGGTTTACCTCAATAGTCCAAGATCTCCCCAATCGAAAACTGTACGTATCCTTCACTCCATACGTGGACTTCGGAAGCGAAGACAGCGCCATCTATGTAGTGCTTTTTACCAGCGCACTTTTCGAGTCAACTACGCCCGGCGAAGGCTCGGGGTTGAAGGCCTCCATGCAGAATGCCTTTTTTGATAGTAAGTTTGTAAGGGTGACCCGCATCCCTGATCTACAAACCAAAGGAGATCTCTATTACGAAGGTTTTCCTGCTGCTGTATTTAGCTTTACGCCTCTCACTGATGAAACCCAAGCAAAGACGTATAGTATTCGCACATTTCTTCCGAATACCTTGTTTTCCCAATTGAATTCGGGAAAAGCATTTAAGTCGAGCGATATTCTGGTAAAAAGAACCTCTACGACCGGGGAGATAGCAAACCTCTTTGACGCAGCTCAAGTAGGAGTCGATGGGGTGCTTTTTAATTTTACACATGAATTTAGAAACGAGACATCTCCTCTAATTGTGGATATGAGCATCGCTCCCAAAACGGGGCTCACTGCGTCGAGTAAAGTGGCAGAAAAAAATTCCACGGTTTACCTCCATGGCTTCATAAAGAATTGCACCACATCGTTCCAAACGAGGCTGCAAAAAAACACCAAGTCAAATTCCGACACTGGCTTTAAAAACATAAAGAGAATTTCAGCAACTGGCTGCGAATTTACTTTTGCAGAACAGATAAAGAAGACGACGGTCTATCGATTTCTCTATAAAAAGAGATATTACTCAGCGAAAGTAACGGTCAAGTAGGAGGTTCTTGCCTTTCTGTGGCTACAGATGTCGAGATCGGGGAGAGGCTTGTGGTGCTCGTCTCCGAGCGTCGAGGATGACAAACTACGTGGTCTCATGAGCTCCTTTTCGTTGCAGGGGCTCCGCTCCACCTACGAGCTTTTGAAGCAGGAGCTTCAACGTTTTAGCTCGTAGCTCAAACATCTCAGTGACTCCTCCGACGGCGATGCGGTATGGTGCTCGGCATGGCCCGCCGTCGACAATCGATCCTTACGACCCTCAAGCAGCGCATCCCACGGGGTGATCGGGTTCTCGTCGCGTTGTCCGGCGGAAAGGATTCCTCGGTACTTTTGCATGCACTTCTCAAGGTGCGGCGGCTTCTCGATCTCCACCTTGAGGCGTGTCACATCGATCACGGGCTTCGAAAGGAGAGCGGTGAGGACGCCGCCTCCGTGGCTACGGTGTGCGAAAAGCTCGGAGTCGTATGTCACATCGTTCGTCTCGGTAAGCGGCCTCCGCAGTCGAACATGGAGGCGTGGGCTCGAGCCGAGCGGTATCGAGCGCTCACAGAGGTTATGGAGCGCGAAAACTTGAACCTCCTTGTTACCGCCCACAACGCAAACGATGTGGCTGAGACCTTGTTGATGAGGCTCTTTGCTAATAAGGAGCTCACGACTATTGAGGAGAGCGACCGGCGGCGTTCGTGTCTCCGACCACTCTTAGGGGTGTCGCGTGAGCAGATTGAGGAGTTCGTTAGGGTTCATAGGCTTCCTTTCGTTGAGGATCCCTCCAATGCCGACACCGCAATGGTCCGTAATCGGGTTCGCAAGAGGGTTCTTCCCCTCCTTGAGCGGGAGTTTGACCCCTCGATGGTGTGGATCCTCTCCGAACGAGCCCAGTCGATAGCGGCAGATTGTGAGGCGCTCCAATATGTTGCGGAGGGTGCGGCTGACCGTATCGGATCGGTAGCATTTCACGACAGGGGGTGGCTTGAACGGTGTCGTGCGGAGCTTCAAGCTCTTCCTTATGCACTTAAGTGGCGGGTAGCCCAGGTGCTCTTTACCCCCATCCTGGGTCATACGGTCGGTGAGCCCCGTGCGCGGGCCCTTGTGACCTTCCTTGAGGGGGCTCAACCGAGCCTCGACCTCGGCGGTGGTGCGGTGCTTGAAGCCTCCAGAGGGCGCGGCGGAATTAACCTTCGATCCTAAGGTTGTCGGAAGCCCTATACTGCGCAATAATAGACCGACTTTATTGCGATTTCCGCACAGCAAGGTTTGGAGATTGAGCGGTGACAAGAAACGGTGTCTTTTGGCTCGGAATTATTCTTCTCGTATTCACAGTCTACAGTGTAGCCAAGAACAAATCTGATATAACCACGGAGTTGTCCTACAGCGAGTTCCTCCAGGAGGTCGACAAGCACAACGTGCGGACCGTCCGGATTGAGGGCACGACCCTCTTTGGCGAGTACAGAGTTAAAGACTCTCAATTTGAGCGCTTCCATACGACCCTGCCGAAGGATGATAGCCTGATCCCGAACCTCGTGAAGAACGGGGTCGATATTAAGGTGAATGAGCCTGCGGACCAGTCCTCCTATCTCTTTTTCCTCATGAACGCGTTGCCGATGATCCTTTTACTGGTGATCGGCTTTACCTTCTGGCGCCAGATGCAGATGGGTGCGGGGAAGGGGATGAGCTTCGGTAAATCGAGAGCGAAGCTCCTTACGGAGAGTCAACAGAAGGTAACCTTCGCCGATGTCGCCGGTATCGATGAGGCTCGCTCAGAGCTTGAGGAGATCATCGAGTTCCTAAAGGATCCTAAGAAGTTTACCCGCCTCGGTGGGCGAATTCCGAAGGGTGTGCTCCTGGTCGGTTCCCCTGGAACGGGTAAGACCCTCCTTGCCAAAGCGATCGCGGGTGAGGCCGGTGTACCGTTCTTCAGCATCTCCGGATCGGATTTCGTTGAGATGTTCGTCGGAGTGGGAGCGTCCCGTGTTCGTGACCTCTTCATCCAAGGAAAGAAGAACGCTCCGTGCATAATCTTCATCGATGAGATCGACGCGGTTGGTCGCCACCGTGGCGCAGGGATGGGCGGCGGTCACGACGAGCGCGAGCAGACCCTCAACCAACTTCTGGTGGAGATGGACGGCTTCGAGAGCAACGAGGGGGTTATCCTCATCGCAGCTACGAATCGTCCCGATGTGCTCGATCCGGCGCTCATGCGTCCAGGTCGCTTCGACCGTCGAGTGGTGGTATCACGTCCAGACCTTAACGGCCGGCTCGGTATTCTCAAGGTGCACACCAAGAAGGTTCCGCTCGCTGAGGACGTTGATCTCAACGTGGTTGCTCGGGGAACCCCAGGTTTTTCGGGAGCTGATCTTGAGATATTGGTAAACGAGGCGGCGCTCTATGCCGCTCGCCACAACAAGTCGCTCGTCGGGCGCTCGGATTTTGAGTACGCCAAGGACAAGGTGATGATGGGAGCGGAGCGTCGCTCCATGCTTCTCTCAGAGAAGGAGAAGCTCACCACTGCCTACCACGAGTCAGGTCATGCGCTCGTTGCCAAGAAGCTTGCGCATGCGGATCCCGTTCACAAGTTAACGATCGTGCCACGTGGCATGGCGCTTGGATTGATGCAGCAGCTTCCAGAGAACGATCGCCATACCTATTCGAGGTCGTATTGGATGGATCAGCTCGCCGTGTTCTTTGGTGGCCGCGTGGCAGAGGAGCTCGTCTTCCAGGAGATGAACACCGGTGCGAGCTCAGATATTCAGCGTGCTACCGATATCGCCCGGCGTATGGTGTGTGAGTGGGGCATGAGCGAAAAGCTCGGACCGATTCACTACAACAGCAAGGAGGAACACGTGTTCCTCGGTCGTGAGATCGGTAAGCCTCGTGAGCATTCCGAGGCGGTGCAGTGCGAGATCGATGAAGAGGTGAAGCGTATCCTGTCAGGTCAGTATGAGGTGGCAAAGAAGGTTATCACCGAGAACCTCGACAGCCTTCACGCCCTCGCCAAGGCGGTGGTTGAGAAGGAGACCCTTGACGCGGATGATATCGACCGCATCTTGCGAGGCGAGGGCTTCTCACCTGGACCGCAGGGTGGACCGGGTGGACCTCAAGGTTCGGATGGTGGCTCTGAGTCTTCGGGGTCAGGAGTTTCGGTAGCGGCGTAGCTCGCACGGCGGCTCCGCATCGAGAGGAGTTTTGAGGAGAGCGGATGCGATGCATCCGCTCTCGTAATTTGTGAAGCTATGAGTTTTCCATCATTGGGGATATCGTCGGGGTTGGTGATCCAAGCGTTGGACATCCTGATAGTGTCTGTCTTGATGTATCGGGCGCTCCTGGTTATCCGTGGAACTCGTGCGCTCCCCATGTTGCTCGGGCTCCTCGCTGTCGCGGCGGTGTACTTCATCGCAAAAGAGGTAGGCTTCGTCACTCTCGCCTGGTTGATCGATAGCCTCTTTAACTCCTTCATCCTCCTAGTGGTGGTAATCTTTCAAGACGACATTCGCCGAGCTCTCACCAAGGTTGGCTCTCAGTCCTTCATCTTCAAGCACGGCAAAGCTGTATCGCACCAGGTTCTCGACGAGATCGCGTTTTCAGCGCACAAGCTCTCGAAGGCGAAGCTCGGAAGTCTCATGGTCATTCAACGTGAGGTTGGGCTTGATGAGTTTATGGAGGATGGCGTTCAGCTCGACGCACAGGTAAGCCCTAAGATCGTCATGAGCATCTTCACCAAGGAGTCTCCGCTCCACGATGGTGCGGTAATTATTCAAGGGGGAAGGATCAAAGCGGCGGGATGTGTGCTCCCCCTCAGTTTCAATCCCGACCTCGATCCCAATCTCGGAACGCGACATCGCGCTGGCTTAGGTATTACTGAGCGATCTGACGCGATGGTTGTAGTGACCTCGGAGGAGACGGGGGCGATAACGCTCTTTATCGATGGCACGCTCCACAGGAATCTTGACGCAAACTCGTTAAAGGATCTCCTTCAACGAAATTCCACCACAACGGGCCGATCCCGCAGAGGGATTCTCAAAAAGTTGGAGGGGGCAGATGGTGAAGGATAATCTCCTCCTCAAGCTGGTCTCGCTCTTGGCGGCGATCCTGCTTGCGTACTCCGTCCACAGCGATCGCAACACGAGCGTGTTGAGCTTTAATGTACCGATTGAGATCAAGAACCCACCTGACGATAAGGTTCTCTTGAAACCAACTCGCCGTATGGCGCAGGTTACAGTTCGTGGGCCCTCGTTTTTAGTTGGGCCGCTCGTGTCATCACCTCCGCCGCTCAAGGTAGTCGTTCCTGACGACGTTGGTGAGCGACTCCAGGTTTCGCTCAAAGGGGCGGATCTCTCCGTTCCCTCTATGATAGAGGTTATCGGTGTTGAGCCCGCAGAGATGGAGCTGGTGTTTGAGCCGGTTGAACGCAAGGATTTCAAGGTTGAGGTTCCGCGGGTGGGGCAGTTGCCCAAGGAGCTGACGCTCTCAAAGGTCGATGTAGAGCCGAAGGTCGCGACCGTGAAGGGCCCCCGTTCGGAGCTCAAGCAGCTTCGATTTATCGAGTCTGAACCGATCGACCTGAGCGATCTCAGCAAAACGCAGACGTTGACCCTCAATTTGCGAAGTCCGGGTAATCAAAGCAGCCTCATCACCAAGAGCGTCTTGGTTCGTGTGGCGATAAACGAGATCCCTCGGCAACGCACCTTTGAAAAGCGACCCGTGGAGCTTCGAACCTCCCCGAGTGTCTCTGATATCGCTATTGAGCCGACCGAGGCAACCGTCATACTTGAGGGGCCTCCAGCGCTTGTGGCTGAGGTCGATCCTGGATCGGTTCTACCATATGTGCGAGTCAAGGAGCCCCCGCCGAGTGAGGGTAGAGTAGTGGATGTTAACGTCGAGGTACCTGAAGGGTGCACGGTCGCGAGGATAGAACCCGCCAGCGTGCTTGTGTTCAAAGAGGGCGCTCGCAGGATAGCGACGAAGGCTAAAGGCGAAAAGAATGGAAAGAGAGCCTCGCGATAGGCGAGACCTCTCAAAGGAACGTATATGGCACATGGACGAAAGTATTTTGGAACTGATGGTATCCGCGGCGTAGCTGGGATCTCGCCCCTCGATCCTGAGACCTTGGTGCGGCTCGGTAAGGCGGTCGCGAAGGTTTTCCTGAAGGATCAGCGTAAGCACCGCGTTCTGATCGGAAAGGATACCCGCCTCTCCGGATACATGATCGAGAGCTCGCTCGCTGCCGGTATCACGGCGATGGGAGCGGATCTCATGTTGTGTGGCCCGGTTCCAACACCAGGTGTCGCGTACCTCACTCGCAGCATGAGAGCCGACGCCGGTATCATGATCTCGGCTTCACACAACCCATTTGAGGATAACGGTATTAAGATCTTCGGGTCGGATGGCTACAAGCTCGCTGATGAACTTGAGGCCGAGATCGAACAACTCCTTGAGCCAGGAGTACTGGATGCCTCCTCGATCGATTCAACTCAGATCGGCAAGGCGACCCGAATTAACGATGCAGTAGGACGCTACACGGTATTTCTCAAGAGCTCCTTTCCTCGTGAGTGCTCCCTTGAGGGGCTTAAGATCGGTTTGGATTGCGCCAACGGTGCGGCGTATGTTGTGGGGCCCCAGACATGCGCAGAGCTCGGAGCTGACGTGGTATCGCGCGGCGTGAGCCCGAGCGGCCGTAACATCAACGCCGGATTCGGAAGCCTCTATCCCGAGGTTGTTGGTAAACTTGTAACAGAACAGAACCTTAACATCGGTATCGCCCTTGATGGTGACGCTGACCGGTGCATCTTGGTGGATGAGAAGGGGCGAGTGCTCGATGGTGATATCGCATTGGCTATCTGCGCCATCGATATGAAGGATAGGGGACTTCTCACGAAACCTCGGATTGTCGCGACGCAGATGTCGAATCTTGGTCTTGAAAAGTTGCTGAGCGCTCATGGTATCGAAGTGGTGCGCACGGGCGTAGGGGATCGCGCGGTTCTTGAGGAGATGACCCGTCAGGGACTCCAGCTCGGGGGAGAGCAGTCCGGTCATACGATCTTTGCGGATCACGCGACCACCGGTGATGGGCTTTTGACAGCGCTTAAAGTTATGTCGGTGATGTGTCGAAAGGAACGACCGCTCTCTGAGCTCGCCGCGGCCTTCGTCGCGTTCCCCCAGAAGTTAGTGAACATTAAGGTCTCCTCACGCCCGGAGCTCTCAACTATCGAGCCGCTTGTGAAAGCGATCGAGCAGAAGGAGCGGGAGCTCGGAATGACGGGGCGTGTGCTCGTCCGGTATTCAGGTACCGAGAACAAAGCTCGCGTGATGGTTGAGTGCGAGGATGAAGAGGCGTGTAAGCGGCATGCCAACGACCTCGCTGAGATCCTTGAGCGAGAGATCGGAGCGGCGTGAAGAGCTATTCCCTCGGTAGCTTCGGCTCGGTAACCGTTGTTGATGAGTCTCCCTCATCGTGGTTCGCGCCATCCAGCGCTGAGATGGCCCGACTGGATGCTGAAACGATCGGGGCGGGGATAAGCTCCCTTGAACTGATGGAGCGCGCCGGCGGTGTCGTTGTTGACGCGATCAGAGAGGTTCTCGCCACGCAGGCACCAGCGTTGGTACATGTCCTGATTGTGTGTGGCCCCGGCAATAACGGGGGCGATGGGTTGGT
>Ga0214921_10008012_pt1 | contig 13870 bp, 9 predicted proteins | sample LL1505_MetaG_FD_177992 | JGI IMG/M metagenome (GOLD analysis project Ga0214921, IMG submission 177992) | Freshwater microbial communities from Lake Lanier, Atlanta, Georgia, United States - LL-1505 | ecosystem: Environmental > Aquatic > Freshwater > Lake | place: USA: Georgia | collected 2015-05-28 | reverse complement strand
AGACAAGCAAAGGACGATCAGAGAGAAATAACGAATGAAGTCAAGAAAATCCGCGAAAAAATAAATGAAATCATTGGTGTTTAGGTGGTTGTGGTTGTGGTTGTGGTTGTGGTTGTGGTTGTAGTTTTTGATGTATGTACGAAAATAAAAATATTGTGATAATATAATAATAACAACAATATATTTATAATATGAAAAGATCTTTACCAAATCCACTAAGTATATTACAAAGAAATTCGCCATCAACATCTACACCATCAGCGTCACAATCAAATCAACCTGAACCAGATTTAGATTATAGTGATGATATAAATACTATTCCCGGTAGTTTACAACCAACATTTAATAATTTAAAAAAAGCAATTAATGATAAAAAAAACATTTTGGAACAATATAAAGGTTTGTATGCAACATTACAATCTATGGATGGATTGTTAGGTAAATATATTACTGATCATGCAACTACAACCCGAGAGTTAGATGAATTAAAAACAGAAAAACAAAGATTAGAAAAGGAAAAAGAAGATTTAATTAATCAACCTCGTACAAATCCAGAAGATCTATCAAAAATAGAAGCATTAAATCAAGAAATAACACGTAAACAAAATGAAATTAATCAATTAACTCAACAACAATCAATCAATGTTGATAATATCACTGCTATTACTAAATTATTAGAGAAGACAACCACTTATATAAATAACATGTATCCTAGAAATAACACTGAAATAACTGATATACAAACATTAATTGATAAAATGAAAAATAAATTAGGAAGTGTTCCTGTTGTAACAGAGCCCGAAGTAAATTTTGGTCAAGCTTATAATCCAATTCCAGTAATTGGAAATAGAAAAGGCGGTTACAGATATTCTTCATCCCAAATGCGTCGTAAATCGACTGCAAGAAGATCATCCTCTTCAGGTTCATCTTCATCAAAAAGACGACGCAATAAAAAAAGAACAGCTAGAAAAAACATGTTAGGTGGTAAAAGAATGAAAAAATCAAAATCAAAATCAAAATCATCCAAACGCAAAAATCACAAGAAACATTAACAAACCAACATACCTCTCAATCCAGGAATATGTATTTTTTCATATACAAATCCTCTACCAGTTATTTCTCTCAATCGTAACATCGGAACACTGCACAATAACCGCATTCTCTCTTTATAAACCCGCTTCCATGTACGTTGTATGATTTTTAACCAAAATGTTTTTAAAATAGCAACACATTCACTACCTGGTGAAGGTAAATAAACACATTCTACTATATGCGGTTGTATATAGTAAAACGATTTAATAATATTGTGATAATTTCTTATGATAGAATGACAACTATTCATGAATGTTGGAGATTTTAATAAAACAGAATATTTGTATCTATATAAATCAATCAATTTAGGATTATTATTTTCATTTTCATTTTCATTTTCATCATCATCTGAATCTACAATGCTTGAATTGGAATTGTTGGAATCATAACTGCAATTATATATGTCATTAACAATATATTGATGAAAATTTCCGAATTTTTCCATCAATAAATAATGACCTTTTATTTGTGGACTACTATTTTCATCAAAACCATGCAACAAATCATGATGCAATTCACATATACCAATGTAGTATTTCGACCGGATTCTAGTTTTTTTATTTTCACCGCTACTAGACATATTTGTCATTCGATTGTAATATATACTCGTTATACAGAGTTATAGTTATACTATTTGTATTACTTTTATTAATTGTGTTTTACTATTCAATTTTTATTTTTATCTCTAGATGAAAATAAAATAAAATATATTATATATTGAATATATAAATAGACGTTTATACATATATCCCAAAAATGAAAATGCCAAAGTCTCTAGACAATTTATTCAACAATATTTACTTTTTATATTTTGTATCATTTTTAGCAGTATTTAACGTTTTTGCTTACATTATCATGAATAATTTTAATGCAATTATTTTATTTATTTTAGTAGGTTACATTACTTATTTGTTTAGTAAAAACATGGCGATTGTATTACTAGTTGCATTATTATTAACCAATTTATTTATGAGTTCAAATAATAACAGAATGGGTAGAGAAGGAATGACAAGTGAAACAACAGTTGATGGTGAACCAGCTGATGAACCTGCTGATGCTACTGGTACTACTGCTGGTGCTACTAGTACTACTGCTGGTGCTACTAGTACTACTGCTGGTGATATGGGTGTAGGTAGTGTTACATCAACAACACCATCAGCATCAACTGCACCATCAACTGCAACCATGGCAACAAAAAAATCAACACCACAACCAAAACTAGCAACATCAACATCACCATCACCATCACCATCACCAGCATCAGCAACAACCGGTAATATGTTAGGTATGCAAACGATGCAACAAAGTTATGACTTAGATAAAATGCAAGGTTTGTTGAATCAATCTCAAAAATTGATTGGTGATTTAAAAAATGCATTTCCAGGCATGGGTAATATATTAGGCAATTTGGGACAACCATAGATTAAATCACAAAACAAAAATCATGAAATCACATATAATATAATTTTATAGTATAATTATATTATATAGCATTAAGAACCCAAATCCAAACCAAATCACATGACTATTCATACAAAAAAATGTCCTCCAGGAGTTATATGTATCGAAAATATTACTCTAGTATTTTTGGTAATTATTTTATGCGTATTGTTTTACATCATTTATATTTATTTTTTTAAAAATAAGTCCCAATTATCAAACCAATCCACGAATCAACAACCATCACATCAACAACCATCACACCAGCAACAACACCAGCAACCACAATCACCTCAAAAAATCGACATTTTCAATTCTTTTTACAATAATACTGATGCTGGGTATGGATATGGGTATGGATATGGCTTCGGTGCCCCCAACGATGTTTTATTAAACCCATATGTTCCACCCTTACGAAATGAAAATTATTTTAATAATCCAAACAGTATAGCTCCAGTATTTATGCCAAGAGCGGTTCCTATTAATGTTTCAACCAATATTGGTGCCGTCGCTTCAGACACAAATTATAGACAAGTAGGAATCCTAACCCCGATAAACGGATCCAAAAAAAACAGCATACTACCATTAATGGGGCGTCCAGTTTTTGTAAATAGAAACAAATGGCAATATTATACAATTAGCGATCAACACAACAACGTGAAAATTCCAATCAGTAGAAAAGGCAAAAGTTGCACCAATGAATATGGGTGTGATTATATATATAATGGAGATACAGTTTATGCAGAAGGATACAATGAAGTGTTCAAAGCAACCATTTATGACAATGATACGATGAGGTATTTACCGTTTTTGTAATTTTCTTGTTTTTTTGGTGTTCTTAGGTTTTTTATTATTTTTTGATTTTGTATGTCTTGCATTTGGAGTAGCTTTGCGGAAAGAACCACCCCTCCAGAAGATTCGAGACCCTAATTTTCTTTTATGTCCATCACTATGATACATTTTGACATGGTTTTTAAATCCTTCATATTCTTCATCATTATCATTATCTTGAAAATTACCCTCTTTTTTTACATAATTACTTTCATTCACGGTTAGGGATTTGCCATTTTTTATTTTATTATAAACATCAGTACCATTAATCTTGTTAGCAAGATTCATATATTTTTGTGTTAAATTATTTTCATCCGAATCACTTGTATTTACCTGACTAGGTATGTTATTTCCTTTAATAGCATTAAGTTTTGATTCTTTTATGTCATATTGATTTCTATTTTGGAGCATTTTGTTAACAAGGTTTGTTTGTTTGTTTTTAGATTTTTGAATATCACTTTTTATTTGGTCACCTTCTTCTGATGTACTTGCGTCTTTTAATTTTTGGTTTAATTCCTTAAGATGTGCCTTCTCATCACCTAGTTGGTTTGATAATTGATCATGTTCTGTATTTAGAACATCCATATCTTTACCTTTAACTAAATTTTTTGCACCTGTAATTACAGAAGTAGTAGCAGAACCCAACGCAGTTACACCACTTTTAGCAGCAGTCCCAACTGCTTTTACACCACTTTTAGTAGCACTTACAAAACCACTTCCTACTTCACCTGCACGTTCCCTAAAACCTTTTAAACTGTTTTCTGCTTTTTTATTAGCTGTCTGTTTTCTAGCAATATCTTCAAGGGTATTAATATTTTTAGCTTTTTTATTTAGTGTATAAGCATTATTAGCTTCTAATTCTTTTATTCTTTGAGCATTTCCTTCAGGATCTTCATTCTTCAACTTTTCAATTTCTATTTCGTTTTTAGTGATTGATTCATCAAATTCTTTATTTTCTGCAGAAAGCTTAGTTTTTTGAAGATCCATATCCGCATTTTCATTTTGAATGTCAAGCCTACTGCGTGTATCTGGTTGATTTCCAGTTGCACCCGTCGTACCCATAGGACCACCCATACCCACAGGACCACCCATACCCATACCCACAGGACCACCCATACCCATACCTATAGGACTACTAGGAGGATAACCTTGATTTTGCGTAGAATATCCATCTGAACTACTACTATTTCCATATGCACCAGAAATAAAATTATCTGAATTATTACCATCTGTATTGTTATTAATACTGAATTCTCGCATTAAAGTTCCACTGTTTCTTTCATTCAGGGATTGTTTATTGGCATCTAGATTAATATTTCCATTTATACTACTACTACCAACATTACTTTTATTTTCTCCTTGAATAGCTGTATCATTTTTTTCTTCAGATGCAACTAGACTACTAATAAACTCTGGATAACTCATTTTAGTATTAATATCAAATTTATTCATCAATTGAAATAAAACAACATCAGCAAAATAATTGGCCAACTCAGCCATTGTTGTATTAGGTCCGAATTTATCTGGAATATTTCTATTTGGTTGAGTTTTTATAGAATTAACTAATTCATTCATAAGTTTATTATCACTTAATGATGCCATAAGTATTTTATTTAAAATATCACTACTACTATTACTACTACTATTAGTACTATTACTATCAAGATTTTTTGCATTAGCATTAGCTTTTGCTTTTTCTAATTCTGCTGTTGTTTCTGCTTTTAATTTTGCTTTTTCTGCTTCGTTCATTTTTGCATCCGCTTCTTTTGCTTTTGTTTCTGCTTCTTTTGCTTTTGTTTCCGCTTCTTTTCCTTTTGCATTCGCTTCTTTTATTTTTGCATCCGCTTCTGCTTTTGCTTTTGCATCTACTTCTGCTTTTGCTTTTGCTTTTGCATCTGCTTCGGCTTTTGCTTTTGCATCTTCTTTTGATTGTTCACCTTTTATATCTGATTTTGATTGTGGTGCGGTTGGTCCTTTTGGTTGTGCGGTTGGTCCTTTTGAATCTTTTGGTTGTGCGTCTTTTTCTCTTGTTGATGATGCGTTATTCTTTTTGGTTTTATTTTTTTTGGATTTCGCATTATTTTGATCTCCAGATTCTTTATTTCCTTCCTTTTTTTCTTCTTCTCCTTTTTCTTCTCCCTTTTTTTCTCCTTCTTCTCCTTTTTCTTCTCCCTTTTTTTCTTCTTCTCCTTCTTTTTCTTGTCCCTTTTTTTCTTCTTCTCCTTCTTTTTCTTCTCCCTTTTTTTCTTCTTCTTTATAATCATTATTGCTGTTAATTTCACCTATATTAACTTGATTTTTAGAGTCAGCTACAGTAGTTTCATTCACGTTATCAAGGTTGTTATTATCTCCATTATTCGTTTTTTCACTAGCATTATCTAGTGTTCTTTTTTCACCTTCTTCTTTAGAATCATTCGCGTTATCAAGGTTGTTATTATTTCCTGTTTCTTCTTCTTTTGCTTGCATGTTAGAAATATCTTCATTTCCCACTTTACTATCTGTTCGATTTGTATTGTTGTCTTGGTTTTCATTTCCCTCTTCATTTTCTTTCACTTCATTTCCCTCTTCATTTTCTTTCTCTCCATTTCCCTCTTCATTTTCTTTCACTTCATTTCCCTCTTCATTTTCTTTCTCTCCATTTCCCTCTTCATTTCCTTTCACTTCATTTCCCTCTTCATTTCCTTTCACTTCATTTTCCTCTTCATTTCCTTTCACTTCATTTTCTTGTGTTTTACCCTCTTCACCCTCTTCTTCACTCTCTTCTTTAGTATTGGTTTCTTCACTCTCTTCTTCACTATCAGTTTCACTATCAGTTTCATCATCATCATCATCACCATCACCATCAGCACCACCTTCAATCCCAAATCGCTTCAAAGTTTGATTTTTTAAATTGAAATGTCGTCTTTTTCGATAACTTAAATCCCTACCATGTTTAACTAAATGTTTATGTTTACGACCAATACGTCTTTTACTTTGATTCCGTTTCCCTTTAATTTTATTAATTTTACCTTTAGTCAATTTCATTCTATATAATATAAAATTCCTTATTTATATTAAATATATATTATTTTATTATAAATTTAATATAATATATTATACCATACATCAAAATATAATTATGAGTGATCAAACAGTTTTAATGAATATATCAGAAGAACCCATTTTTCTTAACGGGTTGTGTGATTTAAAATGCGATTTGTCATTTTACTATCATACAAGTATATGTAGAGTGTATCCTAATTCAGATAATACATCATCACTACATTTTACATACGAAATCAATTCAAATGGAACAAAACCAGTATTATATAATGGTGTAGAATACAATGTTTCCGGAGTTTTTATATACTCGCCTTCTCTGCATTATTTTAATGGAAATCAAGCAGAAGGAGAAATCCAAATAGTACATGAAGCGGTTTTAGGAAATGCATCACCTTTAGTGCTATGTGTTCCTATTACATCATCACCTGGATCAATACCAAATAGTAAGGGTACAACATTATTATCAGGCATGATAGCATTGGGTGTGGAAAGAGTTATTGTAACTAATGAAATTGAAACTGATTTTAATAATGAAATTTCGACATCTGAAACTGAAATATCAAATTTAAAAAATAATCGTACGATAAAATCGGGTAGTGGTATCGCAAATCTTGGTAACAGTATAAAGACTAAGTTTGACAACTTCGGTAGAAGAATCACAAGAAGACCAACACAATCGAATGATACATCATCCATAGAAAACCAATTATCAACGTTACAAGACCAGTTATCAAATATAAAAACGCAAGTAGACAATAATTTATCTCAACCACAAGTATTAAATATCCCAGATTATACATTACAACACTTTATTCCTAGTAAGCAATCTTTTTTTTCATATACAAATACAAATGACAATGCTTATTATATTGTTTTTGGAATGGATAATGCTATTTTTGTTGAATATGGAATTATACAAGACTTACAATCGATTATAATCCCATTCTATGCTAATCCAACCTATAATGATACTGTAGTATCACCGAATACTACTGCAAACCTTTATCCATTGTTTTTGAATCAAAGTGGAGCAACCAGTTTATTAACTACTGATTTATCCGATGAAATTTACATAGATTGTCAACCAACAGGAAGTTCAAATGAACAAACCAATGTAACTACATCAACGACAAATGAACCACCCAAAGCAAGTAGTACATTGTTTTTTATATATGTTTTATTTTTCATTTTTGTGCTATTTTTAATTTATATGATATTCTCTTATATTTCACATCCAGATAAAAAAAACTTTTCAATCGGTAACATAAAAAATCCTTTTACATAATAACTCTCTATTTAGAGAGATAAAAATATCATTGTATATTAAGTGATAATATACAATTATATACAAGTTATAAAAACATATGGTTCATTATACAAAAAAACACTTGTATAGAACACACCATAATATAACCAAAAAACACCCCTATAAACAACCCAAGAATAAACTAAAAGATGATTTTTATACAACAATAAACAAAAACTGGTTACATATGCATAAATACGTGTATCATTCAACAAAAAGAGATGATATAAATCGATTTAGTTTATTACAAGAAAAGGTCGATAGACAAATTAATCAAATTATCAATAAAATATGCAAGGCTCGTTCTCATTCTTCTAGACCTTTTTCGAATATCAAAAAAATACATGATGCAGTTATTCATACACAGCTTTTAACGGTTGAAACAAGACTCAATGAATATTTATTTCAATTAAATAATTTTATAAAAAATGGTGTCGAATATAGTCAACCACACAAGAGCCACAACCACAACCACAACCACAACCACAACCACAACCACTCTAAATACGAAACCGAATACTACAATTTTTTAGCATGGATGTCATATTATCAATTTTCTACTTTTGTAAAATGGTATGTTGATTCAGATCTAAAAGACAGTTCAAAATATATTTCTTATATGAATAGTTTTGGATTTACATATGGTCTTAAAAAAATGTATGTAAGTAAAAACAAACAAGATCATAAAGAAATTGCAGATTACAAAAAAATGTATATAGAAAAAGTCGATGCATTGTTTCATCTTATACTGGGTGAAAACCATTGTTATAATGCGGAAGATATTTACAATATCGAAAAACAAATGGCAGAATATTTGTATCATGATAATATGAAAATAACATTTGAAACTAGTTATCATAAAATGGCAGTAAGTGAATTAAAAGAGAAATTTCATTTTGATATGCATAAGTTTGTGGATAGTTTGGTTATGAGAACCAGACACAATGACGTAACCAAACACGCAACAAGACACGAAAAATATGTTGTTGTCAATAATGTAAAATATATGCAACACGCATTAAATGAAATGTACCATAAATGGCACACCAAAGCATGGCAAGGTTATTTTATTTATAAAATAATAACTAGCGCTATTCCATATCATAAAGGATTGTGTAAAATATACAGTACTTTTATTAACGGTATAAATAACATTAACAAACATAAAAGTAAGTATTTGACGGAAGTAGATGACATATACACATTCAATGATGATCATAAATTGACCACTTTATTTTATAAAACATGTAACCCTAAAAAAATAGCGTTATCCAATGTTATGGATATAATGAACATGGAAATAAACAAATTATACATGAAATATTGCAGATATGACAAAGAACTTGAATTTGTGAAAAAAATGACGGAATCCATAAAAAACGTCTTTCGTAAAAGATTGGTTAGAAGCAATTGGTTATCATCAAATACTATCAAACATATACTACAAAAATTGGATAAAATAAATATAGTCATAGGAACAAAACCAAAATGGGATCCAGATCCTGATTGTGATTTTACAAACGATGATTCCTATGGAAATTATCAAAAATACAAAGAATGGATAACCGTACAAAAACTGCAAAAATATTTTTATGATGAAAAAGAAAACATACTAGAAAAATACAAGGATAAATGGAATAGAAATCACAGTTTAAACACCTATTCGGTAAATGCTTGTTTTAATTTTGATACAAACGAATTATTTATTCCAAATGCTATTTTACAACCACCTTTTATAGACATTAACAAATCAATGACGTACAATTATGCAAATATAGGTACGCTTATCGGTCATGAACTAATGCATGCATTTGACGATCAGGGACATAAGTATGATGAAAACGGTAATTTTGGCGTGTCAGGCTGGTGGTCACCTGAAGACACAAAAAAATATCAGGAAAAACAGGATAAACTGATTCGTTATTATGAAAATGTTGCCAAAAAGGATCATATTGTTGTAAGTGCGAATATTACCATTGGAGAGAACATTGCAGATATTGGTGGATTTCTAATAGCAGAGGAAGCATTAGTAGATCATTTGGTTGAAAATAAAATATACGGAGAGAAACAAAATAGTTATTTGATGGAATTTTATAAATATTATGCGCAATATTGGCAGTCGATCAAAAAACCGGAATTATATAACAATTTGAATTTATTAAATCCACATTCAATCGCAAAATATCGGGCTAATTGTGTGTTAGTGACATCCGAACGATTTAATAAAATTTATGATATTAAAGAAAAGGATAAAATGTATTTGGATCATCACGAAGAATATCACATTTGGTAAATGTAAATACTAAGAATTATTTTTATTAGAAACAAATGTATTGTTTATTGAATATTGATTTATGTTTCGTAAAAAACCAAAATAGGAGTTTGGAAATGGATTAACAATTGAATAATTACCCCGATAATAAGAACCAAATTTTGGATCATTTGTTCCGCGTCGATAAAAAGAAGTTGGATTTTTTTGTTGTGTCATTTTATAGTATATGTGAATATTATATTTTACAATACAATTATTATTCAATAACACTTATCGCCATTTTCTTTCTGAGTATTCTCGTTGGTTCGTTGTGGGTATTGCCATTGATATATTTGGTTTTTTGCCTTTGTGTTTTATTACGTTTGTTTTTACGAGCAGTTCTACTTATCACTTTTTGTTTATTTTTATATTTATAATTTTCATCAGATGTGTATAAAGGTGTTAATTCATGAATACCAGTTAACACTTCGCTATATATGTATTTTACTGCATAATTTGTGAATTGATTATATTGTGTGCTATCATAGTTGATAAGTGCTTTACGTAATCCTATGTAGCCATATAATTTTAGTTCGTCTAGTTGAATTTGATTGCATTTTTCCCGATACTTTTGACTAATTATACTAACTATTGAAAAACTCCATTTCTCATAACAGTTGTATATGACATTCTTAACTTTGTTACGTAATTCAGGTGTAGATTCATTATGATTTAGAATAGTATTTATTTTTTTCCATTCTATTGTTGATAAATAATTATTGTCATATTGCGATTTTGGTAATGAATTAAATAGAATGATAGGTAATGATTCATGAAATCTCATTTTATTATTGGAATTTGGAATAAGATAACAATGAATATTCCATGAAATCGTTAAACAATGAATTAGTACGAATAATAAATAAAAGTATTTCATTTTTGAAAATGTATAGGTATAGGTATATCTTTATGTTTACGATAACTTAGTTTATGTTAACTTATATAAAGTTATCATAAGCAAATCAATTTTTATTATAAATTAAAAATTTACTACTATAGAACCAGCTAATATTAAAATAATTCCTAAAATGGTAAATATGTCCAATTTTTGTTTTAAGGTTACAATTGCTATAATTGTCAATAAAATCATAGGAAAAATCTTAGCAGATAAATTAACAATGACTACATCAAATTTTTTATCAGCCATTTTATAAACATAAAACAAATATATTACAGTAAAAAACATAGATAAAATTAAGTAGATTCTCTTTTTTGTTCTAGCATAATAATCAATAAATAATATAAACAATGCACCTGTAATAATAGTAATTAATACCTCCATATTGAGAAATTTTTTTATAAAATTCATAACTGTTTGTAATTATGTTAAACTATTAACTAATATATAAATATATAAATATATATTATAATAATTAAAAATATATATATATATTTATTAAACTATGGAAGATATATCATGGAAATTAATAGATATTTATTTTAAAGACAATCCTAACAACTTAGTTCAACATCATTTAGAGTCATATAATCATTTTTTTCAATACGGTATTAAAAATATAATTCGAGAGAATAATCCAATAAGATTTATAGAGCGCGAGAGTTCAACATCCACATCCACATCAGCATCCGATAGCGAAAATAGAAACGAAATTTTATTATATTTAGGTGGTAAGACAGGAAACAAAATATATTTTGGAAAACCGATTATATATGATGATAATAATGTTCATTTCATGTATCCAAATGACGCAAGATTAAGAAACATGACTTATGGAATAACAATACATTATGATGTTGATGTAGATGTAATATCTTACGAACAATCCATAAACAACCAGACCAAAACAGAAATCATGGAAAAAAAGACAACGTCTATTACGCTAGAAAAGATATATTTGGGTAAATTTCCCATTATGCTTCAATCGGATCTATGCATTTTGAAATCGCTCTCTCCAGAAGTGCGTTTTAATATGGGCGAATGTCGAAATGATTTTGGTGGTTATTTTATAATTGATGGAAAAGAAAAAGTGATTATTCCCCAGGAAAAATTCGCGGATAATATGATTTACATAAGAAAAAACAAAGCAGATGATCTATACAGTCATTCCGCAGAAATAAGAACAGTTTCTGAGGATGCATCCAAACCAATCAGAACAACTGCAGTAAGAGTAGTAGCGCCAACATCTGTTCACTCCAACAATCAAATTGTTGTCTTGGTTCCAAACGTTAAAAAACCAGTTCCACTTTTTATATTGATGCGTGCATTGGGTGTTGTTTCCGATAAAGATATAATAGAGACATGTTTATTGGATATGAAAAAATACGAATCTTACATTGATTTGTTTATCCCATCGATACATGATGCTGGAAAGATATTCAATCAACAGACAGCATTAGAATATATTGCTACATTTACAAAACGAAGATCCCTAAATGGTGTATTAGATGTCCTGATAAATTATTTTTTACCCAATGTTGGAGAGACGAATTTCCTAGACAAGGCGTATTTTTTGGGTAATATGGTTAAAAGATTATTGGCTGTTTATACTAAAGAAGATAAACCAACGGATAGGGATAATTTTCAATTTAAACGTGTTGAAACTGCTGGGGTTTTATTATATGATTTATTCCGTGAGTTTTTTTTAATACAAAAACGAGCAATTAGTTTGGCAATAGACAGTGAACATTATTATCATTCTGGTAAATATCGAGATAATTTTATGGGTTTAATAGAATTGAATTATCGTGAATTTTTCAAAGACAGGAGTGTAGAAACAGGGTTTAAAAAGGCATTCAAGGGTAATTGGGGATCATTGGAATATACAAAAAAAGTAGGAATCGTCCAAGATTTGAATCGACTGAGCTGGTACACGTTTATTTCAAGTTTAAGAAAATTGAATTTGCCATTAGATTCTAGTGCAAAAGTAATAGGGCCTCGTTTGTTGAATACATCGCAATGGGGATTTATTGATCCAGTGGATACACCGGATGGTGGAAATATTGGATTGCATAAACATCTTGCTTTATCAACCTATATATCAATCGGATATTCTTCGATACCTTTAATAAAATGGTTACGAGTGAATATTGATATTAAATTGTTACAAGAATCTAGTAGGCAATATTTGGCGGATAATACAAAATTGTTTGTGAATGGTAGTTGGATAGGTGTAGTAGAAGATCCAATAGAAGTAGTAAAATTGTTAAAATTATATAGACGAAATGGTATTATTCCCACATTCACAAGTATTCGTTTTGAATATTCCAAAAATGAGATTTATATTTTTACAGATTCAGGACGATTAACAAGACCCATTTATTATGTGGACGAGGATGAAAAACATCACAAAAAAATAAGTTATAAAAGGGAACACATTATAAAATTACTGAATGAAGAAAAGGTAACCTGGGATAAAATTGTAGCGGGGTTTGGAGAGAAAAAAGATGCGGATTTTTATTTTAAAAAGAACAAAATATATAAGGTAAATGAGTTGTATGATATGGGTGTTGGTGGTGATGGTGATGATGATATCAACAATAAAAGCACAAAGTTGATGAATGAAAAATTATATAAATATCAATCCCTGGTAGACTACGTGGATACATCCGAAGAAGAGACCATGTTAATTGCTACAAAGGAAGAACAACTTAATGCGAATTCCTACTATACAAACATAGAGATAGATTCATCGTTAATATTGGGTGTAATGGGTAACCTAATTATTTATCCAGAAAACAATCAATATCCGAGAGACGCATTTTCCTGTGGTCAAAGTAAACAAGCCGTTTCTGTTTATCATTCCAATTATCAAATGCGTATTGATAAGATGGGAGTAGTATTAAATTACGGTCAGGTTCCATTGGTAAAATCCAGATATTTGGAGTAT
>Ga0214921_10008011_pt1 | contig 13871 bp, 12 predicted proteins | sample LL1505_MetaG_FD_177992 | JGI IMG/M metagenome (GOLD analysis project Ga0214921, IMG submission 177992) | Freshwater microbial communities from Lake Lanier, Atlanta, Georgia, United States - LL-1505 | ecosystem: Environmental > Aquatic > Freshwater > Lake | place: USA: Georgia | collected... | reverse complement strand
CGTATCCTGCCCGTTATTTGGCGTGTACCCAGAACTAACATTGTTTAGCGGGCTAATTTGGAAATAGGTTCTAGAAATTGAAACTGACATTTATTTATATATTAATAAATTAAAAATTAAATAATACACAAAATTTAAATACCTAGCTATATAATTTTTTTATTTTTTGTGTTTTTATTTTTTGTCTTTTTGATTTTTGTCTTTTTGATTTAGTAGTAAATTTTGAGTTTGGCTAGGTAATACCATGGGCCGCAATATCTTTATAATGAACCCTGATTCAGCTCCAATAATTTCATTTTCTATGTCGGTACCGTCAGGCCAAGTTAGCCTAATAAATATCTGATGTAAAACCCGTTCTTGTTGTATTGAAAATACAATTTCATCCTGGCCGAACAAGGTATCCAATTGTGAAAATTCAAATGAGCTCAAACCTATAATGGAACCTGCATCATAGCTAGCACTGTTATAATTATTTGGTATTAAATTGCTATGTATAATAATGTAGTTTTTACCACCTAGCAAGTCTGGAAAACTCAGTGCATTGTAAAATTTACTTGTTGCCTCTAGGTTATAATATACACGCTGTAATGAGGTAGGTGTGACACCTTCACCTCCTGAATTATTCCAGCAAGGAATAAAAATTCCAACAGTCCCATAATTTTGGAAAACCTCGCCATTTCCACAATCTATACCTAGACCAAGACCTGAACTACTAGTTGCCTGGCTTAAATCATATTGATTTTTAGTAATAAATCCAGGCATAGTCCATTGATTCTTTTGACTTAAATAGGCGCTAAATTTATTTAAATTAGGTGTGATATTACCTATTTGTTGGTAATTAAACCCTAAACGATACCAAAAAGAGCTTAACCATAATTTAGCCGGGTCAGGATCACTTAATGGTGTAAACCATTCATCATGCCTCAAAAAAAACCATTTATATTGGTCCTGTATTGCCTCAGGTGTATCCCATAATTGATTTATAATAGTATTTTGAATAGTTTGGTATGTATTTGAATTATTTATAACATCTTTAAAGTTAAACGATATAACGGCTATACCACTGCTACAATCACATGGGTAAAATCCATTTGTGCCAGCATATTCCGGGTTACCCTGTATTAATTCCAAAATATTGGTAGTAACTGTTGTCATTTGATTTCCAGAAAGCGGATTTACGGTTGATTGACTCAAATGGCTAGGTTGTTTTAAAGGTGTATGCAGATTACTGAAGGCAAATCGGTTTGAAACATCCCCTGAGTACTGCAAAATAAATTCCGATGCCCCGACAATACCTGGTAACTCATACCGTACTATTTCATTGTCATGAGTATTCTCATTATTTGCAGCCTCTTTCGGGTCAACCCTAATTCTGTAAAAAAACGGTAAATAATCAGTTACTGGACCTGTAGCCCATCGTGTGTTTTCTGTCAACTGCACTAGGTCCCCAACTGTAGTTAATATACCTATTTTCCATTGTTCCTGTACGTAATTCCAGCTTTTACCTGTTAAAAAAATACTACCTCGTTTTCTTTCTCCGGTTAGTTGGTCTGTTGTAAAAAAGTCTTGGACTGCTTGTTTTGCCGCTGGTGAAATAGTTGGGGGGGTTGTCGCTAGAGTTGCCGGAATCAATGGAAAATTATCTACATATATATTCACTGAAGTTGTAAATCCATCCATCTGCAAAACGGAATCCGAGGCATTTTTATCTAAATATTTACTCATAAACCAAGTATCTTCCAATGCTCTATCATTTTCAAAATCATTGTAAGGAGTATTTATATTTTGAGCTTGAGTTTTTATACCGTTTGCCTGGTCGCTAAATAACTTAGTAAGCGTATCTACTGTGTAAGTGCCTTTTGGTATATATATGCTTTTTTGACCTATTCTTGGTATTATTGTGCCTTCTGGAAGTAGTAGAGGATTGCTAGGTTCCATAACGTCACATAATATACAAGGCGTGTTGTTATTACCTAGGATACGCTCGTCGTAAAGTTCAAATCTGAAATCTGCCTGGATTATCCCATGCCCGTTATGCCATTCATATGGTGTTGCAGGGTAACTTTGAAATTCCTGGTAAGTAAATTCATTTTCGTGTACCAAGGTATCAGTTACTTGAATACCTATACGTAAATTTGCGGGCACATAATAGTAAAAACGCATTATAATTTCTTGGTCTTCATTGAAAATAATCGTACCTTCCCCAATTCCCCTCACGTTAATAAATGATTGGTAGAGCGAGACTATGTCACCTTCTTGCAAAACAATGGGGTCGGATAACTTATAGGTTATTTTATTATTTGCATTCGTTTCTATTTCACTTACTGAACCATTAATATGAACTATGCGAGTCTCACTTGCCATTTATACAAGTTAGATTTATATAAGTTAGATTTATATAAGTTAGATTTATTAAAAAGATAGAAAAAACTAATGGATTTACATGTTTAAAGCTCAACTTCGTTAATATCACCATTGCGAACAAGAGTTCGGGCATGGAAAACAACTACATGGTGTAATTTGGCGCCTGTTGCTAGGACGGAACTATGATTGATTCTAAGTTGTGGTTCGCTGTCTAGCAACTTGTAAGATTGCCCTACTGGTGCTAGGAGTATAGGATATAAAAACGGTAAGGCGAGCTCACGTTGTAAACCGGTGTCTACCTTGGTTAGGGCATCATCCCCAAAAAGCGCATCACCTAGTGCCCTAAGTTGGCCCACTGGTTTAAATGCCATTTGTAGCTGTTGATAGTAGATTTGATTATCATTTTTGGTATTACTTAGTTTATTAACTAGGACTGGGCGGTTTGGTGTTAAATGGTCGGTAATTTGCCACTGATATTCGCTAGTATTTAATGGTTCCTGTTGACACCACAAAAGGCTATTATTATCAAATGTATCCATATCGCCACTTACTACTGGAATATCCCAAATACATAGAGCCCGAGTAAGCGCGCTAGGTATATTTAGCACTTGATTTTTAAGTTGGGCTGGCGTAGAAAACTTATTAAGTTGGTATGTCATATAATTAATACCTTTCCGTACAGCTTGGCTTATTTCTTGCTGATTAGAGGGTATAGTTTCTAATACACGCAGTTCAATACGATCAATTTCATAATTTGGAGTAATATCTGATAACCTAACAAGAATATTTGTAATATTAGTATTGACATCAATACCTATCATTGGGATTGTATCAGTTAGAGTAATTCGCATTTGTTCGCCTGGAGTTCCGTCTGCTTGCGTATTTATTGCTACCTCTTGAATAGTAGTAGTTAATGTGCGATTATCCGGCACACCCCCATTCACAACCCTATATGTAACATGAACTGAAGTTCCAGGGCGGAATAGACAGTTTTTAGTATCATTTGCCATAAATCTATTAACAGAAGTATTCAGAATGGCTTGCGATATATAAAGTTTATCAACTGGGTCTACTGGAAGTGGATTTCCAATAGCAATATTATCACATGGCACACCCTCATTGTATTGAAAGTAGCTTACTACATATTTATTCTCAACATCTATGGATACAAATTTTTGTGTCATACTAGTTAATGCTCGTTCAGGCGTTTCCAAATACAAATTAATTTTAGAACCACCAATATCTAGGTTAGGGTAAACCTGGTGTTCTCCAGCATATGCTGAAAATAGGCCAAATGGTAAAGGTAAGCAATATTGAGTAGTCGCAGCCTGAGGATTACCTAGGAGTACTGTTTCGTCATCTGCATTTGTGCCTAGATAGCTAGGAGGATAATGTACGCAATTACGAGGGTCACCACATAAACGATTGCGAGCTACAGGGCAATGATGTGAAACACCTTCAACTTTTGACATTGTTTCGTATTCATCATCATCGTGGGTATAACTATTTAGAATCCCGCGCACCATATGTTGTGCCTCTAGGTCTTCCAATTGTTTCCCATTCAAATCAAGTAAAGTCATCCTCTCAAATAGACCACTAACACCCACATGCGGGTAAAACATAACTGGAGCCGGAACATTAATTTCAGCACCAGTTACTACATTTTTGAATAAGGATGTATTCCGTACCTCTAGGTATAAATAGGATTGTTTGCCATCAATATAAGCGACATCAGGTGGCATAGTAAATTCGGCACGGTCACCAGCCACATAACCCGTTGTTTTATTATCAGGCCGGATGGATGTGTATCGAACACCAGATAAAAGTTTTTGAGGATTTTCGGACATATAATTAATTTATTATTTATTAATATATTAAAAATTCAAAAAAAAACCAAAAAAACCCTATTTTTCGTTTTTGGATTCGTTCTTGGATAGTTTTTTAACTGTTGATTTTACAGTGGAACCCTCAGCAGTTCGCATTTGGGCGAACCTTAGTTTCCTAGCTGCAGACATGTCTAGGTTATTTTTAGTTATATGTTTTTGAAGGTCAGTTTTTTCTTGGTCGGTTAATTTCCTAAGTGCCGATTTTTTAACTGTTGCTGAGCTAGGTTCACTTTTTGTTTTTACACTTGCTTTACTAGTAGTTTTTGTACTAGGTTTTGTTGTTGGTATATTTTCCATTCTATATTAATATTGTATTATTAATAATGACAACAGATTTTAGTTTAGTAAAGATAACGAAATCAACCAAACCAGGTAAAAAGTATATGGCGGTGTTTAAGAATAAGAAAACCGGCCGAGAAAAAACAACCTATTTCGGAGCAGCTGGTATGTCAGACTATACAATAAATAAGGATACCGAAAGAAGAGCTAGGTATAGGGATAGGCATCGTAAAGACCTAGATACAAATGACCCGACACGAGCAGGTTTCCTTAGCTATTATATACTTTGGGGTGAAAGTACTAGTATTAGGGAAAATATAGCAAAATATAAATCTAGGTTTTTCTCTTGATTATTTTTTAGTTGTTATTAGTAAAAATGAGTTCAGCATTAAATTCAACTTCAATACCTTTAGGAGCAAACCAACAATTCCAGGGTACATATGAATTTTTAAACACCGATAAACACGGAGTCCAGGTTGCATGTTCTACGGATGCCGAAGGTGTCCTAGTGGTTGAGTTTTCCCAGAATAAAAATGATATTATTTATAGCCACAATTTTCCTATTGAGGTTGATGTTAGTTTTAGCCGGGCTGTATCCAAAAAAGCTAATTATTATCGTGTTCGGCTTGTTAATGGTCCAGCGGCTCAAACAACTTTGCAACTTGCAAGTATTATTCAAACCACCTATCAACCAGATGTCCTAGATATAGAATTGGATGCTGCTACATCTAGTATTACTATGTTCGGTACTGATGGTACGGGCACTTTAAGAGCTGTAAAAACCACGGCTGATGGTAGTTTAGTTATTTCAGGGGGCGGTGGAGGCGGTGGGGATGCTACAGCAGCAAACCAAACTCTACAGCTAACAGCCGCGACTAGTTCAAACACTGCAATCTGTAGTAGACTTGACGAACAAAATACATTAACTAATAATATCGTCCAAATTCTTTCTGATACCGTTGCAGTTATTAATTATGGTATTGTAACTGATACTCCACCTACTTATATACCAATTAAAGCAAGTAACACAGGTAATCTATTCGTTTATGACGCACAAACCCATAGCGAATTACAAGGTTCTAACCTAGCACAATATACAAAACTAGATTTGATACAATCAGGAACAGATATCAACTCTGGTTATCTGCAATCTATCACAACGAAAATAACACCATTACAGCAAGGTCTGGCACGCTATGATCTGAACGCCCGAACCACGTTATCGCCGGACACTGTGCCGGCCTATTCCGCTCCTCCTAGTGGTATACCCGCTTCTGAGGGTTGGTATTACAAGAACGTTTCGGCTGGTAATGCTAGTCAGCTATACTATTATGCTAACCTAGCTAGCCAAACACGGAACCATGATTACACTATAAGCCTAATTCAATCACAGTGGGCCGTGGTTAGATTATTAAATTTGAATTCCGGTACTTCGCTGCCTTTCTTAGTTCTATACTCTCAACCCCAGGGCGACGGTAACGATTTCGCACCCGGATTTGCTCGTAGTAGTTGGGTTTACCAAGTAGCCGCCGGGCAAGAATTAAGGCTAGGTGAGAAAATTATACTTTATCAAGGTACCCAACCAGATTCTCGTCTCTACCCCGAGATTCGCCGAATCCAATGCTCTCTAACTATAACTAGGGGCCCGGCACTTTCAACTGAAGTGCTTGCATATGCCACCGTAAATACTGATTCAGGTGCACCAGTGAATACTGTTGAATACATTGTTTCTGCTGCCGGTCTTACTTTCCTAGGCGATAATGTGTATAATGTCGAATTGACCGGTGAAACATCAACTGTCTCTACTTCGGACGCCACAGCCGCAAACCAAGTAGCAAGTAATGTCGCTATTTGTTCTCGGTTAGATTCTTCTAATGTTGTTTTGGCATCCATGGCAACTGATACAACACTTGTATTGGACGAATTAGAAGCCCTCAACCTGACCTATACAAGCTTACAAGAAGGAAATTCAAATTTATATGTATTTGATTCCAGGGCAGAAAGCAAACTAATTGATTGTGTCACTGAATTACAGTTTATTAATGGGTCTTTGGATGCAGTAAAAGACGGCACAAGCCAATTTTGGGTACATACTAGTGCAACAGACGATTCCGTAGAAATTAATGGATACAATCCAATTTTAGCTATGCCAGAACCTATCCATACAGTTGATAATGCCGCCAAAGTGTATGTAAACAACGCCTCAGTAAGCGTTAGCGGCGATGTTGGGTTGGTTGCTGGAACCCAGGTCGGACTCACGGCCGGGTCAACCGTTCAACTGGTATCAAGCGAAGTAGCCCTCGCATCGGGAACCGTAGTTGGTTTGGTTGCTGGAACATCGTTAGACGTGCTGAATTTCCCAGTTAAACAGTCTGTGTTCGTGGAAAATACGGCGGAGGGCTATGATATCAACGTGAATGTCACTAATACAGGGTCCCTGAATACTAACATCACAAACGGGTCAATAGACGTGAACTGCTACGGTTCATCCGATGGAGTCACTTTCCACCACCTAAAAACTACAAACCAAGGTGTGCTGATAACGCATTCTGAAACTAGAGACGGAACAGGCAATTTGATAACAAGCACTGCAGACGGAGCAATACAGGCACTAGATGTAGCCGTAAAAAACACTGTTTCCGTTCAAAATGCCAGTGGTACAAGCCTAGAAGTTGGAAAACCTAATGCAGTTGTATCTACTTTATTTACTGGCGCGATTACGGGTTCATTCCTTGGCAACGCTGATTTAAATGGATACTCGAGTTTCGACCTCTTGGTGTTTCTTCCTGCGAACTCTGTCACCACAGGGGGAAATATATCCATATGCGTTTCAGATAATGGCACTGATTGGTATATCACAACGTATTCAGTGTTTGTTTCAGTTGATACACTTAATGACAGACGCTACACAACTACTATGCCTAGTTTAAATAGCAGGTATGTAGCTGTGACAGGCCTTAACCCTTTTGGTGGGGCTTCGGTGGCAACAACAAATAGCACAATTAAAATATCTGCTAAAAAGTAAATGAAAGGTGTTAAACATTATAAGCCAGACGGCACACTTTATACTGGACCCACACATAGACATAATGGCCGTTTGATGTCCGGCAAAACTCACACATCTAAGTCAGTTTATTTAACACATACCCCACCTGCAAAAAATAAAACTAAATATTAAATATGTCTGAACCAACAAATAAAACTCTATATGATAGAGTAGTTTCTGAAGCTAAATCAAAATTTAAGGTTTGGCCTAGTGCTTATGCTAGCATGTGGGTTGTTAAAACTTATAAATCAAGGGGAGGAACTTATAAGGGAGCTAAGAAATCCGAAAAAGGTACTGCTAGGTGGCAAGAAGAACAATGGGTAAATATGGGTGATTTTTTATCAGGTAAAATTACACGTTGTGGAATGCCAGAAGGTGCTAAAAAAAGCTGTAGACCCCTAAAACGAATAAATTCTAGCACTCCCATCACTGCCAGTGAAGTTCTCGCCAAACACGGTAGAGCTAGGACAAAAGAAATGGTAAGTGCTAAACAACGCGACCAAACTGGAACTCGTGTTAATTGGAATACTGGAACAATATCAAAAAAGTAAATATCATTATTTAATAAAATGAGTTGGATAAGCAAGTTAATAGCTTGTTTTACATTGTGTAGAGTGAAAACACATTGTTATAGCGAATGTTGTTATAGATGCAATATTTGCGATAGTGATTGTATTAAGGCAAATAGTAGTCAAATGGCATCTAGGGTAAATTCAATTAGAAAAAATGAAGAATTATTTAATCAGACGACGAATAATCAGACGACAATTAATCAGACGACGAAAGAAACAAGAGTGTAGCACCTAGTTCAGCACAAAAATACACGCCAAACAATACAAATTTGAATAAAGTGAATAGCATAGTTTATTTTTAATATTAAGTCAGGTAATAAATAAAAATTATTTAAAGAGAAAAACCAAATAATAACTAAGCAAACCAAAGAAAAACAAACATGCCAAATTATTCAAAATCTAAAATTTATAAGATTGTCTGTAATATTACAGGGGAAACATATTATGGTTCTACAACCCAGGCCTTAAGTGTAAGGATTGGCGGCCATAGAATAGATGCAAAAAAAGAAGCAAATGCTACGAAATCAAAGCAAATTATACTAAGAGGCAATTATGATATTGTCCTATGTGAAGAATATCCGTGTGAAAATAGGGAACAACTGTATGCAAGAGAGAGAAAATGGATTGAAGAGAATGACTGTATTAATAAAAATATTCCAGGAAGAACACGCACAGAATACAGAGAAATAAATAAAGAGCAAATAAAACAATACAATGAAGCAAGCAAAGAGCGAATAAAACAATACAGAGAAGCAAACAGAGAGCAAATAAAACAAAAAAAAAAACAATACTATGAAGCAAACAAAGAGCGAATAAGACAACACCAAAAACAATACAATGAGGAATACTATAAAGCAAAAAAGGAGCAAATAATACAAAAACAAAAGGAATGGTATAAAGCAAACAGAGAGCAATATAAACAATACTATGAATCAAATAAGAATCATATAAAACAATACAAAAAACAATACTATGAATCCAGGAAGGCAGCCAAAACCGAAGAATTAACATACGAACAAATGATTAATAAGATGACAGAATTACATAAACAGTGTGATGAGATAATTATTAGATTAGATAATTTAGCAAAGTAAAAAACCCAATATATAAATTCATTTTTGAAATTTTTAACCTAGCTATATAATAAAAATGCCGTACGCAGTCATAAAAACTAGAAATACACCTCCAGGTTATCGAGTTCAAAAAATAAGTGATGGAAAATATTTATCGTCGTATGATATGACATATGCCAAAGCTAAAGCACAACTAGCAGCAGTTATTTTAAGTGAGGGAAATAAAATAAAAAAATTGTATAAGAAACCCAAAAAATAAATTTAATTTTTAAAATTTTAACCTAGCTTTACAATAAATGAGAATTGTTATACCTAGCTTATCTAGGTCAGAATTAATCTGTGGCCTACTAAAAAGCATTCAAACACACTCACCTCGTATTCCAATTGATATTTTTATTATTGAAACAGAATATGAAGATTATGAAAAAACAGTAATGAAATATCCAGAATTGAATATATCCCTCGTTGCTGGCAAACTTGGTTTAGTAAATCAACGCAATTTCATAAGGGATTTTTACCCAGAAGGAGAAGAACTAATTATTTCGGATGATGATGCAATTATTAAATCTGATATACACGAATGTTCCAAAAAAATATTTGAGAATATGCGAAATCATAAAATATTACTTACTGGAATTTCCCCGACTGATAACCCATATTTTAATAGAAACAGGTACACACAAGATTGGACTAATATTGTATCTTGGACTAAAGGACTCTATTTCTGTTACGGTTGTTTTTATTGGGAAATTAACAACAAAGACCCTAAATTATACCTAGACCTAAAAAATGATGAGTTAGAGGACTATCACAGAAGTATGCAACATTATTTATTTTCTGGCAGTGTAGCTAGGTATTGGCCGATTATTGTTAAACATGACATGTTTAAACCTGGTGGTATGCAGACAAATTTAGATTATCCGGGTAGAATACAAAATCACAACCTAGCAGTGGGGGATTTCTATGCTAGGTATAAATTATTTTGCTACACTAAATCTCGTAATCATATAGACCAAATCGTATTTAAAAGTATATATCACAGTCCTATATTTAGAGATTGTATACCCGGTAGTGTCAAAAATGGCACTTATTGTGACGTTGGTCTTAGAATAAAAACAGATTTTGTAGCATTAAATACAATTAAATATTTATACGATACGAATGGAAATAAACTAATTGGTATTGTAATTCCAGAAATATTTAATTTTATACCTAGACCAACTCCTGAGGCTATAGAATTACTTAGAGTTGCTAGTAATAAAAAAAATCTGAATAGGGGTGATATTGCCGGAATTATTAATACCGAAAAATTACCAGATTTTGCTAAGAAACACCTAGAGGAAAAAGATTATCACTTAAATGAAGCTGGCACACGTATTTTATTTAAAAAAGGTGATGGTTTTGATATGTCTAATTTATTTAGGTCTTATACACTAGGTTATACCACTAGGAAATCAGGTATAGGCAAATTAAGCTCATTTGACCGCAAAAATACAGACCGTATAAATACTCACCTAGCACAGTTTTTCCAAGATATCAGTTATTTATACAAAGGGTTTTATTTAAGCCTATACCACAATACATATGAACCACCTGTAAACAAATACCTAGATACGGAATTTACAGCGGTTACCGTGAATAATGGGGGTAGGGCAGCAATTCATACAGATAAATACAATCGGAATTTTTGCGCGCAAATTGTTTTGAATAATTCAAAAGGTGCGGAATATACAGGTGGTGATTTGATATTTCCAGATTATAACCTAGTTATTCCTAATATACAAGATAACCCAGCGCTAGTTATTTTTGATAGTGCGAATGTTAGACATTGTGTGGGTGAAATTGAAAAAGTAAATCCGGATGACACTAGAGAACCTAGCCGCATGTCATTGGTATTCTTTCAGAAATAATATAGAGGCGAAACAGCATTAAAATGCAGTTCCTTGACCCATTAGCTGCTGACCTGCAAAACTTACACCAGTATTTGCAAATGATGGAATTGCTGGTTTTTTGGGTTCAAAATCCTTTATTAAGCTTCCTATAAGACTGGAAACACCGGCAAACAAAGCTCCAGCCAATAAACCTTCTGGACCAAATGCCGAACCCGCTTCTATTGCAGTTTCTCCAGTTATCCCGGCTCCTATCGCTCCTCCTTCGGCTCCTTCGGCTTGTAATCCTCCGGCTTGTATTGCTGCACCTGCTTCTCCTGCTGGTTCTGGTTGTGTTGCTGCTTCAATTTCAGAACCAGGTCGTTCAGGTTGTGCGCTAGGTTCGGCCGAATTTATACGGGTTTGACCTATATTAGTATCCATTGTCGAACTATTAACACCACCATCTGCTTGTCTTAATACATCGCTAGGAATACCACTTGCTATATATGACATCTCAAAATCACCCAAATTATCAAGATTTCCAGCGGGTAAATACTTACTTAAAACTGTTTCAAATGGGTCAGAAAACCCTTGAACTTCGTTATATTGCTGCATTGTTGGGAATACATCTGTTTCTTTTGCTTGTATTGATTCACTAGTTTGAACGGTAGTAGGTTTATCAGTTTGTTGCATTCTTAGAGCTCTTGCTATAGTACTATCACCACGCATACCTGGGTTAACAATTCCATATAATTTACTAGGTGCTTGAGTTAAAGCCCTAGATGTAGCTTGACTTATTGCGCTCATATCTTGAGTTAGTCCACCCGTAGCATTTGTTAATTCGGATACGGTGGATTCTGCTGAACCAAATTTAGGTGCTAATTTATAGGCTGCTCCTTCTAATTCTGCTAGTGTTGATTTTGGTACTAAATTAAATGCTTGTGATAATCCCGGGAACTCTGGCAAATTAAGGGATTCTACTGGATTGGATAATTCGGATAACCTAGCACTGCTAGGTACCAAAGAATTAACTCCGCCTCTAGTAGGTAAATTTTGAATATTACCGATTAAACTATCAGCAACCGTTGCACCTGCATTTCTTGACATTGCCAGAGCTTGGTTTACTGAACTAAATCCTGATTGTACTGCTTCAGATGCTGCTCTGGTTCCGGCTTGTGCTAGGTCATTAACCACTGATTCACCACTTACTAAACCTGATTGCACGGCTTGACTTCCTGTCGTCACAGCTTGACTACCTGCATCTCCTAATGTATTTAATGCAGATTGAAAATCACCACCTGTTGCCTGTTGCACTGCAGTTTTTAGTGTTGTTTGTGCTGTTTGGCCTGCGGAATCTATTAAGCTATTAATACTAGGGTTATCCCCTGCTAGTGTTTTTGCTGCTTGAGTTGCTTTGCTTATTCCCGATTCTATACCAGATTGTATGCCATCCGTAACATTTTCGCGTAGTGTACCTAGCTGTTCTTTTAGCGAGTTTATACCCTTTTCAAGTTGTGTTCCTTTAGTTAGTTCAGCCAAGGTGCCTAGACCTGATAAAATAGTCCCTGATAAATCACCACCGGTTTGTAATACAGTGCCAAATTTCTCTAATGTACTTTGTTTTGATGATAATAACTCCCTGCCTTCATCCACTAGGTTGGAAAGTTGGTCTTTTGCACTGTTAAATGCATCTAGGTTGCTTTGGTATTCTCCTAAATCCATATTGTATATTTATTATTCATTATTATTATTTTCTATTTCATTATTCTCATATTTAGCTTCTGGTTTTACCTCTTCCATTGGTTTAGGGTCATCTCGACTGTATAACAAAGTTTCAAAGTTTTTGTATGCCTTAAGGTGCCGGAAATCTAAAGTCAAAAAGTCATATTTATTACCTGCTTTGGCAGAATCCCATGCCTTATAGAATTCTTCTTCACTTCCTGAGAATAAACTGCTTAATTCTTCGGCATATACTTTTTTATTCTTTTCACTATGACTACCTAGGAACATGACATAACTCATATTATTACGAATAATTGGGTTAAAATCTTTCCAGTATTGAGAGAACATCACTATGGATACTTTGCCCTCAACTGGATAGTGCCTATACCTAGATATGTAATGATTGAAATATTTGGCCTCTCCTTGATTGTTTTTGGGTAGTTGACTAAGCATATCATCGTAGCAAATTAGCCATTTTTTCCCTTTAATTTTACTTAACTCTTCTTCCATTTTTATGGCAAGTAAGCAAGTTTCTAGCGTCAGATTATCATATGACTGGAAATGCTGAAATATTTTGTCTTCTTTTACCAGCTTGTCGATAATTGGGTCATTAAGGCTAGGTGAAAATAATATTACCCGATTTTCAAATATATCCGCCCAAAAATTCAATATGTTAGCTAATAAAGTTGATTTACCGCTAGCCACTGACCCAACCCCAACATACAATGCAGGGTGGATAAACATATCCTTTTCAATTATGTTTAACCCGGTCTCATCAATTTCTATAGGTCTAATACTATATTTATTACTCATTTATTATAATTATTAAGAGATTATTTATTTAGCATTCTATAGAAAGATTTTAAACGTTTTTCATAGTCATTTTTTTTTTGTTCCTCTAGGTCAGCAGCTTCCTTTTTTCGTAGTTCTGCTTTTTCTTTTTCTTCCTTTTCTTTTTCCATACGTTTTTTTTCTTGTTCCGCTTTTTTTAAATATTCGGCATTAGCATATATTTGCTGATTACATTCAATTATTAAATTTTTGATATTTGCATCTAA
>Ga0214921_10008009_pt1 | contig 13876 bp, 11 predicted proteins | sample LL1505_MetaG_FD_177992 | JGI IMG/M metagenome (GOLD analysis project Ga0214921, IMG submission 177992) | Freshwater microbial communities from Lake Lanier, Atlanta, Georgia, United States - LL-1505 | ecosystem: Environmental > Aquatic > Freshwater > Lake | place: USA: Georgia | collected... | reverse complement strand
CAACATCTTCTCTATTTTTGTAATCGTCTAAATTATTTATATGATTTAAAATAAGATCATCAATAACAAAATCAATAGATTTTAAATCAAACTTATCTCCATTATAAATGTTAGCATTTTGCATTTTTTTATCTGATATATATACATTTTGAAATTCAGGATGTTTATTATTAAAGTGTGTAATCTCAATACTTCTCTGTAGCATTGTGTTTCTATGAGCATTAATAATGTACTGTATTTCTTTAGTAGTTAATTTTTTTGCTGGACTTTCGTCACCAAATTTAATGATATTAAATGTTATATTATTATTGTTGTTTATTGTATTATTTGAATTTGTATTCGTATTATTTGTATTATTATTTATTATATTTTGTGATGATTTTTGTTCTTTTAATTCTTGTATTTTGTTTTGTAATTCGTCTATTTTATTATTCATATTTTGTATAATTTCAATCATGTTATTATTTTCAGTGTTATTTATTTTATCGTCAATAAATTTACATCTAAACAATACATGCCTTTTATAACTTGATAGACGAGTAAATATTTTATTACAATTAGTACATTTATTTTCATCTTGTAATATATCATTTTGTTGTTGGTGCAAAATTGGTGCAATTGGTGCAGAATTATTATTGTTTTCACCATAATTGGTGCTATTGGTGCTACTATACATATTAGATATATCAACATCTATATTTTTTGGGATACATTTAATTTTTTTATTTTTATGTCTTTCTAATTCATAAATTCTTCCAAATGTTTTACAACATACATTACATTTATTATTCATCTATAATATAGCTATATATTATAGTTATATTATAATTATAATCTTTAAATAAATATTGCATTTTTTGCATTTTTTGCCAAAAATTGCAATATCATTTTAGAGAGCGCGCGCAGATTTTTTTTTCATGAAATTTTTCAAAATTTTTTTTTGATTTTTAACAGAAGAAAAATTAAAAATGTTGAAATTTATAGATACAATAATAAGATTAAATAAATATGATAAGTTAAAAAAAATATATTAGAAGTAATATATTTTTATTATTAGATTGGATTAAATTATTTATTTACTTAGGGAGTTGACTGGCGAATTTATCACCATGACTTTTCATCAATTCGACAGCTTTAGACGCGAGTTTTTCGGCATCAGCATCTGCACCTAATTCTTTTTTAGCGGCTTCATTAGCGATTTTAGCTAGACGGAAAGAATTGGGACCACCTTTACCGAGATGAGCGGCAGCAGCTTTAACGATTTTTTGGAATGCGACTAATTTAGGATTAAGAGTTCGTTTAGCTCTGGATCGTTTTGATTTCTTAGATTTTTTAGAAGATTTAGATTTCTTGGAAGCCTTTGATTTGCGTCTCTTACCTCCCATTTGAGAAGCGCGTTTAGATTTCTTAGATTTCTTGGATTTCTTGGATTTCTTGGAAGATTTGCGCCTACGACCACCTTCCAAATCGGCACCACCTTCAATTGATTTCTTGGATTTCTTGGAAGATTTGCGTCTTTTACGACCACCTTCCAAATCTGCGCCACCTTTCATGGATTTCTTAGATTTCTTAGAAGATTTCTTAGATTTCTTGGATTTGCGTCTTCTACGACCGCCCATCATTTCTTCTTCATCTTCAGCACCACCTTTCATGGATTTCTTAGATTTCTTAGATTTCTTAGATTTCTTGGAAGATCTGCGTCTACGACCACCGTCCATTTCATCTTCGCCATCTTCACCACCAGCTTGTTTCTTGCGTCTGCGTCGTTTGCCGCCATCAAGAACGGCATAAGCATTAGCACGGCTCATGCTTTTATGAGATTTCTTGCTCTTTCTGCTACTTTTTTTGGCTTTACGATGGCGTTTACCTCCATCCATAGAAAGTGTGTTTTTCAAAACTTGTTCCAAAGATTCTGTATTAGACATATATTATATATATTATATATATATTTTTTTTTATAAAAATTGAATATATTTTTATCAATTATATAAGTATTTAATATTAATAATTATATATATAATGGGTGTACCAGGATTATTTGCAAATTTGCATCATAAATACAAGAGTAAAATTATAAAAAAAAAGTTAAATGGTTCATTAAATTTAACTAATAATTTAATTAATATAAATCCACATATTTTATATTTTGACTTCAATTGTTTAATTCATCCAATTTGTCATCTTTTATGGAGCGAATTCAAAGATAAAAATATATCAAATGAAAATTTCGAAAATAAAATGATTGTCAAATCAATTGAATATATGGAAAAAGTAATTGAATATGCAAATCCCACGAAAGTTGGTATTTATATAGATGGTGTATGTCCTATATCAAAGATGGTTCAACAAAGACAACGAAGATTTGCAAGTATATTAGACAAAGAGATAATGAATAATATAAGATTTAAGAATAATGTAGCAAAGGAGGAATATTATGACACAAATGCGATAACACCGGGTACCAATTTTATGGCTAAATTAGATGAATATATTACATCATATGTAAGAAATAACAAAAAAATAGAGATTGAATATTCTTCATATATGGCACAAGGAGAAGGAGAACATAAAATAATTATGCATATTAAAGAAAATAAAAATGAACTTCAAAATAAAAATATTGTTATATACGGTCTTGATGCCGATCTTATTATTTTGAGTTTAACTCTAACTAAAGATTTTAATATCATGTTATTGAGAGAAGAAGAACATGTATCTTTTGATAATTTTAATTTAATATTTTTTGATGTAAATGAATGTGCAAACTGTTTGATACAAGAACTAACAATAGATGAGAAATCATTAGAATATGGATTAAATTTAGATGCAGAAACGATTAAAACCAGATTAAATATAATAGATGATTTCATATTTATAACAATATTATTGGGAAATGATTTTATACCTCCTAATCCGACATTAAACATGAGATTTAGAAACAAGGGAACACACGGATATGAAATATTGATGAATGAATATAAGAGACTATTATTTGATAGTAAAGAACATGATAATTTCAATTATATTGTAAAATGGATTGATAAACAGCTAACAATTAATTGGTATATGTTTATTGAATTAATTAATAGATTGGCGACTAGTGAAGAACACTATTTTGAAAATGCTAAAATATTCTATAATAACAAACTAAATGCAAAAAATAGAGCTGAAGAACAAATTTATCATTTAGAAAATATGATGTTTAGTCATCCAAATCCATTAATGATGCAAAATAAATATATAGATTACAATATTCGTAAGTCAAGATTTATACATCATTATTTTGGCAATAAAGTAGCAAAATGTAGTTTAAATAAACAACAATTTCAATCACAACTATTATCTTCAAATATAAAATTAACAAATGATTTTTATAATGATAAGGTCATTAATATAAATGTAAAAGAGTATGACAAAGTAATAACAGAATATTTAAAAACAATATCATATGTGATGTATTATTATTATCATGGATGTCCAGATAACATGTATTATTATAAACAAATAAATGGTATATTATTGTCTGATTTATATGAATATTTAAATAGAAATATATTGAATTTAGATAAGGTAATGAACGAATATAGTAATAAAACAGTAAATCTATTGATACATCCATTGGAACAATTATTAATGGTACTACCAATAAAAAGTCAATATTTATTACCCAAAAGTATTGAGAAGTTTGTATCATCAAATAATGATGATAAAATACTAATTAGTTTTATAAAATTATATTTTCCAAAAATTATTAAGAGAGATTTTCTTAATAAAAGCAAACTATTTCAAGCAACTTTGATTTTAGATATTCCACCATTAGAAATTATTAGAGCCTTAATTATTGATAAAAAAATAACTCAAGATGAAGCAAACAGATCTTTAATTATTAAACATTGATTATAAACATTGATTAAAAAACATTAATTTATTAATATTGAATATGAGTTAAATCAACAAGATTGTCAAAACTATTAAAACCACCACCACCAAGTGCTTTAGCTACGGTTGCGCCAACTTTTGCGCCAACTTCAAGCATTGGTCCTGCTGCTACTGCTAAATCACTAGCAGCTTTTGTTATACGGGTTGCATGTTTTGCTCCAGTTTCTAAAACTTCAGTAGTGGTTTCAGCAACACCTTCCATACCTTTCGCTACACCAGTGGCTGCCCGTCCTGCTAATCTAGCAGCACTTCTAGCACCTGTGCCAATAGATGAAGCAGTACCAGTAATTACATTTGCAGTTTTAGATGCTGTATTAGAAGCGAAACTTTTAATTTTACCAAAAGTATTAGCAGGAGGACTAGCAGGAGAAACACGGCTAGCAGAATCGGGTGAATAATATCTACTCATATATATATATATATATATATACAAAAAAAATATTTATAATAAATAATTTAATTTATTATATATATATAATGGAACAATTAATTATAAACAATATTTATGCAGGTATATTTTCAATTATGATAGGATACATCACTGAGAAAATATTATATACATTTAACAGAAAAAATAATTTTTTAACGAGATGGAAACATTCATTTCCAAAGTTTATAATATTGTTATTTTTAATAGGTGTATTAATAAATTCATTTGTTGAATATACTGGTTTCGAAGCAAATTGTACGAGAAAATGTGATAGTTTAACAAATAAATGCAATTATGTTTGTAATATAAAAATGAATGATGTATTTATGCAATAATTTAATTAAAGAAAATATTATTATCTAATAAATTATTCAATATACTGTTTGTCAAATCATTGACATAAATTAATTTATAATTTATTGGTTTATATTCAATATTCTCTAATTTTACATCTAATAATAAGTACATGTGCATATTATTATCAAATATTAGCTTTTTTTCAATAACATATTGTATAGTTATATCAATCTGTTTTAACATTGTATTTATATTAGAATTTAATTTATAACATCTATATTTAAATATTTCACCATTTAAATTAACATTATAATTGGTCTTTTTTTTTGGATTATTTAAAATGATATCAAAAGGATATTTTAAATGCCATTCAAGACTTAGAGCATTTTTATTATCTAAATGTGTCATTAAAATCCAATCATAATTCCATCTCATATTGGTATTTTCATTAAAAGCTAGAGAATTAATTTTAATTTTGGTACATTTAGCACCACCAACGATAATTCCATTATGTTGTCTAATTCTTTTACGAGGTTGAGGTGTAGAGCCAATATAATGGCATTTATTGTTATTTATATTAAGTCCATACAATCTATAAATATAATATGGTTCATTCATTCTATAATATAAATAAATATTTAATCTATTTATATTTAATTTATTCATGATTTCCTAAAACTGATAATTTTAATTCACTTCTCAATTTTTCTGGAACTACTTCAACACCTAATACGGCAACATGATATTCAGTATATAAACAATTTAGGAACTGACGAACGAATGTATCTCTAGGAACATTTGTTTTCTTACAAGTATCAATAAGAGTAGCCAAATATTCTTTAAAATTTTTCTTTGCATCTTCAACATTATTTAATAGTTCTGAAGGAGATGGAACTTTAATTTCATCATAAGTTTGGACTGCTAAATCATAAAATCCCAACATAAGTGGTGTAATTTTTGCATCATTTACTTCTTTATTAAGTTCAGCCATTTCTTTTAATTGTTTAGTTGCCTCAGTGACGAGTTTATTGTATTGTTTCTTATTCACGGGTTTTTTTTTTATTGATTCGTCGACCTGATTTGAAGGCATTCGTTGCATCTTATGTCCGTTAATTTTTTCACGAAGTTTTTGTCTGAGTTCTTCTTTAGATAATCTGCTATGTTGGTTATTCATAATAATACTATGATATCAATTAATTTTTTAAATAATTAACATTTAATAATTTAAAAAAAAAATCAAAATTATATTTAATATGCAAGAATTGGAAAATATCGTATTAGACGATGTATTAGATAACATGAAAAAAAATAATATATATAAAACAATTAAAGAAAAATTCATAAAATACGATGTAAAAAAATATATGGAACTATGTATAACTAAAATAAATTGCACTATTTTTGTTTGGATTTTTTTTTCTGATTATTATTCTTATATGATTGCTATTTTATTATTGAACGATAATATGCAGGCATTAAGTAATAATCAAAATAATGTTAGTCCATTATTGTATATTCCATGGTTTTTATTTAATGGAATATTTAATTTTTGCACGATTGGTTGCTTCTTAAATTTATTTTTTACTCTAATTCTTTTTAATAATCAATCATTATGTTATCTTGTTTCAAAAAAAATGATAAATTATTGGAACACGATAAGCTCTATAAATTATAAAAAAATATTAGAAAAATTATAAATATCAACACATTAAAGACGCAAAAAATAAAAAAATAAAAAAAAATAAAAAAATAAACTATTTAGAAATGAAAAAAAATAATTTTTTATAGAAGTCAAAAACGGGATAAAAGTGAAATAAATATTATGTGAATAAATAGTAACATGAGTGGAAACAAAGAATATTCAATAAATATGAGAAAATATTTTGATCTATTGAATAAAAACAGGGTATTGAAAGATCAAGCTGAAGGAAGGACAGTAACACATAGATCATTAGGTGAACCTTATGGCAATTTTGATTTTTCAGGAGAGAAAAACCAAAAATTATTAGACATATATACTAAGGCAATATATGATAAAAATAGCACTAATAATGATGTTTATTTAGTTGAAACACATTTACCACAAGGTCCAATAGTTATAGATATTGATATAAAATACAATTCGAATTTAGTTGAGACAGAACACAAATATTCAATTCCACACATTGAAAAATTATTAGAGATATATAATAGAAACATAAAAAAATATGTTAATATAGAAGATCCGGATGATTTTCGTGCATATTTATTAGAAAAACCAAAACCGTCTTTAAAAAGTTCAAATAATGATGTATATGAATACAAAGATGGAGTTCATATTATGTATCCATATATTTGTACCACAAACTACTGTCAATATTTAATTAGACAAAATGTGATCAATGAAATGAGAGCTAATTCGATATGGGATGATATAATTGGAGATGATACAGATTTAAATGAGATAATAGATAAAGCAGTAATAGAGACGAATGGTTGGTTAATGTATGGATCTTCAAAGCCATCATATGAGAATAATAAGTATTCATTATCAAGAATATATAATGATGATTTAACATATGTAGAGTATTCTGAATTAGATCCGGTTGACATAAATGAATTACCAAAATTATTGAGTATTAGAAAATTTTCATCAGACGAATTAAGTCCATTAAATAGTGGTCTTTCTTGGGAAGATATTAAAACTGAATATCAGACAGTATTATTTGGAAAGAAAAAATCAGTACCGATAGCAGTAATAGAGGATAATATTAGAATTGCAAAGAGACTAACATTACTATTAAATGAAAAAAGATGTAGTTCATATGACACATGGTTAAATGTTGGATTTTGTCTTCATAATATTCATGAAAGTTTATTGGAAAATTGGATTGAATTTTCACAAAAAAGTCCGTCAAAATATAAAGAGGGTGATTGTGAAAAAAGATGGATTAAATTTAAAGAAGATGGAGGTCTTACTATAAGATCACTACATCGTTGGGCCATTCAAGACAATCCGACAGGATATTCAGATTTTATGATGGAGGAATTAAATAGTATAATGAAACGAGCATTAACAGCATCATCATATGATGTTGCAAAAGCATTTTATGAATTTTATAAATATAATTATATATGTTCGTCAATAAAGAATGAGTCGTGGTATGAATTCAAAAATCATAGATGGATTAGCATTGAAAAAGGTTATCCATTATATAATAAATTGAATGAGGATTTTTTTAATGAATTCATGAAGATGGCACAAATATTTTATAATAAAGCGATGTCAACACCAGATGAAAAAGAAAATTATCTTGATAAACAAAATAAGGCATTAAATCTTGGTTTAAAACTGCGTGATTCATCATATAAAAAGAAAATAATGGAAGAATTAATTAAGTTGTATTATGATCCTGAATTTTTAAATTTGGCAGATGAAAAACGCCATTTAATATGTTTTAATAATGGTGTATATGATTTAGAAAATGATTTTTTTAGAGAAGGATGTCCTGAAGATTATATAACTCTATGTACTAAAATTGATTATAAAGTATACAATCCAAATGATGAATATGTTAAAAAAGTAGAAGATTTCATGGCTTCCATTCTTCCAGATGTTGATGTTAAAAATTATACTCTTGATCTTATGGCGTCTTGTCTTCAAGGTCATATTCCGGATGAAAAATTTCATATTTGGACAGGAACAGGTGGTAATGGTAAATCGTTATCAATTAACTTGTTACAACAGGCATTGGGAGAATATGCGTGTACATTACCTATAGCGATGTTAACAGGTAAGAGAGCTACTGCGACATCAGCCAATCCAGAATTAGCCAAAACAAAGGGCAAACGATTTGCAGTATTTCAGGAGCCAGAAAAAGGAGACAAAATACATGTAGGACATATGAAAGAATTAACATCTAACAATGATAAAATATCAGCACGATCTTTGTTTAAAGAACCTGTTGAATTCTTCCCTCAATTCAAATTACTTCTCACTTGTAACGATAAACCAGATATAGATGCAAATGATGGTGGTACTTGGCGTCGTTTGAGAGTAGTACCATTTGAAATGAAATTCGTGGATAATCCTAGAGAACCGAATGAACGAAAAATAAATAGAAAGATCAAAGAGGAACTGCCATTTTGGAAAGACGCGCTAATGAGTATTCTTATAAAACGATTTGCTAATTACAAGAAGAATGGTTTAATGGAACCAGAAAAGGTTACATCATTTACAGCAGAATATCAAAAAGATTCTGATGCATATTTTGATTTTATTCAAGGATATTTAATGAAAACAGATAACGAAAATGATATGCTTAATATTGATAATCTATATGCATTATTTAAATGTTGGTACAAAGATGAATCAAATACTAATCAAGCACCCAAGAGAAAAGAATTCAAAAAACAAATTAGTGAAAAAATTAAATCAGCTAAAGGAGACTTTATTAAAGGTTATAAAATGTTAGAACATCCAGAAATACCATTATCTATGAACTATAATGATGTTCCACAAAATGATAATGCGTTAGACGATTAGATGTTATTTTCTTTTATATTATAATAAATAAAATAAAAGAAAGTATAATATTTGATTTATAGAATAAGGCATATATACTATATTATATAAAAAAATGAATCCAGAACAACTATTGATTGACACTGTAAAACTCATCTCATTTACCAACATTGAAAAACTATTTAATACATTGCCTTTTGATATTATTACTAATTCTAGAGAGGTAGATGTATTGTTAAATATTCTGGAAAAAGATTATCTTAAACTTATTAAACAAAAAAATAAAACTAAATTAAATATCTCTTTTGATGATATTGAATCTGATGATGATTATAATCTATTTACTTGTAACATTCATTTAGATGTTATTAATAGTATTAAATTAGCAAATAGTTCATCAAAATATAAACTTAATATTATGGATTTTATTAAGAGCGAAAAAAAGAAACTTGTTAAGAAAACAAGTTCAATTAATAGTGTTTTAAATATTTCTAAAATTAAAACAACTAAAACTAACAAAACGAATAAACGATACAAAAAAAATACTATTTTATCTAAAGATTATGATGATGATTCAGATTCTGATTCTGATTATCATGATGATGAATATTATGATGATGAAGATTATACTTCAGAAGATGATAGACATGGTGGTGGAGATGATGGGAATGATGACAGTGATAATAGTTCAAAGAAAAGAAAGCGTCCATCGAAACCATCAAATATGTCAGTCAAAGGATCAAATTATATAGTTCAACTATATAGGAGTAAAGATACAGATAAGATGGAAGACGATACATTAAAATATTATACGAGATTATCAGAAAAAGAACAAATAGAAACATATGAAAAATTAAAGTCAATTAATGAATATCAAAATACAGATGAACCAATTTTATTTAAAATCGCTAATTTAGATTTACCATTGGATCAAAAAAATCATGTGATGAAAAACTATATAGTGGCAACAACATGTAGAGGAGAACAGAAATTGAAACAATGGGTTGATAATTTCATACAAATTCCGTTTGGATCTTATAAAGGTACCAATCTTACATCCATTAAACCAAAAAAAGTTAAAACTTTTATTAACAAATTACAAGAACAAATGGATAAAGCTGTTTATGGTCATGAAGAAGCTAAAAGGCTGATTATCCAAATTATGGGACAACAAATTAGAAATCCATCCGGAAAAGCATCTGTTTTAGCGGTATATGGACCTATGGGCAATGGTAAAACAAGTCTAGTTAAAGATGGTATCGCAAAAGCAATGGATAAACCATTTGTATATATTAGTCTGGGTGGTGCAACAGATGCATCATTTTTAGAAGGTCATTCATATACATATGAGGGATCAATATGTGGTCGTATTGTGAATGGACTAATAGCGAGTAAATGTATGGATCCAATTATTTATTTTGATGAATTAGATAAGATTTCTAAAACTCATAAGGGAGATGAAATTACTAATATTTTAGTCCATCTAACTGATCCAGTTCAAAATAACCACTTTAGAGATAAATATTTTAATGGTGTTGATATTGATTTATCTAGAGCAACTATGATTTTTTCATTTAATGATCCATCCAATGTTAATCCTATTCTATTAGATCGTATTACAACAGTTGAGACGAAACATTTGTTACCGAATCAAAAAGTTCATATTGCAACAAATTATTTGTGTCCAGCAATGTTTAAAGAAATGGGTCTTCCTGAAAATGCAATCAATTTTTCTGACAATATTATTCGTGATTTAATTGATAAATATACTTGTGAAGGAGGTGTTCGTAAATTAAAAGGATTACTTTATAATATTGCAAGAGAACTCAATCTTGCTAATCTTACAAATGAGAAAGTAGATGGTGATAGTGTATCATTTCCATTTACTGTAAAACTCACACATATTAAACATCTTTTAAAGAACAAAATGGAAATTGAACCAGAGAAAATTCATAAAGAACCAAAAGTTGGAGTAATTAATGGACTATATGCAACATCATCAGGAAGTTATGGTGGTGTTCTACCAATTGAAATTCTATGGACCCCAACATCAAGTCCTCTTGAATTCAAAACAACTGGTAATTTAGAAAAAGTAATTAAAGAAAGCACCCAAGTGGCATCAACACTAGCTTTCAATAGATTAGATGTAAATGTTAGAAATAAACTTTTGAAAGAATTAAAAGAAAATCCTCAAGGATTTCATATTCATATGGCAGATGGATCTACCAGCAAAGATGGTCCAAGTGCTGGAACTGCTTTAACTGTCGCATTGTATTCAATGTTAACAAATAAAAAGATTAAAAATGATGTAGCAATAACAGGAGAAATTACTCTACAAGGAAATGTGACAGCTATTGGAGGATTAGATAATAAATTAGAAGGTGCGAAGAAAGCAGGAATTAAATTGGTACTATGTCCTTTAGAAAATGAAAAACATTTAATCAAGATTAAAGAACGAAATCCAACACTTATTGATGATAGTTTTAAAGTTATTACAATTGAGACTGTTGAAGAAGCATTTAAATACTCATTTGTTGAATAAAAAAAATTGATAAAATTATTATTAAATTTAAGGATTTATATTATATAGATTATATAATATAAATGTATACTTGTCAAGTTTGTAACTATTCATTAACTATTAGTAAAATAACGACCACAAATCAGAGTAATATGATATCAATTAGTGATCCAAATGATTATATTAAAATGTTTATTGGAAGAAAAAAGAAAATTGACAGTAGTTCATCAAAACAAGTAGATATTCCAATGGAATTAACATTTGACTTGAATTCATTAAACACACAAATGACAAAGAGTGGACTCAAGCCAGAAATGGTATCAACAATAACAAATAATTTCAATTTAGTAAAAAAAAATATGAGACCAAATACATTTTGTCTAAAATGTTCCCAATGTAATGAAATATTCATTTTGCCACCAGGTAAATTATCAACTATTAAACTTAAAAAAATTAGTAGCATTAATAATGTTGATAATGTTGATGAAATTATTACCGATTATACTCTACCACGAACTAAAGATTTTATCTGTCCAAATAAAGATTGTAAAATAGACGAAATAAATAAAGAGGCTGTAATATATAGACCAAATCCAGAAGAATACATCACAAGATATATATGTACCAATTGTAAAACAATATTTTAAAAAAAATTGATTTTTTATTTATAAATAAACTTAAATATAACAATAATTATATATATATACTATGCCACCTAAGAAAATTAATAAAAAACCTGAAGCAAAAAATACTGTTAAATTACCAGCTAAACCTGTTGTTAAATCATTCAAACAAACAAAAAATGTGTCTGATGATGATAACAATGATAATGAAAATGATGATAATGTATCTGATACTGAAACAGAATCTGAAGAAGAGCAAATAGAAGAAAAAGTTGTTAATACTGATGAAGAGGATGAAGATAATTTAGATGATGATGTTGAAGAAGTTGAATATAAAGATGCAAAAGAAGAGATGGAAGAAATTGATGACACTGATGAGGAAGATGTTGGAGAAACAGTAGATACTGTAAGAGAGGATGATGATAAATCAATAAATGAAGATGCAATAACAGGACAAATGGATATAGCGGATTGTCTATTAGATGATGATGAAGAAATAGATGAAGTTGGTGAGGCGACAATGGTAGAACCAAATAGAAGAATATCTAGACGAAAACTAACAAAATATGAGAGAGTAAGATTGTTAGCTGCGAGAACAAAACAATTGGCATTGGGTGCTCCTCCAAAAGTAAAAAATGTAGATGGGAAATCGCCAATAGAAATAGCAGAAATCGAACTGGCATTCAATATGATTCCATTCAAGATAAAAAGACCATTACCAAATAATACATATGAAATTTGGAAATTATCTGAACTCGAAAAATAAAAAATATCTTGTAAAAATTTTATTTATAAATTTTTTTTTATTAATTTATAAATCTATCTGTATTTTAATGAACACTATTATTATATATAGAAATAATAATAAGATCTCAAAAAAATTTAACAATCATATTGAATTAATAGACGAACTTTATATTAATGGTGGATATATCACTGATTCAAAAATAATTAATGCTATTAGTTCTATTGATGAATATTTTCCTGTCTATGATATATACTATGAAAATATTATAATGACATCTAATAATAACATATATGATAAATTATATTATAAAGATTATAGACCAATCAATAAATCTATATTAAAATTAATTAAAGAAACAACAGAAAAAAAAATAATAACTTTCATAAGTAATTTTAATGTCGAACTACTTGAAAAAACATTCATAAAAAATAATACTGATTATATAGATAATTTTACAACTTGTGTAAGAAGTGATTTTATATTTATATTTAAACGGTCAGATCCATATTATCAGCCAATAGAATTGAAATATTTAAAAAAAATATATGATAAACAAAATATTTCAAATGATGATGTTGATTCATTGTGTAAATTAATGGAAAACAATACAATCACAAGAGATGATATTTTAAAACATCATATTTATATTAGAGAGAATGATGCTAAATTATGTATATATAATTATGTTGTTATTCAAGGATATATCATGAACAAATATCTAAGATTTGACTCAAAAAAAAATAAAAACAGTGCACTACAAAATAATATTGATGCTATTTACTCTTTAGTTAGAAATAGTCCAGCTCTAACTAAA
>Ga0214921_10008008_pt1 | contig 13876 bp, 14 predicted proteins | sample LL1505_MetaG_FD_177992 | JGI IMG/M metagenome (GOLD analysis project Ga0214921, IMG submission 177992) | Freshwater microbial communities from Lake Lanier, Atlanta, Georgia, United States - LL-1505 | ecosystem: Environmental > Aquatic > Freshwater > Lake | place: USA: Georgia | collected... | reverse complement strand
CGATGGTGATGGCCACGCCCAGACGCTCGGCCAGGGGCTGGGAGACCAGCCGGGCCATGAGGTCGGTGGTGCCGCCGGGGGCATAGGGGACGACGAGGCGGATGGTCTGGCTCGGCCAGCCTTGGGCGCGCAGGACATGCGGCGCGAAGACGCTCGAGGCCAATACGCCACGTCGCGCCAGATCATTGGACATCTTGGAACCCCGGGCTTTTTTTTGGCTATGACAGGCCAGTGCGGCGGCTGCAAGCGCGATTTCAGGACGTTACGCTGGCGTGTTGACGTGCTGCATTGCGGAAGAATTGTGCCGGCAGGAGGGATGGCGGGCGCAAGCTGGACAGCCTGGGCGGCCCGGTCGATGATCATGCTTCCTCATTCGTCGGAATCCGCCATGCCCCTTCCCAATGATATTGCCTCCCATTTGAAGGATGCGGCCGCGGCCATTGAGCCGCGGCTGATCGAGATTCGCCGTGACATCCACAGCGTGCCGGAACTGGCCTTTCAGGAGGTGCGCACCGCCGGGATTGTTGCGGCTGAGCTGACCCGGTTGGGGATTGCGCACCGCACCGGTGTTGGCGGCACGGGCGTGATCGGCACCATTGAAGGTGGGCGGCCGGGGCCGACGCTGGCGATTCGCGCTGATATGGATGCGCTGCCGATCCATGAGGAAACCGGGCAGGAATTTGCCAGCACCGTCGATGGCCAGATGCATGCCTGCGGCCATGATATTCACACCACCACGCTGCTGGGGGTTGCGGAACTGCTGAAGGAATTGGCGCCGAATCTGGCCGGGCGCATTCAGTTGATCTTCCAGCCGGCCGAGGAGGTGCTGGAAGGTGCTGAGGCCATGATCGCCGATGGTGCGGCGCAGGGTTTGGATATGGCGCTGGCCTTTCACAATATGCCGGATATGCCGGTGGGTGAGTTTGGCTTTGTGCGCGGCCATGCGCTGGCGGCTTCTGACCGGTTTGACATTATCGTGCAGGGCAAATCGGGGCATGCGGCGCATCCTTATGCCTCGGTGGATCCGATTGTTGCGGCCTCGCATCTCATCACCCAGTTGCAGACCGTGGTGGCGAGGGAGCAGAAGCCGCTTCACCCCTGCGTGGTGACGGTGGGGATGTTTTCGGGTGGCACGACCTACAACATCATCCCTGAGCGGGTGGCGCTGAAGGGCACGGTGCGCACCTTGCAGCCGGAGGCGCGCGATGTGGCCGAGGCCGCTATTCGGCGGCTTTGCGCGGGGCTGGCGGAGGCGATGCGCTGCAAGATCGAGGTGAATTATCGCCGCATGGTGCCCAGCCTGCGCAATTATGATGCGGTGCTGGAGCCGGCCATTGCCTCGGTGGCGCAGAATTTCGGCAAGCCGCTGCTGCAAAAGGACCCCTCGATGGGGGCGGAGGATTTTTCGGCCTTTGCCGATCGGGTGCCGAGCTTTCATTTGCTGGTGGGCTCGGGCGCGCCGGGGCGGGATGACCGGCTGCACAATGCGTTTTATCAGCCCGATGAGGCGTGTCTGGCTTTGGGCGTGCAGGCCTTGAGCCGCATTGCCGTGGATATGCTGCGGTAATGCCGCACGCGATTGCGCGGCTGCGCGCGCCGGAGGTGGCGGCGCGGCTGGCCGCTGGTGCCGCGCTGATTTTGCCGATGGGCAGCACCGAGACCCATGGGCCGGCTGCGCCGATGGGCGATTATCTGCTGGCCGAGGCGATTGCCATGCAGGCTGCGCGGGCGCTGGCGGCGCAGGGCGATGATGCGCTGGTGGCGCCGGGGATTGCCTTTGGCGGCGAGGATTTTTTTGCCGGTGTGCCGGGGGCCATTGCGCTGTCGCCGGCCACGCTCACGGCGCTGACGCTGGAATGTTTGGAGGCGCTGCATCGCGGCGCGCCGGGGGCGCGGCTGCTGGTGGTCAATGGCCATGGCGGCAATATTGCGGCGATTGATACGGCGCAGCGCGCCATGCGGGCGCGGCATGGGGTGGTATTGCCGGCGCTGCATGTGTGGCGCGAGGCGGCGGGGCTGTTGAAGGCTTGGGGGGCGCCGGCGGCGGCCACTGGGCATGGCGGCAACCCGGTGCTGTCGGTGGCGATGCATGTGTTGCCTGAGTTGGTTCAGCCTGGGGCGATTGCGCCGGGGCAGGGGCCGGGCGCCTTGTTTGGCCGCAGGATTACCAATTTTGGTGCGCTGCATTTGGGCGGGGTGGATTTTGCTCTGCCGACCCATATTGAGGAAGTCGCACCTGGCGGCGTGCAGGCGGAGGATGCGCGCAGCGCCGATGCTGCGCTGGGTGAGCGCCTTGCCACCGCTTTGGCCGAGGCTGCGGCGGCCATGCTCGCGCTGATGCGCAACAACCCGGAGATTGCCCTTTGAAAATTTGTGTATTTGGCGCGGGCGCCATTGGCGGCCATGTTGCGGCGCGGCTGGCGAAGGGGGGCGCGGATGTCTCCATCATCGCCCGTGGCGCGCAATTGGCGGCCATTCAGGAGCGCGGCTTGCGGGTGCTGGCGCCGGATGGGGAGATCCATGTGCGTCCGCGCGCGGCGGCCACGGCGGCGGAGTTGGGGCCGCAGGATGCCGTGCTGGTCACCACCAAGCAGACGGCGCTGGCCAGTGTGGCGGGCGCCATTGGGCCGCTGCTGGGGGCCGAGACGTCGGTGAGTTTTATCATGAATGGCGTGCCCTGGTGGTATTTTGACCATGAGGGCAGCGCGCGTGAGGGCACGCGGCTGCCGCTGGTTGATCCGGGCGATGTGGTGCGCCAAGCGATTGGCACGGAGCGGACGATTGGCGGCGTGGTGTGGTCGGCCTGCACGGTGGTTGAGCCTGGCGTCGTCAAAGTGGCGAGCCAGGGGGACCGGGTGATTTTCGGCGAGTTGGACAACCGGATTTCCGAGCGCACCCAGGCGCTGGCGGCGGCGCTGAAGGCCGGCGGCATGGGGGCGCGGGCGAGTGCGGATATTCGCGCCGAGCTTTGGACCAAGCTGATCGGCAATTTGGCCAATGGGCCGCTGAGCACCGTGGCGCGGCAGGATATCAAGACCACCATGTCTGACCCGGTGCTCTATGAGGCGGCGATTGCCTGCACGGAGGAGGCGCTGGCGATTGGCCGGGCGCTGGGGCTGAAGATTGAGATGGATGCGCGTGATCGCACCGCGCGCAGCAGCTCCATCGCGCATAAGCCCTCCATTTTGCAGGATCTGGAGGCGGGGCGGCCGATGGAGGTGGCGGCGCTGTTCGAGCAGCCGATTTTGCTCGCCCGCGAATTGGGGGTTCCGGCGCCGACGCTGGAGATTTCTATTGCATTGCTCAAGCATGCCGCACGGGCGGCTGGGCTTTATAACCAGTAAGGATTTTGGTCATGATCACGATTTATGGCGTGCTGCGCTCACGCGCTTCGCGCAATTTTTGGCTGGCTTATGAGGCTGGGTTGGATTTTACCGCTGTGGCGGTCATCCAGGCCTATCGCCTGGCGGAGGCTGCTGCGCCGGGCGCGCCGCTGCACACTGCCAGCCCCGAATTCCTCAAGGTGAACCCCAACGGCCAGGTGCCGTGCATGACCGATGGCGATCTGGTGCTGACCGAGTCGCTGGCCATGAACCTCTATCTGGCGAAGGCCTATGGGGGCGCGCTGGGCCCGGCCAGCCTGGCCGAGGATGGGCAGATGGCGATGTGGAGCCTTTGGGCGGCGACGGGGGTGGAGCCGCATTCGCTCTCCATTCTCTACAACCGCCTGGCCAAGCCGGTGGCTGAGCGTGATGCCGCGGCCGCTGATGCTGCCGAGGTGGCGCTGCGCGCGCCGTTTGCGGTGTTGGACAAGGCCCTGGCTGCGACGGGCTATCTGGTGGGCGGGCGCTTCACGGTGGCTGATATCAATGTGGCGGAGATTATTCGCTACGCCGTCCCCGCACCCGCGCTGTTCGAGGCCAATCCGCATGTGAAGGCCTGGCTTGCGGCCTGCCATGCGCGGCCGGGCTTTCAGCGGATGTGGGCTGAGCGGGATGCTGAGCCGGCCTGAGCGGGTCTCAGGACTGGCCTAGCACCCAGCCTTCCCAGCGCTGAATCCACGGGTCTTCCGGCACGTGGTCGGGGCGGCGACCATCGAGAATCTGCAGCATGCAGAGCAGGCCCAGGAGGCAATCCAGCCGGTCCTCGCCGGCGGCGTCATGGCCGAAGCCGTCGGTGATGGCGGCGGATAGGGCGGGTTCGGGGCGAGCCCGGGCCTGGGTGAGGGCTTGGTGCAGGGCGGGGGCCAGGGCGCGGCGGGCGGTCTGGTCGCGCTTGCTGCCTTGGAGTTTCAGGCCGAGTTGGCGCAGCGCCTCGGCGGGATAGACCTCGGCCAGCACGGCATGGCCGGGGCGGAGCAGGGCGTGTAGCCCACCCTCGAAGGGCCAGAGGGAGAGGGGCGCGCCGGCTTGCAGGGCTGGGGCCAGCCAGTCGCGCCAGGCGGAGATGGCGGCCTTGCCGGATTGGTTGGCGCCCAGGGTCCAGAAGAGCGGGGCGCCGGCGGGGCGGAGCGGGGTTGCGCGGTCGCAATGGCGGGACAGGTCGGCGGCAGTGTCCATGCCCAGGGCCTGGGCGTGGGAAAGGCGGGTCATGCCCTTCACGCCGCGGGCGGGGTAGAAGGGGCGGGCGTGGCTGATGGTGGCCAGGGTTTCATTCACCTGGAAGAATTCTGGCGTGGTGAGGCGGGCGCGGAGGAAGGCGGGGAAATCGGCCTCGGCGCAATGCGCGGCATAGGCGCGGGGCAGGCCGAGGGGCAGGTCCAGGCCCATGAACACAGGTGCGCCTTCGCTCAGCAGGGGGCGGAGCAGGGCCATGGGGTCGCCGACCAAGCTGGGGGCGGCGAGGTGCCAAATTCCATCTCGCTGTCGTGCCAGGGCGTGGTAGCGTTTGGCCGCATGCATCGACCAATCGGCATGCAGTGCAATCATCTTGGGAGGCCCGTATGAGCATCACGCGACCTGATGGCAGCTATAGCGCGGTGGCCAAGATTTTTCATTGGGTGAGTGTGCCGCTGATCGGGTTGGCGCTGCTGAGCGGGGTGGTGATTGGGCATATTAAGGATGCCTCGAAGATGGGGTTTTATGCGGTCCATGAGAGCCTGGGGCTGACGCTGCTGATTCTGGTGCTGGCGCGGCTGGCCTGGCGGCGGTTCAGCCGACCGCCGGCGCCGGCTGAGCATCTTCCGGCGTATATGCGCAGGCTCTCGGCGGCTGTGCATCACATGCTCTATGCCGCGCTGGTGCTGCAGCCGGTGCTGGGGTTTTTCGCCAGCAATGCCTTTGGCTTTCCGATGCAGGGGGCGACGGCCTATCTCGGCTTTATCGATCTGCCGAAATTCATGAATGCCTGGGAGGGCTTGGCCAAGCCCCTGATGGCGCTGCATGGCTGGCTGGGCTGGCTGCTGCCGGTGCTGATCGCGGCCCATGTGGCGGCGGCGATTTACCACCATGCGATCAGGCGTGATGGCACGCTGATGCGGATGCTGTGAGCGATTACAGCGGCTTTTGCGCGCGTTCGAGCAGGCGGGAGAAGAAGCCGGGCTTTTTGGCGTGGGCTTGCGGTTCGGAAGCGGCCTCACGCGCGGCGGCGGCGGCTTCCTCGCGGGCGCGCTTTTCCTTTTGGGTGAGCCATTTATCCAGGCTCATGCCGGCTTTCGCCGCCCGCTTGGCTTCATAGGCGCGCTGGCCTTCGGTGAGTTTGCTGGCGTCCATGGTGACCTCCTGAAATGCTGTTGTGGCGCGGCGGGATGGAGGCTGGCAAGGGGCGGGCGGAGGGCGCAGAGTGAGGCTATGGAAGCACGGGTGAAATCAGAGATCTGGGTCAGCATGGCGATCCGGCTTTCCAATGCTGCCGGCCGCCCGGCGATGCAGCTGCGCCGGGGGGACCCGGATAGTGGCGGCTTCCTGTGTGTGCTGCTGGGGCGGGGGGGCGTGGTGGTGGTGTCTCAGGCGCGCGATGCTGAGGGGCGGGCGGCCTGGATGCGTGGCACCGGGGCGGCGCCGGTGGAGCAGGCGGTGGCGGATGCCTATGTCGAGCGGCAGGTGAAGCGCGACCCTGATCTTTGGGTGGTGGAGTTTGAGGCGCCGGATTACCTGCCGCCCTTTGAGGCGCGGATTTTATAGGCCGGTTATTTTGCGGCCTTGGCGATGGGCGGGATGAACTGCGCCTCGGTGTCCCAGGGGAAGAGAATCCAGGTGTCCTGGCTGACCTCGGTGATGAAGCTGTCCACCAGATCGCGGCCGGCGGGTTTGGCGTAGATGGTGGCGACATGGGCGCCGGGCAGCAGGGCGCGCACCACCCGGAGCGTGGTGCCGGTATCCACCAAATCATCGATGATGAGCCAGCCGGTGCCATCGCCGGCGGCCAGGGCCTGTTTCATCACCTGGGGCTCGCCGCGGCTTTCCTCGTCATAGGTGACGACGGAGATGGTCTCGATCATCCGGCATTCGAGCTCGCGCGCGACGATGGCGGCGGGGATGAGGCCGCCGCGGGTGATGGCCACGATGCCCTTCCAGGGGCCGCCATGCAGCAGGCGCCAGGCGAGGGCTTTGCTGTCGCGGTGCAACTGGTCCCAGGTGACGGTGAAGTAGCGTTGCGCCATGTTGTCAGTGCGTCCTTCCGCCGGGGGATCAGGGGGCCGAGCGCCAAATCGCCAGATAGGCCAGCCGCTTGGCCTCCCGCCGCATATGGGTGATGGCGTTGAGGATCAGGCCAATGGCGATGGCCAGGAGGCTGGCGAGCATCAGGCTGGCTGCGAGCACCGCGGTGGGCAGTTTTGGCACCAGCCCGGTTTCGGCAAAGGTCCATACCACCGGCAGGCCGAGGATGAGCGATGCCAGGGCCAGGAGGCCGGCCATGCTGGTGAAGAATTCCAGCGGCCGTTCGCGCTGCACCAGGATGCCGATCAGGCGCAGGATGATGAAGCCGTCGCGATAGGTGGCGAGTTTGCTGGTCGAACCCTCCGGCCTTTCGCCATAGGGCGCCGAGATTTCGGCCACGGGCAGGCGCAATTCCAGCACATGGACCATCAATTCGGTCTCGATCTCGAAACCGCTGCTCATGGCCGGGAAGCTTTTGGCGAAGCGGCGGGAGAAGATTTTGTAGCCCGAGAGCATGTCGCGGGTGCGCGCGCCGAAGATCGCGCCGACGAGGCCGGTGAGCAACTGGTTGCCGAGGCGGTGGCCGGCCCGATACGCCTTCTGGCCCGTCTCTGCGCGGGCCATGTTGACCATGTCGTAGCCGCCTTCGATGGCGGTCTCGACCAGCCGGGGTGCTGCGGTGGCGTCATAGGTCGCATCGCCATCGACCATGATGTACCAATCGGCATCGATATCGGCGAACATGCGGCGGACGACATTGCCCTTGCCTGGCATGGCCTCGAAACGCACCTGCGCGCCGGCGGCGCGGGCCACCTCGGCGGTGCCGTCGGTGGAGTTGTTGTCATAGACGAAGATGGTGGCGTGCGGCAGGGCGGCGCGGAAGCCGCTCACCACGGCGGCGACGGTGAGGGCTTCGTTGTAGCAGGGCACGAGGACCGCGATGCGGGGCGGAGTGACTGTCAATGAGTGCTCCTTTCGGGGCAGGCGCGGCGGTGCTAACGCTCGGTAGTCGAGCATGAGCCATGCCGCAAGGCCCTGGGATTTGCGCGCGGAATTGCATTGATCCGCCATCAGGAGGGCGCGTTATTGGCTGAGTTGAGACCCCTTGCATCGGCGCGCCTGGGCCCGTGGCAACTGGCGCTGATCGCCATGGCGGTGGCGGGCGTGTTTTCGATGTTGAAAGGCACGGACCGCAATTGGGATCTGGCCAATTACCACATCTACGCCGCGCATGCCTGGCTGCAGGGGCGGCTGTTCCATGATCTGCTGCCGGCGCAGATGCAAACTTTCTTTAACCCGTTGCTGAGCCTGTTTCCCTATGGCGTGGTTTGGCTGTTCCAGGGTTATCCGCGGGTTGGTGCCTTTGTTCTGGGCGCACCGGCGGGGCTGTTTGCCTTCCTGTTTTTACGCATCAGTTGGGATTATGCGCGGCTGCTGTTCGAAGGGCGGGCCCGGGTTGTGCTGGCCACTGGGATCGCTGGTGCGGTTGGATTGACTGGCGGGGCCTTTGTTGGAGGGGTTGGGCTGAGCTTTGGTGATGTGCTGATAGCGGTGCCGGTCGCATGGGCCTTTTGGCTGGTGCAGCGCGAGGTGACGGCGGTGGGTGCCGGCCGGCAGGCGGGGCTTGCCGCCTTGGCCATTGCGGGGGCGGTGGCGGGTATGGCGGTTGGGCTCAAGCTGACCCTGGTGCCCATCGCCGCGGCGATTGGCGTGATGATTCTGCTGCTGCTTGGGTTGCGGGCGGCGCTGGTGGCTGGCTGCGCGATGATGGCGGGGTTCGTGCTGTTTTGGGCGCCGCATGCCTGGGCGCTTTGGCAGGAGACCGGGAACCCGATGTTTCCAATGTACAACGCGATCTTCCGCTCGCCGGATTTCCCGCCGGTCTCGCCGGCGGATGACCGTTTTCTGCCGCGCTCGACCATCCAGGCGATCTTCTATCCCTTCTGGTGGCTGGTGCCGAATGCCAGCCTGGTGGGTGAGTTGCGCATGCGCGACTGGCGGATGGCTTTCGGCTATGTTGCGTGGGTGGCGCTGGTGCCGCTGCTGCTCTGGCGTGGTGCGGGGGTGAACCGGCGGCCCTTTTGGCTGCTGCTGGGCGTGACGGCGCTGTCCTACGCGATTTGGGCCAAGATTTCCGGCATTTATCGTTATATGGTGCTGCTGGAAGCGCTGTCGGCGCTGCTGCTGATGGCGGCATTGGCGCTGGGGCTGCGCGGCCGCGCCCGGCCTGCATTGCTGGTCTTTGCCATGTTCGGTGCGGCGATTATCGGCACGACCATTGTGCCGAATTGGGGCAAGGGGCGGCATGGCGAGCAGATGTTGCAAGTGCCGCCCTTGCCGGTGCTGCCCGGCGCGCTGGTGGTGACGCTGGATGGCCAACCGCACGGTTATCTCGTGGCCTTCATGCCGCGGGAGGTGCGGGTGCTGGGGCTGAACACCAATCTCTTACGGGCCGGCGACGAGAATGGGCTGACGCTGCGACTGCGCGGGGCCATTGCGGCGCATCAGGGCGGGGGTTGGTCAATCGCGGCGCCGGAAACCAGCGGGGCGGAGCGGGATCGGGTTCTGGGGATTTATGGCCTTGTGGTCACCGGCGAATGCCAGCTTTTGCGCACCAGCCTGCGGCGCGGTGGGCATGTGTTTTGCCCCATTGCCAAGCGATGATCGGGGCGGGCTGGATGTGTTCAGAACATCCGGCCGCCATTGGGGACCATCTGGTCGGGGGCGAGTAGGACGACCGCGCCTTGAGGGTCGGGCATGCCCAGCACCAGAATCTCGCTCATGAATTTGCCGATCTGCCGGGGCGGGAAATTCACCACCGCTGCCACTTGGCGGCCGAGCAGCGCCTCGGGCGTGTAATGCATGGTGAGTTGGGCTGAGGTCTTTTTCACGCCGATTTCGGCGCCGAAATCAACCCAGAGTTTGATCGCGGGTTTGCGCGCCTCGGGATAGGGCTCGGCCTGGATGACCGTGCCGACGCGGATATCCACACGCTCGAAATCGTCCCAGGAGATGGTATCGGCCATGCGAGGGGCGCTTAGCGGCTGTGCGCCCTGGGGGAAAGGGGGGCGCTTGCCGGCTGGCCCGCCCTGTGCAATCCGAAATGTGACGAAAAGGAACTCCAAGATCATGCGCGATTTTCATGCCCCGGGCCGCAGCCCGGTCATTTCCGGCCGTGGCATGGCCGCGACCTCCATGCCGGCGGCGACGCTGACGGCGCTGGATATTCTGCGCTCGGGCGGCAATGCGGTGGATGCTGCGATTGCGGCCACGGCAGTGCTGGGGGTGATTGAGCCGCAGAGCACCGGCATTGGCGGTGATTGCTTCGTGCTCTATTCGCCGGCCGGCTCGGGCCAGGTGATTGCGATGAATGGCTCGGGCCGGGCGCCGGCGGGGGCGACGCCGGAGGCGCTGCGCGCCCGCCAGGTGACGGCGTTAGAGCCGACCAGCGCGCATTCGGTGACCATTCCCGGCGCCATCGGTGCCTGGGAGAAGCTGAACCGCGCGCATGGCCGCAAGGGGCTGGATGACTTGCTGGAGCCTGCGGCGCGCTTTGCCGAGGGTGGCTTTCATGTCCATGCCCGGGTGGCCGCCGATTGGGCGGATGCGGCGGGCAAGCTGGCCAAGAACGCCGCTGCGGCGCGGCATTATCTGCCCGGCGGTGTGGCGCCGAAGATGGGCGATAAGATCGCCTTTCCGGCCCTGGCCCGCACGCTGCGCAATATCGGCAAGCATGGCGCGAAGGCGTTCTACGAGGGGGCAGCGGCGGCCGATATGGTGGCGGCGCTCAAGGCTTTGGGCGGGCTGCACACAATTGAAGATTTTGCCAATGGCCTGGGGGCGGCGGAGTTTGTCACGCCGATCAAGACCCGCTGGAAGGGCATGGATGTGTTCCAGTGCCCGCCCAATGGCTCGGGCATGATCGTGCTGGAGATGTTGAATATTCTGGGCAATCTGCCCAGTGCCGAGCAGGGGCCGCTGAGCGCTGAGCGCTTCCATCGGCATATTGAGGCTGCGCGGCTGGCTTATCGGGACCGTGACGCTTTTCTCTCCGACCCGGCTTTCTTTGATGTGCCGGTGGAAAAGCTGTTGAGCCCGGAATATGGCGCGGCGCTGGCGCGGTTGATCTCTGATGAGCGGGCCATGCCGGTGATGCCATTGGCGGGCGAGAGCGACCTCGCCCGGCATAAGGACACGATTTACTTGTGCGTCGTTGATGAGGAGGGCAATGCCTGCTCCTTCATCAATTCGCTGTTTGAGAGTTTTGGGTCGGGGATTCTGGCCGAGGAATCGGGGGTGATGCTGCAGAATCGTGGGTTTGGCTTCCGGCTGGAGGAAGGCCACCCGAATTGCATTGGGCCGAATAAGCGGCCGATGCACACCATCATTCCCGGCATGGTGATGAAGGATAATGAGTGCATCATGCCCTATGGCGTGATGGGCGGGCATTTCCAGCCGATGGGGCAGACGCTGTTTCTGACCAATCATTTTGAATATGGCATGGATGTGCAGGAGGCGATTGACGCGCCGCGGCTCTTCCCGCGTCTGGGCCGCGTGCAGGTGGAGAATGGCATTTCGCCCGAGGTGGTGGCCCGGCTGAATGCGCTGGGGCATGAGTGTGAGCCCATCGCCAAGCCGCATGGTGGTGGCCAGGCGATCTTTATTGACCGCAAGCGCGGTGCGCTGATCGCGGGCAGTGAGCCGCGCAAGGATGGCTGCGCGATGGGGTATTGAGGGCGGGCGCCCGGCTGGCTTGCCATCATTCATCGGGGGGCGTTTGCTCGCCCCCAAGGGCCGCGTGATGCGGCGAGAGGACACGACACATGACCGAACCCTGCGACCTCACCGCCATCGAGGCCCGCCGCATGATTGGGGCGAAGACACTCTCCGCGGCCGAGCTGCTGGAAAGCTGCATTGGCCGGATTGCCGCGATCAACCCGGCGGTGAATGCGATGACGGCGATGGATATCGACGCCGCCCGCGCCACCGCGAAGGCGGCCGATGAGAAGACCATGCGGGCCGATCCGCTGCCGGCGCTGCATGGGCTGCCGCTGGGCATCAAGGATTTGGAGGAGACCAAGGGGCTGCGCACCACCTGGGGCAGCCCGATCTTCGCCAACCACATTCCCACCCGCGATGAGGGCATGGTGCGGCGCCTGCGCGAGGCGGGCGGCAATGTGCTGGGCAAGACCAATGTGCCGGAATTCGGCCTGGGGGCGAATAGCCGCAACACCGTCTGGGGGGCCACGGGCAATGCCTTCAACCCGGCCTATAATGCGGCGGGGTCTTCGGGTGGTTCGGCGGTGGCGCTGGCCACCAATATGGTGCCGCTGGCCTCCGGCAGTGACACCGGCGGCAGCTTGCGCAACCCGGCGGCTTTTAATGGCATTGTGGGCTATCGGCCGTCATCGGGGCTGGTGCCGAGTGAGCGGCGCGGCCATGGGTTTTCGCCGCTGCCGATGCTGGGGCCGATGGCGCGCAATGTGGCGGATCTGGGCCTGATGCTGGGCGCCATGGCGAGTGATGATGCGGCTGATCCGCTGGCCTATAGTTTTCCGGGCCATCGCATGCGTGAGCGGCCGGAGTTGTTTCATCCGGTGCTGCCGGCTGATCTTTCGGCCATGTCGCTGGCTTTCACCGAGGATTTCGGCCAGGCGCCGACAGAGGGCATTGTGCGGCGGAAATTCCGCCAGGTGGTGGCGGCACTGGCGCCGATGTTTGCCCGTGCCACCGAAGCCACGCCGGATGTGAGCGGCGGCGATGAGGCGTTTGAGGTGCTGCGCTCGGTGGGCGTGCTCTCGGCCCATGGCGAGAAGGTGCGGACGCGGCCGCAGGATTGCGGGCCGAATATGCATGCCAATGTCGAGGAGGCGCTGCGCTATACATTTGCCGATAATTCGGCGGCGCTGACGCGGCAGACGCAGATTTATCGTGGGTTCCAGAGCTTCTTTGGCGAGCATTCGGTGCTGATCAGCCCGGCGATCTGCTGCTCGCCGCGGCCTTGGCGGGAGCTTTATCCGGCGGTGATTGATGGCAAGCCGGTGCGGACTTACTTCCACTGGTTGAGCCTGGCTTATTACGTGACACTCACAGGGCACCCGGCGATGAGCCTGCCGGTGGGTCTGGATGAGAAGGGCTTTCCCTTCGGGCTGCAGATTGTGGGCCCGCGCGGCGGCGATGTGCTGGTGCTGCAGGTGGCGGCGGCGATTGAGGCGGCTTTTGCCGGCGATGCGGAGTTTGGCCGGCCGCTGCCGGATTTGGCGGCGCTGGCCCAGGCGCGGCCGATATCGGAGATGGAAGCTTTTAAGACCTGGGATTAGGCCGGGTGGGGAAGGGCTCTGCCCTTCCCCGATATGCCCTCAGCGGAAGGGGATGGCGTATATTAGGCCGCCCTGGTTCCACAGGCCGTTCAGCCCGCGGCTGAGTTTCAGCGGGCTGGCCTGGCCGAGATTGCGCTCGAAAATCTCGCCGTAATTGCCGGTGGCGGCGAGCATGGTGGCGACGAAATTATTCGCGAGGCCCAGCCGGGCGCCGAATTCGCCGCTGCGGCCTAGCAGGCGCTGCACCGTGGCATCGGTGCTGGCGGTGGCCTGGGTTGCGGCATTGGCCTGAGTTACGCCGTATTCCTCGGCCTCGATCAGGGCGTAATGCACGGTGGTGATGATATTGGCCCAGACATCATCGCCATTGCGCACGAAGGGGCCGAGCGGTTCTTTGCTGATCGTCTCCTCCAGCACTGCGTATTGCGCTGGGTTGGGGGCGACGGTGAGTGCGCCGGCCAGGGCGGAGGCGTCCTGCGTCATTGCATCGCAGCGGCCGGCGAAGAAGGCGGCGTACATCGTGTCAATCCGCTCGAAGACCACGGGGGTGAAGGCCATGCGCCGGGCGCGGAAGATATCGGCCAGGTTGAGTTCATGCGTGGTGCCCTGGGCCACGCAGATAGTGGCGCCGCCCAGATCCTGCACCCGGCGGATATTGGCGTCACGGCGCACGGCAAAGCCCTGGCCGTCATAGAAATTCACCGGGAGCTGGCGCAGGCCGATGCTGTTGCCGCGCAAAAAAGTTTGGGTGGAGTTGCGGAACAGCACATCGATCTCGCCCGATTGCAGGGCGGTGAAGCGGTTTTGCGCGGTCAGCGGCACGAAGCGCAGCTTGGTTGCATCGCCGAGCACGGCGGCGGCGACGGCGCGGCAGTAATCGGCATCCAGGCCGCGATATTCGCCGCGGCTATCGGGGGCGGAGAAGCCGGCGAAGCCCTGGCTGACGCCGCAGCTGAG
>Ga0214921_10008007_pt1 | contig 13878 bp, 13 predicted proteins | sample LL1505_MetaG_FD_177992 | JGI IMG/M metagenome (GOLD analysis project Ga0214921, IMG submission 177992) | Freshwater microbial communities from Lake Lanier, Atlanta, Georgia, United States - LL-1505 | ecosystem: Environmental > Aquatic > Freshwater > Lake | place: USA: Georgia | collected... | reverse complement strand
TATAGGTGCGGTTTTGCTCCCTTATCGCCTTTCCGTTACAGGTGTGGGGGCTGGACCTGGGATGTTCGAGATCAGTGCGTTTCTGGGAAAAGAGGAAGTTTTGCACCGCATGAAAACGAACCTTCCCACCATTGAAGCAATGCTGCATGAAGCATAAGATACATGTTCATGGAATTCGTTGCTATGCCTATCATGGATGTATGGAGGAGGAGGCACGCATTGGCGGACATTACACGGTAGATGTAACGATTGACACCGACTTTTCAAAAGCCGCATCCAGCGATGAATTGATTGACACCGTGGATTATTGTGCGGTTCAGCAAATTGTGGCCGAAGAAATGGCCATCCGTTCTAAATTAATTGAACACGTGGGACAACGCATTTTTACTCGAATTCAACGTGAATTAAGAGGTATCGACGCCCTTCGTGTGGAGATTCATAAATGGGCTCCACCAATCGACGGCGATACACAGCAAGTATCGGTTGTTTTAGAGGGGTAATTTCTTCAGCAGCTATTTCTTCTTAAAGACCATGATCTTCATTGGGTCTTGCGGGGTACCTGGCCAATAATAATCTTGCGCGTTACGCACAACATGATCCGCAATATTCTCAAAACGATGACTCACCTTAAAAAAACGGTTGAGGATACGCCAAAAACGGACGTTAACTTTGTTTTTATAGTTGGTGAAACTTCTACATGGCGCCAAAGTGGGATGGTAAAAGCCCCAATAATGCGCTAACTCAAATCCTTGCGCATCAAAGATATTCTTCCATGCATCAAATGCCCGAAATTTCTGATAATCGCTCGACTGAGAAGGAATTTGTTCCGGAGCAAATTCTAAGGCCACTATCGCGCCACCTTCATGCAACCATCCATGCGCCTTGGATAATAACACCTCAAGTTCGCTGTCTTGCATGATATGTCCTAGTACCGTTATCGACAAAAACAAACTAAGTTGACCTTCCTTGCACCCAATTTCCTCGGGGAGACAGTAATGGATATTGTTCCTCCCGTTGCGTTGCGTTGCTTTTTCAAGCGCCGTTTGTGAAATATCACAAGCCATTACCGACTGAAATCGGTGGGATAACCGATTCGAAAAGTCGCCGACACCGCAACCAAAATCCAAAGCCAACTCCTGAGGCAACGAAATTTCGGATAAAACATGCTCTATTGCGTTGATTCTTGCGGCTTGGTCGTACGCATAAATCATAGGGTTGGACCACCCGGTATGACCAAACGTTTTTACACGTTCATCCCAAAACGAAGCCCTTTCCAAGAGGGTCTTATTGCTTCAAGATTTTACAAACGCTGCCTTCACATTGAAGCGTATAAACGCCTGCAGGCAGCGAAGAAAGATTCAACGTTGCATCCAAGGAAACCATCACCGTTTTACCCAACGCATCGACTAATCGTTTGTCGCCTTGCAAGTTAACGTTAATATGGTCACTGCACGGATTTGGCGACACCATCAAGAAATCGGTAGGTTCGTTCATTCCTGCCAAAGGTCGAACATCAAAGGCAATCGTTCCAGGAGCTACCCCCGCAAAGAACTGACTGAGTTCTGTGTTGTTTTGGTCGAATATTCGCACCTTTCCATAGCTTAAAAAATCCGTTTCTGAACAATATAAATGCTGGCTTACCGGCTCTTGCGCTAAGTCGTAGTAGTTAGTTTGGTGACCTACCAAAGGACCTACGTTATTCATCAAACCAATATCGAACGCATTTAGATCGGATTGCATGGAGATTTGATAAATCAATTTATCGTCACGCAGGGCTGATGTACCGCAACCTGTCGCTGCCGCGAGATTCACCGTAGCATTTGATGAAAAATCGAGGGCCACTTTAGAAACGGAAGCACCAGACCAATCCTTGTTGTTCACAGAATACAAGAAATTACCATATTTCACCAAGTTATCCGGGTTCTTACCGTTTGGACCCAAATCCAACTCGTTTCCATAAGTCAAATTGGATAATTCCAAGATACCCAAGATCCCTTTTTCATTCCCTAAGTCGTAACCGTTATTCACGGCTATGTACGCTTTGCTACCATCCAAAACGATGTTTTGTGTAGCCCATTTAGGCCCCTGTACCGTATCGATTGCGGTGATTAAGTTCAGGTTGTTGGCGTCGTACACGTGCAAGTACGAGCTGTAGGTGGTGAGGTATTCTCCACGGGTTGCGACTAATTTTCCTTGGTAAAAAGCCAAATTACGCACGCCAGGACAATTTACCTCATCGAGCAGTGCATGGGAATTTAAATCGTATTTCAAGATTTTGGAATCCGCTGCCACGTAGTACACGTTGCCTTCAATGATGAGGTCGGAAGCAAAGCGCATACCGCTGATGGAGCTAACTTGCTGGTAGCTTTGGGTCGCGGGGTTGTAGCTTCCCACGGTAACCGGCACGCCTTGTACACCTGTTTGGTAATCGAAGTACCCTTCGTTGAGTATGAGGACTTGGTGAAGGTAATTTTGGGAAAATAAGGTGAAAAACAATCCCGAGAATACGATAAAGAAAATCTGTTTCATAGCGCTTTATATTGGTTTAAAAAATACATTCATTCTACCACAAACCAAGGGAAACGCGCAGGTATAGAGCATACCCGTTGGCGAGTCCGACTTTAATCTGAAGTCTTTTCTCTGTGCTAAGGCAAGTCTTCTGGCTCGTACCAACACGTGTCACCTTCCCGTTTTCACAGTGGTTATCGACCGCTTACAGTACTTACAGCTGCAGATACAGCTCCGGAATTGCACCGGATTCCTTTTTAATTCCGCGCAGGCGGAAACCCTAGAACGCAGTAAAAGTAAATAATAAAATTTAATTGGAACGCACGGAGGCTTTAATTCCTTCCAATTTAGGTTCAAGAAAATGGAAAAGCCCAAACAGAGCCACACCGTAGAAAAGATTTCCTAAAAGTGTTCCTCCGAAGAAAGGAATCCCCGCGGCGTAACAAGCCATAAGGCCAGAAAAAGTTGGGGGATATATCGGCGAACCTATCCAAACCCCGAAATTAGACACCAAGAAAAAGATGATTGCTGCTCCGAAGCTGGTGAAAATCAAACGTAACGGGGTGACTTTAGCAAGAGAAAAAATTCCGAGTAGTGCAATGAGTGCATACGAACCATATTGCCAATAAAATCCTTGATAAAACCAAACGAAATCAGGGGAATCATAGATTACGTTGTTGATGAATAAATCGCTCAACCAAGTAGCCATTAGCGGGATGAGAAACGCTTGCCATTTTCGGGTAAAATGCGCCGCACCGAATAACGAGATGGCCGCGAGCGGTGTAAAATTGTAAGGATGCGGAAGCAAACGGCTTACAACAGCAATCAAAATGAGCGCAAGGACCAGGCTAGTACGGAGGGTTAATGTTGGTTTCATAAAGCATCGGTTTAGTCAACTCAACCCTCAACCTCTACAAAAAGTTCAGTTGTTCCTGTTGACATGGTAAAATTAAGAAAAAACTTTTAGGAAACCCCGAGAAATGAACATCCATTTAAGCAGAAACCCTTAAAATTTAAGCGCTTTTTCTTTCTCTGGATCCTCTTTAAATTTCTCGTTATCAAAGCCGGTGCTAAACACTTTATCCCAAAAAGAGTTACTTACCCCAAAACCTAAGTGTTCGTTGTGGTAGTGGTGCATGAGATGATTTCTCCAAAGGGGTCGCATGAATGGAAAAGGAGGTTCCCATGCATGAATGGCATAGTGGGTTGAAGCATACAGTAAATAGCCAAAAATAAACCCGGGGAAAAATGCAAAAACCCAAGATCCTAAAAAGAGAAATTGCACCCCAAATAAGGTAGAGGATAATACTAAACTGGGAACCAACGGCATGAACAACCGTTGTTTATCACGTGGGTATTCATGGTGATTTCCGTGGATGATATAAACAAATTTTTTGAATTTGAAATTATCGCTTACCCAATGGAATAAAAAGCGATGCGCGAAATACTCAAATAAAGTCCAAAACAACATAGCTCCAAAAAAAACCAACACGATTTGCCAACCTAGGTATTTTTTTGAAGCTAACAATAACAAAAACCCCAATAATGGAAGATACACTCCCCAAATTACCAACGGATGCGTCTTGGTTAAAAACTCAAGAAAGCGACTATCAAAAAGCTTGGCTTGACCATTTTTCGGAGTTTTCATAGAAAATTATTTAGAAAAGAACTTAAAGTCATGTAAAAATAACGACTAGAAACAACATCATGTCGCATTTTTCAAAACCAAAATTACAATGAGTTGTGAAAATTGAGAGCGCCTCATTTTGGAAAAATTGTTAAACTGGGGAAATTCCCACGGTTGAATAATAAGGATAGCATAAGAATTAAAATTCCCTAGGATTGATGCCGACGTACGTTCTTTGGTTGAAACAACCGTAATGCTGTATTAATTACAACATGAACATCGCTTAAGACAGAGGCGCTACGTTGATATTCGAGGTTTATCCGAATTTTTTCGGGCATAATCTCTTCCAAATAGGTTCGCTCGGGGTCCGTACTTTGCGCCAACAACTTGTTCTCCTCAAAATACTTCAAAGAGGCCACATCGGTGATGCCGGGCTTATAGTCGAGTACTTTTCGTTGGGCTTCATTGTATTTATTGACGTATTCTGCCACCTCAGGGCGGGGACCTACTACGCTCATTTCTCCCATTAAAACATTTAAAAATTGCGGGAATTCGTCCAATTTGACCTTGCGAATCACATACCCGATGCGGGTTATTCTGGGGTCTCGCTCCCCTACCGTGAGCTTCCCTTCCAAATCGGCTTTTGGGCGCATAGAACGAAATTTCAATAGCTTAAAGGGTTTTCCATGCAAGCCTATCCGCTCCTGACGATAAAACACCCCTCCCCTGGATTCGAGAAGAATGCAAAGCGCCAGCAAGCATCCCAAAGGCAAAAAAAGCATCAACATACCGAGCGCCACGACCACATCGAATGTTCGCTTCATCCCATCACCCTGTGGTATGCAACTTTCACCGTTTGAATCACCATGTCTACTTGCTCCTTGGTTAAATTATAATAGATAGGCAGGGAAATTTCACGGGAATATTTGTCGTAAGCCACCGGATAATTGGCGATATCATACCCTAAGTTTTTATACGCCGTTAACAAGGCCAAGGGCTGAAAATGTACATTCACAGCCACTTCCTGTTCGAATATTTCCTGCATAATCGCATCCCGTTGGGACTCACTAACTCTTTTGATGTTCAATTGAAAGAGGTGACAACATGAAACCCGATGTGCCTCTTCCCGCACAGGAATTTCCGCCCAAGGTTCATTCCCTAATCCCTGCGCATATTGCTCAAAAATCTCCTTACGTCGTGCTAAGGTATCCGCGTACCGCGCCAATTCCACCAAGCCTATCGCCGCCTGCAAATCCGTCATGTTGCATTTGTATCCCGGTTCAAGGACATCGTAGCGCCATGCTCCTTTTTGCATTTTGGCGAGGGCATCTTTGGACTGCCCGTGCAGAATTTTTATACAAAAAAGCTTGTACAGCTCTTCATGATCAAAGGAATCCGGAAGATTAAAGCAAATTGCCCCTCCCTCGGCGGTCGTTAAGTTTTTCACTGCATGAAAGGAAAAGCAGGATATATCAGCCACGCTACCCATTTGACGTCCTTTGTAAGTAGCCCCAAAACTGTGCGCAGCATCGGCAGCGATTAACATTCTCCCCAAGGTTTTTTGCACCTCGTTGGCGGGTTGGAACAAGGGTTTTGCCTCCTCAACGAGTTGCTGTATCCCATCGTAATCGCAGGGTAAGCCCGCAATATCGACCGGCATGATCGCTTTGGTGTTTTTCGTTATCGCCTTTTTTATGGCTTCTAAGCTGATATTAAAATCGGATGGATGGATGTCTACCATCACCGGTGTAGCGCCCGTATGCAAGACTACATTGGCACTGGCGCAATAGGTATACACCGGAATAATCACCTCATCGCCGGGTCCGATACCCCACCAACGGAGTGCCACCTCCATACCCGTGGTCCATGCGCTGACGGCCACCGTGGTTTTGCATCCCACATATTCGGTGATTTTTTTTTCAAACAATTTTGTTTTTGGGCCGGTCGAAATCCAACCGCTTTTCAGGGTGTCAATGACTTCGTCGATGGTTTGTTGATCGATGCGAGGAGGGGAGAACGGTAACATATTACTTTATTTCTTGGGGGTAAAGTTCGAGAAAATTAATCAATCTAGCCACAGGTAAGTCCAGAGGCAAGTTGACAATACAGCTGCTCACGTTTAAAGCATTAGGGAAATGTTCTAGTACCAATCCCCAGGGTTCCAAGGAATCCAATACAGGATGCAGGGGCGACACAAACCAATCCCCCATGGGAATATGATGCTTTTCTGCCTTCAAGAGAAATTTTTTACGGTCATGAACCAGCAAAGGATACTTTAAAAAAGCATGGTGTTCGAAATATTCCTCAGGGACGCGTTGTTTATTATTTTGCTGCAACCAACGATGCACGAAACGTGCATGTTCCCTCCGCTTTTGCATAACTTCTTTTAGGTATTGCAGTGCTTGACGTCCTCTTTGGCATTGAACCTTGCTCATGGCCTTGAAATAATCAGGAGGCATATCGGTTCCCACCATTTCTTGGTTGCTGGACGAACCCACCACCCAACCTTTTTTACTGAGCCAACGATATCCTTTCAGCAAGTGCCAATAGGTTGGCCCTTTTAGCAGGTAAGTTTTTGCGAAAAGCAAAATACGCAGTAGGAAGCGCTCTTTCGCGCTTGGAGTGATTAATGCAGCATTAACGAGTTCTATCTCGGGCAGTAAATCCAGCTTATTGACCACCAACATACCCCCGATTCCCGTAGAAAAAGGTTTGTTCCACTGGCTGGAATAAAACGCGGCATCGCTGTGCAACCCATAGTAAACCTCCTGGTGGGATCCTCCAAAACCGTGCGTACAATCTTCGATGGTATATATTTGCTTAGCTTTAGCCATAGCCACAATGGCGGGCACTTCCACACTGAGTCCAAGCATGTTTTGTATTAAAATGGCCTTGGTGCTTGGCGTGATTGCCGCTTCAATTTGTGCTGCATGGCTGCAGAGCGTTGAAGGATTTATATCCACATACACCGGTTTCGCGCCAAGATATAAGATCGCATTCGGGACCACTACGCAGGTGAATGCCGGGAGTATCACCTCATCCCCGGGACCGATACGCATGGCCTTCAACACCGCATACAAGGCCACTCTTCCCTTCCAATAAAGAAACACACGGCTCGAATCGATGCCGAGAAAGGAGGCGATGGCGTCCTGATATTGTGCGGTGCTTTTCATGTTTTTCGTGAGGTAAACGGTAAGGAGAATAATCCTGCCAATGAGCCAATTCCGTAGGAAAAATGCAACAAAGTGAAAGCCACGACGATCCAAAAGAAGCGGTTTTTATCGTTTCTTGCCCCCAAGGAAACCGCAGCAATAGCAAGCCAATAAATGCCCAACATCCCCGCACTTCCCAATAACCACATTGGATTCCATAAACCTAGGGCCAACAATACGGGCATAAAGCAAGCACTCACAAAGAGTAAGGGAATAAAATGCCGAAGGCTGAGCGACGAAACAGTGCGTGTAATCCAAACCGTTTTCAAATTCCATCGACCGTTTCTATAATTATTCAAGGCCATCGCTTGGAAGGTTTCCCGGGCAAAATAGGTACACTTGGCTTCTGGAGTGAGCAATATCCTGCCCCCGTTTCGAAGTAGGCGTTTTGATAATTCCATATCATGGTTTCGTATTAGCCGTTCATCGTAAGCTCCTGAACTTTTTAGCACCTCCGTAAGATACAAACCAAAAGGGACGGTATCAACGGCCATAAGTTCCTTAACTCCAGTACGAAATTTAGCGTTCCCTACCCCCACCGGGTGCATTAATACGGTGCGGATGGATTCCGAAATAGGATTACTTCGCTTTACTTGGGTTTCCATCACTCCACCTGCGGCTAAGGCCTCGGGATGTTGCTGCAACACCTGCATCAGGGCATGAATATAACCCGTTTCAAAGGAAGCGTGGGCGCTGGATATCAAGGTAAATTTTCCCGCAGCGGCTGCCACCCCGATATTTAATGAGCGAGGGGTAATACGCGCTGGGTTGCTTAGTATTTTAACCTGAGACCAGGAACTTTTTAGCTGCTCAAGCTCCAGCAATGTTCCGTCGTTTGACCCCCCATCCACAACGATAATTTCCATGGACTCTGCGGGAAAGCCGTTGTTTAAAAGCGAATCCACACAACTTCGAATGTAGCGAACTTCATTGTAACAGGGAATAACTACCGAAACGTCAGGCTTCATGCTGTTGGAATTTTAACGCTTGGGTAAAGGCCAATAACAGGCATGACCACAACAACCAAAAAACAATGCCTGACTGCCTTTCTAGAACGGACTCGAATAGACCATTGAATGCAAAGCAGCAAGAAACAAGTACGAGGAGGTACGCCTTATTCCTCCAACCGTAGACCACAAGGGCCACCAATAGACCTATCATCCACAACATGCCTATCCAACCAGTTTCTACCGCGGTGTGTAAATATTGATTGTGGGGATTGAGGCCTTCTTTCGCCAAGTTCACTTGACCGTATTCATGCAGCTTGGCTTCCATTGCCACCGGAAGGTTGCCAACTCCTACGCCATTGGGGTGCTCGCGTAAGATTTCCGCGGAGGCGGTCCAAAGAATGAGCCGAACATCGTTTCCCCGTATTTCCCCGCGCGGCGTATGCGTGTAGGTGTAGGGATCTTTCCAGTAATTCCGAACAAAGCCCACGGAGTCGCTGAGGTTGCGTTGCAACGAAGGGACAGAAAGCACGAAAAGAACCAAGCAAAGTGTACCGATTCCACCGAAAAGCAACAGCACCTTCCACCCTTTTGTTTTTAACAAATGCATAGAAAACAGCACAGCACACAACAAGATGAGGAATAGGAGTCCTGATAAGCTTTCCAAATGCCAATGGGTGTAAATTAAACACCCCATACCCAAGGCGAACATAAGCCGCAAGTTCAAGGTACTCGGCTGTTGCAGGCGTGTAAACAGCAAATACACTCCTGCAGCACAATACATGGATAGGTACGTTGGGTGATGAAAAAGTCCCGAAAAATGGGAAGAATACCAAAAAGCCGCATCATGCTGGTTTTCTTGATAGGCGATGAGCGCATTTCCATAACAAATACCAAGAATCGCAAACAAAGCAAGAAGAAAGCCGTTTTCAATCCGCGTTATCCGCACCTTAAATCGAGGTATGAAGGCGAAGATCAGGGGGAATATTACAAAGGACAGTTTTTTTTCTAACCCAAAAAGTGCGTCCCCGGTATTCGATGTATTGAACGAGTATAGCAAGTAGCAAGGAAAAAACAACCACATGCCCCAGAAAATACCTGGTGGTCGAAACACTAATTCCTTTAAAAAAACGCCAAGGACCACTACTCCTAAAAACAGGATACAGAAGAGCCCAGTCAAATTGGGAAAAACCATCCACCCTGCCACCAGCAAAACCAAGGTCCATTCGTAAAGGAGTGGATACTTGGCTTTCATCGGTTCACCAAGGATTGGTATAAGTTCACTAATTTCTCTTCCTCGGCAGACCAATTGAACTTGGAGTTAACGAGGTGCCTACCTCGAGCTCCCATGGCGCGTGCCCGCTGCGGATCCTTCCGTAAGGTTTCTATGGCTTCGGCCAAAGCTTTGGGATTCTCTGGATCGATGCAGATCCCAAGCTCATGGTCTTGAATGAGGTTTTTCCATAGGGGAAAATGCGAACCAATCACCGGGATTCCCGAGGCCATATATTCAAAAATCTTATTGGGTTGCGCATGGATATGGTTGGGGAACGGCAAAAAAGGTACAATTCCCGCAAAGGCGCTTTGCTTGATTTCCTGCGCGGCTTTTCGGCTCACATGTCCATGGGCTACTACCTGCGACCATCCTGGAATGGCTTTCAATTCTTCGAGATAATCGGCGGGTATTTCTCCCGCTAAATGCAGCGATGTCTCAGTCAAACTCATGGCCTGAACAAGCTGTGAAATACCCCGAATACGACTTATTCCTCCAATATACGCCACATGAATTCGCTCCTTATCTCCTTCTTCATCAAAGGCGATTTCCGAGCGCAAAGGATAGTTGTTAATGTCTACCACACGAGGATGTATTTTTTCAAAACGCTCTCGAATGAAGGGGGTAGCTGTGACAATGGCGTCCAAACGTTTGACTATATAATTTTCGTACCATTCAAACGCTTTTGATACCCATTTTTTTAGGGGCAGATAGTTCTTTCCGAGTAATTGTCTTGGTAAATCCTCATGGGCATCGTATAGGACCGTTTTTCCTTTTCGCTTCAGCTTCAGCGCAATGCGCAGCAATTCAGGATCGTGCAAATGGTAAATATCTCCTTGCAATTCCAAGGCTTTGGCGTACACCTCGTTTACCGTGGTCCACATGCGATGAAGCCGGTTCCCGGAGCGCGCTGGAACCGAGTGAATCCAAACATTCGCCTCTTTCCGCGCTTCGACCCCCGCCAACACCAGATGCACTTCTGCGTTTGGAAAGCGTTGTGCCAAGGAACAGCATTCCTTTAGAAAAATCCGAACATCTCGGTCTGGATGGGCACTGCTAAGGTGTACCATTTTTAGAGGAGCCTTGGTCATGTCACAAAAGTACAAGAATCGCTATCATTCAACCGATTGAACAGAACGAGTTTTCCATAGAACCTGTTGAATAAAGGGCAATTTGTATCTTTACCCTGCCTGAACCCGCGAAAATAGCCCCTTTTATGAAGCCTGGATTGCTGCACAAGCTCTTATTGTTTCTTGCCTTCTTGGTGTTGTTGGATGCCATGGTTATTCCCGATATTTGGTTAAGCAGTAAACTTCCGAGCTTTCAATTCACCGATTTCATATGGCCCATTGGCTTGATATTAATCCTACCCAAACTCCAGTACCAAAAAACCTATGCTTGGGTCGTTTGGGTATGCTTGTTCGCAGTCTATATGAGTATTCCCATTGCGGTAAACGGTCGAATCCGAGAAATCAACGATTGGTTTGAACTGTACAAGGTCGTAAAATTGGCAGCCGTATTTTTACTTTTTTATCAGGTCGCTTTCGTCCAATTCGCGGCGTTCATTCGCATCAGCTTTATCGGCCTTGTTCTCATCAACGTGCTGCACTTTTATAACGTCATGCATATCAATGATACCCTGCAGGCGATCTATGGTACCAGCGACCATTGGGTGCTCTTCGGAAAGGATTCTTTGGGAAATCCGGCGGTTAAACGCATGCTGGGAACCCTTGGGAACCCCAACAGTAATGCGCTCTTGTTTTTATTTTTCGCGGTTTATTTTGTACCCACCCAACCGAGTAGGAAGGCCTATGGCTGGTTTTTCAGCGCGCTGTTGATGGTGTTCATGTGCCAATCCCGCACGTCGCTGTTGGGTTGCGGTGCAGTAATCGTAGGATTACTTTTTGTTCTTTGGAAAAACAAGGCCAAAAACGCTATGTGGCAAGTACCCATGTTGGGCATCGGAGTGTATGTTATCGGGTTGATGCTCGCTACCTCGTTTTTTAACTACAATGGCTACAGCGATAGCCTTTTGGATGGATCCGCCATGCATTCGTATTCGTTGCGAAGCAGGTGGGAAACCTGGGGCATTTTATGGGATATGATTCGCTTAAAACCTTGGTTCGGTTATGGCCCTTTTAAATCCTACTTTGTGGCAAACCACTTGTACTCTGAAAACGAATATATGCTCATGTTTTGGCGCTACGGGATCTTCGGACTCCTTTTTTATCTGGGAATTTTTCTAATTCCCTTGAAATCCTTTTGGAAGCAGATGATGGAACTTAAGCACCTTAGAATGGGCTTATTTACAATCATCATGCTCATCGCAGCACTCACCAACAACCCACTTACGGAACGATCGATTGCCCTACTTTTTGTATTTTTACTTGCCCAAGGAGTTCACGAACCTCACCCGAATGAAGAAGCTGCTCTTGATCGGAAGTAACGCCAGTAATGCCCATCTTAAGCACTTTTTGGCTTTGGTCAGGCCCTATTTCGAGGAAGTTTTGGTAGTGAGCGATGCTCCTGTAGACTTTGCTCCGAGCGCTTATGTCTCGTTTTCGTTAAAGCATCCTTTCCAGATTTATAAATCCATACGACAACTCAGCCACATTATTCAAGCGTTCCAACCGACCGTAATCCACGTGCACCAAGCAAACAGCTACGCCTTTATAGCAGGCCAAGCCAACCATAAAAGCATACCTTTGGTGCTCACGGTTTGGGGAAGCGATGTACTGCTGCTTCCTAAAAAATCCATTTTCCATCGTTGGTTGGTAAAAAAAGGCCTGCAAAGTGCCCGTTTCATTACTGCCGACGCCATTACCATGAAAGAAGCTATTCACAATCTTGGTATTGACACCGAGGTAATCCTTGCCAACTTTGGCGTTTCGGTTGATTTGAGCAGCGAAATCCCAAAACAACGCACCTTGACCTTGTATTCCAATAGAATGCATGAACCCTTGTACCAAATAGGTGAGCTTATGGAAGGCCTATCCGAAAGTTTAAGTTGCATGGAGGGGGAACTGATTATCGCAGGGCGAGGAAGTCTCACCGAAAGTCTCCAACAGCGGGTTCGAGCATTGGGGATGGAGCAACGTATTCGCTTTGTGGGTTTCGTTGATGCCCAGGAAAATCGAGCATTTTATCTTCAGAGCCGTTTTTTTGTGTCGATTCCTACGAGTGATGGTACGTCGATCTCGTTGTTGGAGGCCATGGCTTACGGGTGCATCCCCATCGTTTCAGACCTTCCTTCGAATCGGGAATGGATTTCGGATAATGTGAATGGCATCCTGGTTCAATCCCACGAAACTTTGGGAAGCGCTTTACAACGTGGGCTACAGTTGGACGGAAACGCCGTAATTAACTTCAACCGCGACTTGATTGCCAAGCATGGCACAAAAGAAGTAAATGCCCAAAAATTTATTGCGATTTATGAAGCCGTTTTGCGGTCGAAAATAACTGTGTAGCGATAATACAAGTACAGGGCAAAGAGCAACAAAAGGGCTTGCGCGTAAGAAATCCATTGCAAGCAAAGGATAAACACTTCCTTGGAGTTCCCGAACCACGAAGGTAAAATCCAAAAAGGAATCACTTGGAGTAAGGCACAAACCAAACCCACCAACAAAGCTTCCCGCTGACGATTAAGTAACAAGGGTAAGGCGGTAATCGGAGAAATCACAAAATTCACCATCAACCAAAACGCCATGGTTTCGGCGTAATGGCCTGAAACTCCCCAACGCGCTCCAAAAATGAAGGCAAAAATTTCTGTCCCAAACAAGAAAAGCAACGTAAAAGGAAGCGCCGAAATCAGCGTTAGGGTAAAGACGGTTTTCGTAAAAATCGGAAGCAGCGGTTTTTGCTGGTGCATGGCTTCTGAAGCGCGGTTGTAAAACAACTGACCGATGGAAATACCAATCAGCATCAGGGGGATACGCAGCATTTGATAAGCATGGCCGTATGCCCCATAAACCGAAGCGTCGAACGACGCCAAAATAAGGGTCGCCAGAAGCATGTCCCGTCCATTGTCAAGCAGCACATGGGGCAAATTTAGCAGTGGGAATTTTTTATAAACACGAAGTAAGGCCCGCGTTTTCTTGGGAGAATAAAAAGATTTTAATGTACGATGGCTGGAGCGATAATCCCAAATGAATTCCAAAGCCGATACCACAAAACCCAGCATGGTGGCGAAAATTAATCCGAAGGACTTCCAACTCAAGAAAAAGAACCCCCATTTCAGTGCATTCGAAACAAGGGAGTTGATGATTTTTTGACGCGAAATTAGGGTGTATGAACCCTTTCGTACCGCCCAGC
>Ga0214921_10008006_pt1 | contig 13878 bp, 12 predicted proteins | sample LL1505_MetaG_FD_177992 | JGI IMG/M metagenome (GOLD analysis project Ga0214921, IMG submission 177992) | Freshwater microbial communities from Lake Lanier, Atlanta, Georgia, United States - LL-1505 | ecosystem: Environmental > Aquatic > Freshwater > Lake | place: USA: Georgia | collected... | reverse complement strand
AGTGGGGGAGGATTTGCAGGGTCTTTTTCAGGACCGCAGCCCGTTCTTTGGCCGAGATGTGGTCCGGGGATTCGCGATCCACGCGGACGACCTGCTGGTGGCGGGCTAAAATTCGGGTTTTGCGAATAGTGGGGAATGAATGAGAGCGACAGATCCCAGAAGTGCCTATTTTCTCGTGGCGGAGAAGGCTGAGAAGACGACTACCTGTACTATCCTGCCCAATGGTTCCACTGAGTTCGGTGTGGATTCCTAGGGATGCCAAATTCCGACCCACATTGGCCGAACCACCTGGGTAGGAGACCTCTTTTTCCACGTGGACGACAGGGACCGGGGCTTCTGGAGAGATCCGAGATACCCGCCCATAGATAAATTCATCGAGCATCAGATCGCCAACGACCAGGATTCGGAGCTGGCGGAAGCGCCGGAGGGTGGATTGGAGTCGGGCGGGGGTGAGGTGAACTTGGGTTGAGCTTCCCATGCCGTGATCATGCCGAAACGGGGTGGATTGGGCAACGTTGCCTTGCGTCCTTGGTTTTCGCCCAAAGGAAGCTAAAAAAAAGCGATGTTGTTCGATTATCATATGCATACCCCCCTTTGTGGGCATGCCACAGGTCACCCCAGGGAGTATGCGTCCGAGGCTCTGCGAAAGGGGCTCCATGAGATTGGTTTTTCGGAGCATAACCCGATGCCCGAAAAGTTTGATGACTGGAGAATGAATCTGGCTGATTTGCCGGAATATCTGAGGTTGGTTGATGAAGCCCGCAAGGAATTTCCACAACTGCCCATACGGCTTGGTTTGGAGTGCGATTTCATTCCAGGAAGGGAAAACTGGATCCGGGAACTTTCGAAAAAGGCGGATTTTGATTACTTCATTGGCGCGGTGCACTACATCACGCCCGACTGGGATGTGGACAATCCCATGAAACTGGCCCGCTGGAAGGATCAACCCGTCGAAGAGGTCTGGACGAAGTACTTCAAAGCGATGACTCAAGCGGCGCAAAGTGGCCTTTTTGATTTCATGGCTCACCCTGACTTAGTGAAAAAATTCGGTCACCGCCCCAAAGGAGATCTCCGCACTTACTACCAAGAGACTCTTGATGCGATTGAAGCTGCGGGAATCGCCATGGAAGTCAGCACGGCTGGATTGCGTAAAGAGGTAATGGAAATCTATCCCTCCAAGGTATTTCTGGAAGAGGCTTTTCGCCGAAGCATCCCCGTGCTGATCTCTTCTGACTCCCATGCTCCGGGGGAGGTAGGATATGAGTTTTCTCAGGCGCTCGATCTGGTGAAAGAGGTGGGGTACAGAAGTTTGACTGCCTTTCGGCAGCGTAAGCAGATTCCGATTCCCCTTGGGTGAAGAGATTTTCTTTCTTCCTTGCCCTTCTGGGGTCCCTGCAAGTTGCGCAATCTGCGGATATCCTGACGGATTGGTGGCAGCGCCACCCCGCTTTCTCCAGTTGGTCTGAATTACATTTGGAATTGGCTGAAACCATCAGAAGCAAGGTAACTCCGCCCCAAAGAGATGTGCTTAAGCCAGGTGGGGATTGGGAAAAAAGCTTTAGGTTATGGCAATGGTTGGCACTGATGGAGTCGACCGGTAACGATGACGCCAAGCCATCGCTCATCGCTCTTGGATCCAACGCAGATGTTTTGACGGCATTCTTTGAGAATCTCAATCCCGAGGATCATCCCAAGCAAGCCGTCGAGATTCTTGGTGCCATGCAGAAAAAATATCCCGAGGATGTGGCGGTCCTGCCCCGCTTAGCGGTGGCGCTCGCCTTGGTCTTTGACCAGCCTTTCCCCCGCGATTGGCCCCATGGACAGGTGGCACGGAGTGCGTTACCGATCGAAACACCGGATCCTGTTCTGCGGTTGCATTCCATGGCGATATTACAAAAAGATCGCCGGTATCTTTTGGATTTACGGGATTTGATGGTGGATGAGCTGAAGTACATGGTCGATTACCCCTTGTCTGAATCCGAAATGGAGTGGGCCAGAAAAAACGTCACCGCGAGTCGCAGCGGCTTCGACAAAGTATTTCCGAGTATTCGCTATGACATTCCAAGGTATGAGAGGAACATTTTGTCTTGGCCCTATCCCAACTACACCTTGTCGGAAATCCGTCAACGAGGTGGAATCTGCGTGGATCAGGCTTATTTTGCCGCGATGTCAGGGAAGGCCAAGGGGTTGCCCACCCTTTTTTTTACGGGGCAGGGGGATAGCGGAGGGCATGCCTGGTTTGGGTATCTTGAAACACCCGGAAAGTGGGAAACGGACTGTGGGCGGTATGCGCAGGAGAACTATCCGGTGGGTCAAGCCAGGGACCCTCAGACCTGGAAACTCATCAGTGATACGGAACTAGTTTTTTTGGCTAAAAACCGGGAACGATCTCAAGCCTTTAAGCAGGCTCGGCTCTGGACTGACTATGCGGCTTCTTTGGGGCAAGCGGAAGCGGAGGAATGGATCGAGGCGGCATTAGGTGTTCAACCTGAGTACCTTCCGGCCTGGAGCTTAAGGGCCGATCTTATGGTTAAAAGAAACGCCGACCCAGCCACTCAAAAACAGTTTTGGGAATCTTTCAGCAAGAGATTCGCGTCGTATCCAGACCTTAAGGTTGTGGGGCAGGAAAAACTTTTGAAATTAGCTAAAGCAGGTGGGGACACTAAGCAGATTACCAATCTGGAGCGTCAAATTCTGGTGCAGAATCGGTCCAAGCGTTTTGATCTCGGTATTGGGGCCGCAGCGGGTCAAGTAATGGAAAAGATGCAGGAGGGAAACTGGGATGGGGCTCAAGTTTCCTTCCGCCAAGCCCTGCGGGAATACAAGGGGCAGGCGGGAGGGCATTTATTTTACGGCTTGGTGGTTCCTTTTGTGGAGGCGGCTCTCGCCGAGGGACAGATGCAAGCCGCCAAGGCAGCCCTGCTTGAAGCGCGCCGGGTTTTGAAACCCACCCCAGACACCCTGGTGGGAAGATCCTTTGTTTTGTTGGAGACGAAGGTGGGTGAAGGGGGGCGTGTGAAGTGAGCTAAAAGGTTCTTACTTCCGCTCAATTTGAGCGCCGAGGGATTTGAGGCGCTCCTCGATACGACTGAAGCCACGGTCGATCTGAGTGATGTTCCGGATTTCCGATTCACCATCGGCACAAAGGGCGGCAATCAGCAGGGCCATGCCGGCCCGGATATCGGGGCTGGCCAATTTGGCTCCACGGAGTTTGTCGGAACCCAGAACTACGGCACGGTGTGGATCGCATAATATAATCCGTGCCCCCATTTCCATGAGGCCGTCGACAAAGAATAGGCGGGATTCAAAAAGCTTCTCGTGGATCAAGACCGTGCCCTTGCACTGGGTGGCAGTAACGAGAGCGACAGAAGTCATATCGGCAGGGAACCCGGGCCAAGGGGCGTCGGCAATATGGGGAACCGCTCCGCCAAATTCTTTTTCGACCTCCAGGGATTGGCCCTTGGGAACGAGGATGTCCTGACCTTTGATTTGCGTGCTGATGCCCAAGCGGCCAAAGGTCTGCAAGATCATCCGCATGTTTTGCGGTGCTGTGTTTTTGATCTTTAACTCACCGCCCGTGACGGCGGCCAAGGCGAGAAAGGATCCCGCTTCCAGATAGTCGGCGCTAATTCGGTGGGTGGCACCCTTGAGGGATTTTACCCCCTCGATGGTGAGGGTGTTGGTGCCAATGCCGGAGATCTTAGCGCCCATGGCATTGAGCAGGTTTCCCAAAGCCTGAACATGGGGTTCGCTCGCTGCATTGTGAAGGACAGTGACTCCTTCAGCCAAAACAGCGGCGCAGAGGCCGTTTTCCGTCGCGGTAACCGAGGCTTCATCCATCAGGATATCGGCCCCTTTGAGTTTTTTGGCTTTGATCTGGATTCCATCCCGGATGTCAGTGATCTGGGCCCCCAGGGCGGAGAAGATCTGCAGGTGGGTATCAAGGCGGCGGCGACCAATTCGGTCTCCACCAGGACGGGGGAGGGTGACTTCACCTGTGCGAGCGAGAAGCGGACCGGCCAGTGTCACGGAACCTCGGAGACGGGAACCCAGTTCGGGAGGGATGGTTGATTTTGGATTTTTTTCGGCCTGCAGGGTTAAAGTCCGGCGAACTTGTGTGGCCTCCGATTCGTTGGAGGAGAGTCCCAAGGCATGGAGAATTTCCTCCATGAGCCGCACATCATCGATTTGCGGGATGTTCTGCAGGATGATCGGTTGGTCCGTTAGGCAGGAGGCCGCCATCAGGGGCATGGCTTCGTTCTTGTTGCCTTGGGGCTCGATTTCGCCATGGATCGGATTCCCTCCATGAACCATAAACTTTGCTCCGTTGGATGAGGCCATACCCAGAAACTGCCCAGATCACTCAATAAGGGCAACCCTTCGGAAGGCTTGTTTTTGGATTCAGTCTTGGGGTTTCTTGCCTACAATAAGGAACTTATGAAGATTCCCATGCTCGATTTGGTGGCTGAGCATGCTCCCTATCGTGGGGAGTTGCTGGCCGCCTTTGAGCGTGTTCTGGATAGTGGGCGTTTTGTGTTGGGATCTGAGGTAGAGGCTTTTGAGCGGGAGATCGCGGCTTGGATTGGGGTGTCTCATGCTATCGGAGTTTCCAACGGTTCCGATGCCCTCCTCCTGGCGTTGCAGGCGGTGGGGGTGGGCCCCGGGGATGAGGTGATCTGTCCCACGTATACTTTTTTTGCCACCGCGGGAGCCGTGGCCCGTTTGGGTGGGAAGCCGGTTTTTGTGGATAGTGCAGAGTGTTGTTACAACCTGCGGGCGGATCAGGTCGTCGCCAAGATCGGGCCGAAAACCAAGGCCATCATTGTCGTTCATCTCTTTGGGCAGTGTGCCGACATGGATCCGATTCTGAAGGCGGCGCAAAAACGCGGTATTCCGGTGATCGAGGATGCGGCGCAGGCTTTGGGTGCCAAAGACAAAGGGCGGCAGGCTGGAACCATGGGAACTCTCGGAACGTTTTCTTTTTTTCCAACTAAGAATCTGGGGACGCTAGGAGAGGGGGGCTTGATCACGACCAAGGATGCTTCCTTGGCGGAGAGGATCAGGAAGCTCCGAGTCCATGGGGCGAAGCAGAAATATTTTCATGAGCTGGTCGGTGGTAATTTTCGCCTGCACGAACTTCAGGCCGCTTTTCTCAGGGTGAAGCTTAAGTATCTGGATGCCGCGTTAAAAAAGCGGCAAGAGAATGCAAGCAGGCTCATTGAAATTCTTCGAGAAAGGTGGAATGCGGTTATGTCGTTGGACGCTTGTGTGTGCCAAGGACAGGGAGAGGCCAAGAATGGGAAGTCAGGTGCGGTCTTTCTGCCCTTCTCCTGCCATTCAGGAGTGGGGGAGCATACTTGGAACCAATTTGTGATCCGTGTTGTGGGGTCCGGACAGCGTGATGCCCTCAAGGAGAAGCTCGCTGCCCAAGGTATTCAAACCGAGGTTTACTACCCTCGAGCTATGCACGAGCAGGAGTGTTTTGCATCGACAAAGGGAAGCTTCCCTACTGCCACTCGACTCACCCAGGAAACTTTGGCCCTTCCGGGATTGAATTGGACCGAACTTGTGCAGAAACTGGAGGAGTCACTTCCATGAGCAAATCCAAGCAAGCTAATATTCTGATCACCGGGGGGGCGGGCTACCTGGGCTCGGTTCTTGCGCCCATCCTATTGCAGGAGGGTTTTGGAGTGACCGTTCTGGATAGCTTCATCTTTGGACAAAACTCTCTGATGGATTGTTGCGGTCAGGACCGCTTCCGCGTCATCCGCGGAGATGTGCGTAATGAACGTGTCCTCAAAGAGGCCTTAGCCTCGCAAGACATTATTATTCCTCTGGCCGCGTTGGTCGGCGCACCTCTCTGCAATCTGGACGAAACGGGGGCTGTTTCCACCAATCAGACTTCCATCGAATCTTTGTGCCGGTTGGCGAGCCCTACCCAGGTGATTCTCTACCCGACGACCAATAGTGGTTACGGAATCGGGGAGAAGGGGAAGTTTTGCACGGAAGAGACGCCCCTTCGGCCCATCTCCCTTTACGGGACGACCAAGGTTAAGGCGGAGGAAGCGGTTTTGGCACGGGGGAATAGCCTGACCTTTCGACTGGCCACAGTCTTCGGGGCATCCGCGCGGATGCGGGTCGATCTCTTGGTCAACGACTTTGTTTACCGGGCGGTTCATGATCGGGCCGTGCTGATTTTTGAGGGCCACTTCAAACGGAATTATATCCACATTCGCGACGTGGCCCGGGCCTTCTTGCACGCCATCGCGAATTTTTCCGCCATGAAAGGGAAGCCCTATAATGTTGGGTTGGAGGAGGCCAACCTCTCCAAGTTGGAGTTGTGCGCCAAAATCAAGGAGCATCTGCCGCAATTCACCTTTGTGGAAGCCCCGATCGGAGAGGATCCCGATAAGCGAGATTATGTGGTTTCGAATCAAAGGATTTTGGGTACAGGATTTAAGACGGAATGGGATCTGGATCGCGGCATCCGTGAGTTGATCAAGGCCTTCACCATTCTTCGGCAATCGAAGTATGCCAATGTCTAATGGCGGTCTCCGAAAATTGTCCTGTCCCTCTGATTTTGGCCGGGGGCCGAGGCACCCGAATTTCGCAACTTTTTCCTAACCTCCCCAAGCCCGCCATTTCCGCCGGTGGGAAGCCTTTCCTCGTTTGGATTCTCGAGCAGTTATCGAAAGCCGGTTTTGCCAAGGTCGTGATATCGGGTGGTCACTTGTTTGATGTCTTGCGGAGTGAGATTGAGCCGCACATCCCCCGGAGCTTGGGGGTGGTTTGGGTCAATGAAAGAGAGCCCCTTGGGACAGGGGGCGGGGTGATGCACGCGGTCCGAGAGTCCGGTCTAAGTCCAAAGAGCTGGCTGGTGATGAATGGGGATTCCTACCTCGCGGGCGAGTGGGTTCAGATCATGAAGGAATCAAACCCGTCGGAGGCTTGGATCGTGGCGCGGAAAGTGGGAGATACAGGACGTTATGGAAGGCTTGAGGCCAACCGAGGCGAACTGGTGGCATTCCGGGAAAAACAAGGAAGAGGAGAAGGTTTGATCAACGCAGGCATTTATCTTCTGCCCGGCATCTGGTTGAATGGGGTGGTGAAATACGGGATTTTGAGCATGGAGAACGACTTGATCCCCGGATGGTTATCCGAAGGTCGCAAGATCCGAGTCAAAGAGGTGGAAGCACCGTTTCTCGATATCGGAACCCCTGAGGATTACGCCCGCACCAACACTTTCTTTGCGGACCTGAAGGGAGCATTGTGATCATTACGCGGACCCCCTTGCGGGTCAGTTTTTTTGGTGGGGGTTCGGATTTTCCGGAGTTTTTCCATGACGAGGGCGGGGCAGTGGTTTCCGCGGCCATCAACCGGTACTCCTACCAAATCGTGAGTGAATTTCCCTCCAGCCTGTTCGATTATGCGATTCGCATTTCCTACAGTCGGGGAGAGTTGGTAAAATCTGTGGAGGAGATTCAGCATCCGGTTTTTCGGGCCTGCCTGCAACGATGCGGGTTTAAGCGGGACGTGGAATTGCATGTTGCGACCGACCTACCTGCCTTTACCGGACTGGGTTCTTCCTCTTCCTTTACAGTGGGATTGCTTCACGCCCTTCATGCTTTCAAAGGGGATCGGGTCTTGCCCTCTCACTTGGCGCAGGAAGCGGTCTACATCGAGCGGGAAGTTCTAAAGGAATGTGTGGGCCTGCAGGACCAGTATGCCGCTGCCTACGGCGGTTTTAATCTGATGGAATTTCCAAAAAAGGGAGAGCCTAAGGTCTCTCATGTCTCCATCTCTTTGGGGAATCTTGAGTTTTTACAAAAAAACCTTCTACTGATTTTCACCAAGATCAAACGGAGGGCAGTGGAGATTGAAAAAAGCAAAATCCACTCCATGACAAAACAGAAGGCCGCCTTGAGAAGAATTCGCGATATGGCTCTGGAGTCAGTCCGGCTGTTCGAGAGTAAGGGCCCGTTGGACCTGAATGCCTTAGGGAAGTTGCTGGAGGAGGGATGGGAGCTGAAAAAATCCCTCTCCCCATTGGTCTCCAATCCTGAGATCGATGAGTACTACGCGCGGGCCAAGAAAGCGGGTGCTACGGCGGGTAAGATCCTGGGTGCGGGCGGAGGTGGATTTCTGATGTTGCTGGCTCCGCCTGAATCGCATCCCAAAATCATCCAAGCCTTTGCCGGGCACCATAGTCTGCAAGTGGAGCTAGGGGCCCACGGGTCGGAGGTTATTTTTGATGGTCGTGCCATCAAAACGGGCACCGCCACATGATTTGCCGGGTTTGCGATTCCCTGCGACTGGATCCTGTCATCGACCTTGGCCAACAGCCTTGGTGTAATCATTTTCTGCGCCAAGAAGAGATTGGTAAGGAACCTTTTTACCCGCTTAAGGTCGTCCATTGTGCTGACTGCGAGACCGCACAATTGGATTTCACGGTTCCGAAAGAGACTATGTTTGGGGATCATACCTATCTCTCTGGCGTCACTCGATCCTTGAGCCACCACTTCGAACAGGTCGCCCACGAGGTCAATCAACGTTTCTTTAGCCAACATCCAGATAAGACTGTTCTCGATATTGGTTCCAATGACGGTACTCAGCTAAAGCATTATCAAAAACTTGGATGGAAGGTGTTAGGAGTTGAGAGTTCAAAGGGAACCGCCCAGCGGGCTTTGGAGCAGGGAGTCCCCACCCAAAACGTGTTTTTTAATCAAATAAACGCCCAAGGTCTGGGTGGGCCATTTCAGGTGATTAATGCTTCCGGTGTATTTTTTCACCTGGAAGAGCTTCATTCCGTAGCTGATGGTATTCGCTCCTGCCTAGCGCCGGATGGAGTGTTTCTGGTGCAGTTTCTTTACATGCAGAAAATTGTGGAAAACGGTGCCTTCGACCAGATCTATCACGAACACCTGCTTTATTATAACCTGAAAACACTTGAGAGGCTGCTGCAGCGACATGGGCTGACTTGCTTTGATGCCTATTTGGCTCCAATCCATGGAGGATCGATGATGGCTTTTGTGCAGCATCGTGACGGACCGCATGCCTCCACCGGTCGTGAAAAAGCCATTCTGGCGGAGGAAGAGCGTAAGGGGAGTAACCGAAAGGATTGGTATTTAAAATTTGCCCAGCGCATTGCCCGGATGAAGCGCGAGAATATCGAAATATTGGGGGAACGAAAATCTAGAGGAAAGCGGATTTACGGCATGGGAGCCCCTGTCAAAGGCAATACACTGCTGAATTATTTTCAGATCGGCCCTGCCACCATCGACTGTTTGGTCGAGAAGAATGAACTTCGACGCAACTTATTTTCTCCCGGCATGCATATCCCGATTCGGATGGAAAACGAAATCGCGACTGCGCCCGACGTTTACTATGTCCTCGCATGGAACTTCAAGCATGAGATTCTAAAGAATCATGCCGATCTTTTGGCCCGAGGAGTGGAGTTTCTCTTTCCTGTAGATCCGGATTGGGTCGCCTGATGAAAGCGACGCGGGCCTTTGTTACTGGCGGGGGTGGGTTTCTAGGAAGAACGCTTGTCCCTCTTTTGAGTCAGAGGGGATATGAGGTGGATGCCCCATCTTCCCGGGAGTGTGACCTCACCGTCGAGGGCTCTTTGGGTTCCTTTTCAAGACCGTATGATTTGATCTTTCACTTGGCGGCATGGACCCAGGCGGGCGACTTTTGTCTTAAACATCCTGGCGAGCAGTGGTTGATTAACCAAAAAATCAACACCCATATTCTTAATTGGTGGCACCAAAAGCAGTCTCAAGCCAAAGCGGTATTGCTGGGTACAAGCTGTTCCTACGATCCGGATCTGCCGCTGGTGGAGGAAAATTACCTCAAAGGGGAGCCCATCCCATCCCTCTACACCTATGCCATGACCAAGCGCATGTTGTGGGTGGGGGCCCAAAGTTTGGGTAAGCAGTACGGGTTGAAAGCTATCCATCTGGTTCCCTCGACGCTTTGCGGAAATTATTATCATGAGGATGGCCGTCAGATGCATTTTATCTACGATCTGGCCCGCAAGATCTTGCACGCGAAGAGGACAGGGGAGCCTGCGGTACTTTGGGGTGATGGGCATCAGCGCAGGGAGGTGGTGTCCGTGGAGGATTTTTGCCAGGGCATGATACAACTGATCGGCAAAGAGAACACGTGGGGTGAGACATTCAACCTTGGAGCGGGAAAGGATTATTCCATTCGGGATTTTGCCGGGGCTCTATGCCGAATGGTGGGGGTGGAGGTTTCGCGGGTCCGTTATGACGAGACCCAATATACAGGTGCCAAGAGCAAATGTCTGGTGGTGACGAAAGTTCGGAAGTGGATTCCGTGGGAACCTGCAGGTCTGGATTCGTGTATGAAAATGGTTTTGGAGGCCTTTACCTAAAAGGGACCGTTGAGCAAAAAATCTCCATCGGCGCGAACGCTAGTTGTCAGATCGGGGCGAAAAACCCTTTATTTCCTTGGGGCATTGCTCGCGGCCTCTGCATGCCTGTTGTTTGTTCACTTGGGGGCCTATTCACTTTGGGATGATGAGGCTGAGACCGCCCTCGGGGCCCGAGGTATATTGAAAACCGGTGATACGACTGCCCTTCTGGATCACAATCTTCATGCCAGACGAGCCGGGATCACGTTGCGAAACCTGCACGACCGACTCACCCCTCCATTGGCCTCCTACCTCACGGCTCTCTCTTTCTCCGTTGGGCAACAAGACGCATGGTTCGCCCGCCTTCCTTTTGCCTTATGTGGGCTAGGGACTGTTGCCTTGATGCTCTATTTTCTTTGGGAGAAAACCCCTTCATTCGGTTTTGTGCTCACGTTCGGAATAGCGTTGCTAAGTCAGGTTTCCTTTTTTCTTTATTTTCGGCAAGACCGCTACTACGGCACTTCACTCTTTCTGGCGGTTGTTATAATTTATCTCTATCTAACCCGTTTCGATAAGCCTTGGGCCCGCTTCGGGATTGGTTTTTTGGCGGCCTTGCTTTTTTTGTCTCACCCGTTGATTTGTGTTCAGGTGGGTCTGATTCTGGTCGTGGATTGGTTGGTCTTTGAAAGATCATCAGTCCCTTTCCAGTTCCGGTGGCTGTGGGAAGTGGGATTACCATTGGTTCTTCTGGTGGGGCCCTCGCTGTTTGTCTGGAATCCTTTTCTAACAAAGAGCAGCGGCTATCTGGGAGAGGTTTCCCTTGCCGATCGGTGGACACTATTTTGTTGGAATCTCCGGGATCTTTTCACGGCTGAATTCATGCCCTCAGCGCTTCTTGTTTTAGCCCCGGTTGCCTTTCTTCGCTGGAGGAACCGTTGGATTCTTCGAGCTGGCTTGGCCCTTTTTGTTCTGCTGCTGGTGACCAGCCTTCTGAGTTATCAGCGTGTTCAGATCACAGATGTTGCCGATGTGCGCTACTTGATTGTGGCTATTCCAATTGGGCTGGCGTTATCCACACTTACTCTGGGGGTCTGGGTTGGTAAATATTCCTTGGGATGGGTCCTCTCTCTGGTGGTCTTGGCGACCAATCTTGGCTCTGGGAAAATCTTTATGGAGGGACGACCCGCTTCGCTGCCACTACTTTGGTGGGTGGAACTGGCCTCCCCCATGGAGGAGCCATATAGCCCCGTGGCAGAGTGGGTTCGAAAGAACATACCTCCACGGTCGACGGTTTGGGTTGAGCCCGACTACATGATGTATCCACTGATGTTTCACGCTCCTGAACCCGTATACGCCTGGCAACTTGAGGATCCGAAGGATCCTCAGTGGGCCGATTTGTCCCCAATTCACTTCAAGGGAAGGGAGAGGCCGGAATACGTGATTGTTTTTGGTCCCAGCATCTCCAATGTTTTGCCGGTTCTTCAACAAATGAACGACGCCCACTCCACCTATCACCAGATCGGTCAAATCAACTGCTTTTGGAAGGATCTTTACCGTCCTGAGATTTTCTGGCGTAGCTTTCGGACCATCCAATCAACGGGCCAACCTAACGAAAACGTCTATCTTTTTCAACGAAAGTCCACATGAAAGCCAAGCGAGCACTCTATCGAACTTACCGAACCCTAAAGAATCGACTGCAGGGGAAAAGGGGGTTGCCTACTTTTGTTTTTTTTCGCCTACTCCGGGTGGCCGAGTATTTTCTTTCGGAAAATCGCAAAGTGAATCCCTTGTTAGATCAACAATGGAAGGTTGAATATGAAACGAGATATCCGAAGGGGCCGCTCTACGAGCTTAAGACAGCACATCCGGTGGCCGTCGAAACCACAGACCATCAAATGCCCAGGGGGGCAATTCGGGATAGCACGACCCACCCCGATTTTAATCTGGCGCTGAGAAAACTAATTCCTGGAGGCGGTTTCCGTTTACTGGATCTGGGTTGTGCGGGTGGGGGAATGGTGCGTTCGTTTCTTCAGGAACGGGCGGAAGCCATCGGCATCGAGGGTAGCGATCATCCCAGACGTTTGGGCTTGGGGGAATGGCGCCGTTGCCCCCACCACCTTTTTACCTGTGATATTACGGAGCCTTTTCAGCTGGAGGATCGATCCGGAAAAATCGTTCATTTTGATGTGGTGACGGCTTGGGAGGTTTTGGAGCACATTCCGGAAAATCGATTACCAGGTTTGATTCACAACATCGTCCACCACCTGAAGCCCGGGGGATATTTCATCGCTTCAGTGGATCAAACTCCTGATGTGGATCCTTTGACGGGGGCGGTTTATCACCAAACCCTGCAATCCAAGGATTGGTGGCTTGCTCAGTTTGCCCGTCATGGCTTTCACCAACTGAATGGTCACCCTTTTCGTACCCAGGACTTTGTTCGAGGAAATGCTGTAGGGATCAAGGACTGGGATCCGGCCGCGGGGGATGGATTTCACCTTGTTTTGCAGTTAGGTTCTTCTCATGCATAGGTTTTGCTACAAGGAGGTCCCTTCCTACCGCCTAAAGGAATTCTTTTCCAAAAAGACCCGGTATTGCTTCATGCCGGTGATTTACAACGAAGGTGAAAAGTTCCTTCGCCAACTGGAGCGGATGGCCCCCCGTGCACATTTGGCCGACATTATCGTTGCCGCTCGGGAAAGCACGGATGGGTGCACGGATCCAGACTTTTTACGGAAGTGCGGGGTTCAGTCTCTTCTCCAAACCCCGTCTCCCGGTGCGGCTTCCGCGATTCGGGCCGGCTTCTGGCATGCTCTTCAACAGGGGTACGAAGGTGTTGTGTTGGTCGATGGTCATAACAAGGACGGGATTGAGGCCATCGGGGATTATTTAACGAAGTTGGATGAAGGTTATGACTTTGTGCAGGGATCCCGATTCATGAAGGGGGGAGAGGAAAAAAACACTCCCTGGCTCAGGAAAATCGGAATTCGAATTCTAATGGCGCCGCTTCTTTTTTATGGTGGCCACTTCTGGTACTCCGACGGCACGAACGGCTTCCGCGGGTACAGTCGAAGATATTTGGAGGATCCACGAGTTGAACCCTTCCGGAACTGCTTCACCCATCTGAATCTGCAGTACTACCTGTCGTATATGGCACCTAAAATCGGTCTTAAGGTTGTCGAAATTCCCGTAAAACGTGTTTATCCGGATGATGGCACCATTCCGACCAAATGTGTTGGGTTTGAGAAAAACTTTGAAGCCTTCTGGGAGATGGTTCGTACGGTCAATGGTCGTTACGACGTTAAGCCCATGCATCGTTCCGCTTGACTGGTTTAAGCCTCTTTTCATTCACTTTTCCTCAAAATTGCGGCCTCGATGTGGACTTGTTTCCGGTGTGATATCTCTTAATCTAACTCTTTCATGGCCAAGGGTTCCAAGAATTTTAGTTTTTCCGCAGAAGCAGGGATATTCTTTGTTCTTTTAGGGGTATTGTTTGCGGGTTGGCT
>Ga0214921_10008005_pt1 | contig 13879 bp, 9 predicted proteins | sample LL1505_MetaG_FD_177992 | JGI IMG/M metagenome (GOLD analysis project Ga0214921, IMG submission 177992) | Freshwater microbial communities from Lake Lanier, Atlanta, Georgia, United States - LL-1505 | ecosystem: Environmental > Aquatic > Freshwater > Lake | place: USA: Georgia | collected 2015-05-28 | reverse complement strand
GCAGATCGATTTAAGGTTCAGTTGGCTAATAGTCCAAGTGGAACAATTACTTCGCATATCGCGAAAGATGGTCATTACTATATTCATTACGATCCTAGGCAGTGCAGAACCTTTTCGGTACGTGAGGCTGCCAGAATTCAGACATTCCCTGATGACTACCTCTTCATGGGCAATAAGACCCAGCAGTACCAACAGGTAGGTAACGCCGTCCCACCATATCTAGCCTACCAGATAGGGCAGAGGGTCTACGAGGCTTTACATCCTTAAATTAGAAATGCCAAATATCCGCAGCCACTTCTGCTAAATATTTTCTTCTTTCACTTAGCTCATTTGCCGTAAGTGTACCGATTGTGTAGTCACCGTTCATGGGTATACTAGGTACAATCTTTCCACTTGCGGCTAAGAATGTGTTTCCAAGTGAGTCAATTAATTCTACGAATTCTTGTCGATTACTGAAACCGTATTTGTTGATACCAGTCTCATAATCACTTATAAAAAGTTTAATTCCTTTTTCGCAGGTATAGCCTCCAATAACATTGGGAGTGTGTGTAAAATCCAGTTTCCTACCAGATTTTCCGGGATGCTGTATTGCGAAGTTAATGCGACTAGCTATCGCTTTCGAGAGTTTGATTTCCTTGGACATATTTCTTTCGAGAAATCCAGCTATAAGTTGCTGACGTGTTGGGCCAGTGGTAATAAGCTCATTAACCTTTTCATAAACTGAGGCTTCGAGTTCGGCAGGTCTTGTACCAAGTTTGCCGCTCGAAATTAATTTGGCGATATGTGCTAAAGGTTTATCAATTGTGTTTGTACGTAGGTCGCAGATTTTCCAGCGCATATGAATCTTTTCAAAAACAAACGACAACCGCTGTATTGCTTCTGTAAGCTCGGCAGGATTGTCGTATAGAGATGCAGTTGCGATTAAGGCTGGACGTGGAAGCTTGGCCCCTAGGGTCGCTAGTGTATGAAGGAATTCAAAATTAAGCTTACCTGCTCCTGGGAAGCTGTAAGAGTAGTTTGTGAACGCACTGTAACACCTAAGGGATTTTTCTAAGGCATTAATAGTTGATTCGTGTGCTTTGGGATTAGCAGCTAGGTAGTCGTTATAGCAGTCAAAAAGATCATCTTTGGAGATATGTCCGTTGTGCGCAATCCAGTGAGCGCGCATAAAATCGTTTTTAGCAGCATCTGCAATTTCGGGTTTTGCGTCGGCAAGCGCAGTAGTAAGCGAGTGCTTAGGTCCTTCAAAAAAAGAAAAAGTTCTGTCGGCTCCGGAGTCGCCACCATGACTATAAAATGAGCTCATCACCAATTCCCATGACTCGAGTTTAGTGCCACTTGCGTTGATTGATGCAAAGACCCTCATGCCTTCCTTACGCTCGTCTGTGTTTATGATAACAAGTTTAATGCCATCTAAAATCCTTTTTAATACTCCGCTAGCTGTCTCTTTCTTGTCTAACTGACTCAATATTTCGGTTATTGCCTCATCAATTGGTTTTTGGGCTTTATATATACGGTGAGATTCGAGAGATTTTTTCCAATCATTATTAAGTTTGGCAGTAGCTTTACTGGTGTTTGGACCATGGAGTAGGGTATTAGGTTTATCAGAAAGTGCTACTTCGCGGTATGCGGCGCGGTCGTCGCACATTGCACCTTTGGTGACTTTGTGCTGTATAGCAGGTTGGCTCGGACTTCCTAATATGCGTCGAGCCCTAGCAGCGACTTCATCGGAAGCGCATCTAATGGCCAACCGGCGTAACAAGATAGCGAGAGTCGTCAGACGTTGTTGTCCGTCCACGAGATCAGTTAATCCACTTTTAGGGTCGTGTGATAGAACTACGCTCCCAAGAAAACAGCTTTGCCCTTGGGATTTTTCTTTAAGATGAAGACCTTCGAGAATATCTTGTAAGAGGTCAGCTACGTAATCTTGCTCCCATTTATAGGTACGTTGGTAATTTGGTACAATTAACTTTGGGTGCGACTCGAGGAACGCGCCTAAAGTCATAACTTTTGCATCTAGTGGCATTTTAAATCAACTTTTGTGTGTGGGTGTTTTGATCTGAGTTGATGCCCAGACCGTTTGATAACAATCCTTAATAAATTCCTCAGCTATTCCAGATGCTTCCATGATTTCTAAATCACGAATGGTGGCTCGCAACAGTATTAATTTTATAACTTTTCTAAAGTCTTCAGAAAGAACTTTATTTGGACTATCTATATGAAGCTTTGCAATGCTGTATGGGATAGTTGGAAGGCTCGCAAATGCACTTCGTTCCATTAGCTGCCCTAGCTCATCTTCACCTAGTTTTTCGACAATTTGATATGGGTTAAGGTTATTTTTATCTGGATTGCGTAGAATTTCACATCTCCACCACAATCGTCCAAGAGAGTGTCTATACTGACGTTCTTGCGTTAGCCATCGCTCGCTTGGGTTTTCGCTTGGATATCCTGGTGCCTCCCACCGCCACGCGATTAAATTGGGCATGTAATGACAGGCTAGTGCATTCCATATGCCAGCCTTGCTGGCCTCATTTCGCGTTATACTCATTTTCTGGTGAAGTATTTTTCCCCAACCAGCGTCTACGGTATTTTTAACATTATCCTTTATGGTATTAGGGTAGCCGTTTTCGTATGAGAGCTTCAACATTTCATCGTAAATTTCCTCAATCTCATCACCAGTAACAGGAGTTCCTAGACTGCTGTATTCGAAATTGTTTTCTTCAAAAGATTTTCTCTCAACCTCAAGCTCTTGTGGCGATAATTTAATTAAAAGTCTAAGGCTCTCTGTGTCCTTAAACTGCTTATTATCAATTGGATGAAACTGTGGGAAAACTCTCATTTAATTATTAAATGTTAGCATAAGATTACTTTGTAGTATCGCACGAACCCCTTCAGGGTCTTCTTTGTATTTATTAATGACATTTTCTTTACCCATCGAGATTCCATTTACTTGGAATCTTGAGTTAAGAAAAATTAGAATTAAGTCACCAAGTGTCCCGGGTTCGAATTCCGAACGTTTGATCTCTTCTTCATTTCTCACTGCATGTTCCAATATAGAGCATGCAACGGAGTAATATAGCGCATCTACAGCGGATTGGTTTGGTTCGATGTTATTTTCTGGGTTAATCTGTTTTAAGAACTCTTTATTCAATCCATTTAAGAGGAGTCTTACCCTAGAAGGACTTCCATTTAATGATGTACGCGACCAATCTAACTTCCATGCACCGAGCTTCCCTCCGTCTTGAGGTGGAAAGTCTACAGTTGATGTGGGAAACATAGAGCCAACACCCTCAAGAAAAAACTTTGTTGTAAATTCCCATAGTATGTCGCCAACCCTATTAGCCACATTGGATACACGGTTTTGGGTAGGCGCTAAAAGCACTAGGCTGTAATCTATGAAAAGAGTGTTAGCTACCATCCCCCTTGGTACACATAAGTTGATTTCAATATTTCCAACAAAGCTCGAATTAAAAGGCTGTGACTGTGCTGTAACTATATACATTGTATCTGGTGACCTGCAGCGTGCTATGAAAATAATAAGCTCCTGATTTCCTAGACCTAGTTGGTCGAAAATAGCTGAAGCAAGAATATTTGATTTAATCTCAATCTTCAAATCGTTTTCGCATGTATAACCTTTTATAAATTCATTACGTTCCAAACTTATTCCGTTATCTAGTTGTTCATGAATTTTTATGGCTGGGCAATCAGCGCTTAAAGTTTTGAAAGGTGATAATGTTATTTTAGCCATTTGAAGAAGTTTTAATAGTTATGTTTAGGCCTAACGTTTTTGCATTTTTAATTATTACATAAATACCCTTTTCTCTGATTTCTGGTGTTAATCTTTCGACTGGAAGTTCCGAACTTTCTGTAATCAGTTCTTTGATTGTGTCATCGGGGCTGCCAGAAAACCATCCGTATGTATGTCCAGGCGCTGCTTCATCTTTTCCTGGCTTCTCACCTGAATCACTGTCTAGTTCGGCGGTCCCACCACCGACAGTACGAGCCTTGGTGCTTACAAGTATTTCTTTGGTTCCTGCTGGTAGGCGTATGGGGTTCTTAATTTTAACAAAAATACAGTCGGACTTATTATATGTTCCTAAGTCGGCTGTGTACTTAATTGTAGTACCGCCGCCACCGCCGCCGCCGCCACCGCCACCGCCGCCGCCGCCACCAGCTGCATCTCCTTTGCCCCATAGGCTGGCTAGCCTTAGTGCGATTTTGCCAGTCTGATGAGAGCTATCTGTCGTAGAGGTGGTAATGGGTGCGACTAGACTTTGTATCTGACCTCTGATTCGGCTTAGAATTGCAGGCACAGTTTCGTTGGCGTGGTAAGACCAATTATCGTGTGATGGAGGTTCGCTGCTTTTGATATCTAATTCTATTTTATCTGCATTAGGCCCGCTGGGATGTAGCAAGAATACTGCACCATATTCGTTGGCCGGTAATATAGAATCTGCTGTGGGTTCATATCGTACAACCTGTCCTGGTGCTCTTAAGAGGGCAACGTGTCTACAGTTAGCTGCAATTCCATCTGACGATCCCCATAATGCTAAGCCGAATGGGTGGTGTGGGGTGATATTTTTAGTTTCATAACGATCTCTGGGTAATTTTGGCGATTTAAAAATAGCTAGATATCCGTAGAATTCATGTGGTCCCTTTTTTATTTGGATAACTTTTACTTGTTCGCTAACTACGTGATTTGGATTTGCTATAACTTCCTGGATTTGTCGGAGACAGATTTTATAAAGCCTAAGTGGCGCGGGCAGCCTCTCTGGGTTGATTGTTTCTTCCGTGCCCGAGTCGCAAACAAGTGTACAAATTAGCTTTCCGTCTTGTTTGCCTGACCCCATCATTCTGGGCCAGTACCATATTTGCAGGCCCTCTTTGAATGTATTTGTAAACTCTTTTCGACCCTGGGGCGTTTGTAGTCCGCCTAATGATGAGCTGGATCTGAATTGAGGCCCTAACATCATAATCGCTGTGCCTGTCTCGTTTTGATTATAGCTTCTAAAGCCTATGCTCGCAGCAAGACTGTCTGCTTCAACACCAGTAAGCGGCTGATTGTAATCGGTGTCACCGTTCTGTGGCGGAACACCCCACCAGTGTCGCCCAGTATGATTATCATTCTGTTTGAAAAGACTCATGCCCATGAGTCGAGAAACTATTACGCCATTTTCATCTTTAGTTCTTGTGTAGGTTATAATTGTCCTCACGGAACTAAAACGGAAGAACACAGACTTTCCGAACCCAAAGGCTCCGCCAGAGTGTTGGTCGTGCTTATCTTGGCCAATGTTGCGAACAAACGATACAAAGTTTCTGCTTGCCGACATAACGTCTGCTTCGGTTGGGCCGGCTAGTCCCACAGTGCCTGAGTCTTCAATTATTATATATGGTTGGTTTTCATCAGTAACCTGTAGAAGAGAAATCAACAACTCACTAATGTTATTATTTTTTGTAAAGATTTTCTGCGAAATAATATTCGATTGAGGACGACTAAATGTTCTGAGGATAAATTTATAATTAACATCATTTTCTCTCCCTTGTTGTATCCTGGCGTCCCAAGAGTTCTGTGCAGTTTCCCTAATAAATAATGACAGCTCATCGATATATTCGGGCGAACCAAGTAGGCGATTTATTATGCTGTAATCAAAGCCACCAAGTGCGGTCTTTTGTTCAGAGAATATTGTAAGCATTTTAAATATTTTTAACGAACTCAAGAAAGCTTGAATTTTCCAGCTTGTAAGGCTCAGCGTTACCAAGATTAATTTTATATTTAATACCTGCTACCCCATAAGGGCATTGATTGTTTTTAAATGATGCAGGAGTTATACGAGGAAAATTATCAGTTACTTCGTATGACGACGTTTCAATTAATTTGAAGCAATGTGTAATCTGTGAAACCTGTTGTATGCTGGCTTTTGCTTTCAAAATATTTTCAATAAGTTTGCCCTGGGATACGCCGTGTTGGCATATACTCTTAACAAGATATGGAATGCTTATATTGCTTTCATTAATTGCAGCGTTTTCTAATCTTAAAAACCTTAATAGCAGCTTACCATTCTCTGGGGGCTCAAGTTGGCTGATGCCATTAATCGATACGTCCAGACCGATAGAGTTTTTAGTTTTAGTTTCTATCGCATAATTATTACGCGAGAAATCATGTCTTTCCCCTTCAAATCCGTGCCAAGTTTCTAAGGCGTTAGCGCCATGAACCGCTGCAATCTCTTCGAGTGTAATTAATTCACCGATTAAACCAGCAAGTTCATTTATACCAAGCCCTTCGGGGTTGCCTAGGAAGATTTCTCTCCACTCATCAAGCGCATTACGTACGATATCGCTTTGAGTGGATTTGGTTTCAATACATTTAGAGCAAATACTAGATGCTAACGAGACGAAGATGCTCGGCGAGATGTTTCCTGTGTTAAGGCTGCTAGTTTCTATAACTATCCATGAGTCAGTTCTATTAGATTGGTCTTGCGATTGGGTAGCTTTGATGCCGCGTGTCTCCCATATAACACGGGGCGTCTTAACAATATCTTTGCTACCAATCCAAAGTGAAAGTTCGTACCGTTCATTCATCCCGAGCATAATTAAATGACCATCGGAAAATTCTTTATTAATATTACGATACGAAAATGTTCCAATCGATGGGGCATGACCCAAACGCAACTCGGTTAGTCCTTGTTCTACTTGTTCAAAAAGTTTGTTGTGCATTTTTTATACGTCTGGTTCAACTTCGAAATCTTCTTCAATATTGGTGTTCTGTGTTGGCTGTATATTCACTGTGACGTATCCAAGACCAGAACGATCGCTTTTGGCACCAGGGTAGAAAATGGCTAGCCCAAATACATCTGCGGCAGCGTTAAGATTATCGCGTCTTGTTTTGTTATGCTCGTTAGGCTTGGAGTCGGCCCTAATTGGATAGACCACAATTAGGCCACGACCATTTTCGTAGTTCATACGCTCTCTTACAAAATCTTTTTCAGTATTACATCGCTTGGTCAGTTCTGCCGGATTTTCGGCATCCGCAAAAATGTCGTTACGGCTTTTAATTGCTTTAAGATATGCAAAATCAGCATTATCATATATACCACTTACCCTGCTGATTTGCAGTTTATTAATCTTTAAACCGCCCAAGGTCATATCATCGCCAGGAAGCAGGTTTTTCGTTTTAGTCTTAATCGCAATATTCCACAATTTACATTCGTTGTAAGTGTTTTTATTTTTTATAAACCCAGTCAGAATTGAGCGGTTAGCTAACTTATTTTTTTCGTGGAAAATATATTTATCTAGAAAATTAAGTACAACTTCAGCATTAATATCCCTGTTAAGCCAGAATCCTTGTTTATCAATCCATGTAGACGCACCACCAGTACTATTTATAAGTTCTTCGACGCATTGCTTGTTAGAATCAAGCGAGTTTATATTATTTCTATGTACAAAAATGGTCTGAACACATGTACCTTCGTAGTTTATGTCACAGTCTACCGCGTGATACATTTTGGCTTTCGCTGTAACCTGCATGCCTGGACTTTTGCGAATACGTAGTCCAATTTCTGATGGTGATTGACCAGCTGAAAAGTTTAATAGCTCCTGAAACATTTCGTATTCAACGGCTGAAAGTTCGAGGAATTTGTCCTGCATCTCTTTGGTCATCCAGATTCTTGGCATATCTTCGTAGTTCTTACGATACCCAAACCACCGTCCCATCTGCAGTAGAGTGTCATAGTTAGTTGATCCTCGAACAAAGTAGGAGACGCATAGACCTTCTAGGGTTATGCCTCGTGAAAGCGTATTACCGCCGATTACAATTTGCACTGCGCCTTTTCTGCTTCGGTCATAACGGCTATTCAAATTCGATGCTCTGTTTGGATCGCTGTTGCTAATGATGATTTCAACACTGCTAAAAAATTCTTTTGTCAGGAAGTTGAGTACGTTATCCCAAGTCACCTTGTCGTGTTGGCAGCCAATTGAATCTTGGGTAAATTTAAGATTCTCGTCTTCCCATTGTTGTTTCCATCTTCCTTTCTCTGTCTCAAATCTTGAAGTTAGTTTTAGTACTATCTTTCTGACAAGCACTTCAGTTTTGAAATGAATTTTCGTGTATTGGGATGTATTAACTAGCATGGATTTAAAATCTGCATCCAAGCTATTTTTCTGTTCACGGTAGCAACGTGCAGCCGTGCTCATTAGGAAATACCTAATGGCATCGGTCATCGATTCAGTTTCTGTCATGTCGAATCCATCGATAACATTTCTACTTTCAGGGCATACTTTTGAAACGTCGTCTTCAGGGATTAGGCGAACTATGTCATTCCCGTCGTCACCGTTGTCGTCTAAGCTGAGTGGGTCGCGTCCAAAAATCTTTTCAGGCCCAAAATACTCTTTATTTAATGGAATTGGGAAGAGAAAGTCCCGGGGGTATAAATCTTGTTCTTCTTCGGATGGATTGATTAGCACGTTTGCAAAGGGTGTTGCAGTATAGCCAACGTAGCTCACCTTCGGTAGTAACTGGAGTATATCACGAATCTCACCATTAATTGCCGCAGGATCTGCGCCAGGCTTTCTTGTGTTCACTGAGGCGCTGTCACATTCGTCATCGACAATAAGGACAGGGCAAAGCTCTTTGATTCCATCTGAAACTCCCTGAAACCACCTTCGTACTCTTTTTAAGACGATTGCATTTTTTTTAATAACCATGATACGCCTGGAATTTTGCGACGCCATTACTTGCGTAGCATTTATCTTGGCCAATGGTTTAAATTCGCCTTCTTTATCAACTATAAATGTTATTGGGTCGCAGTTTGCGTGTGTTTCCCATCCCCATTCAGTATCATTAAATCCAATTAAATCTTTCTGGAGTCTGTCTTGTGTTTGATATCGTAAGCTATTTGTCGTGCCTGCTAGGATGATAATAATTCTGTAACCTGCGTCACCAGCTTTAGCCAGAAGACCCATAAAATTTGATGTTTTTCCGCTCTGTACACGACCTACTACAAGCCCTTGCTTCCTAAATCTTGAGGCGCCAGGACAGCCTAATTGTCCTACAATTCGTGTCGTTGCTTCATCAAGCTCTTGTACAGTTTTCTCAGATAGTCCTCTTTGTTTGAGAAGTAAATCGCGATATCTTGGCCACAAATATCCTCCTGAAGTTGGTTCGAAATACCAATTTTCACTTTCAGTCCTAGGCCCAACCGAGATTCTAGGATCTCTATCAACGTACACATTAGATTGTTGCCTGCGTGCATCTTCGCCAGCCTCATTTGCACGGCGCTCTGCTTCACTCGGGTTTGTTCCGTTAGCAATTAGCATGGTCTTTAAGTTTTGCACAGCCTCTGCAAGTGACATTCCCGTTCGGACAAAGTTTTTAACTGCTTCTGTATTATTAGCTAGAATATCTGGGTCAATATTTGGGGTGTCCATTTCTACATTTTATATAGTGTTATATTATAATTTTCAAATACTTTATCAGAAATTAAAGCTTTTCTTTAACTAATCTGGATAGATAAGAATTTGTCAGCGAATAGCAACGACGGCGTGCTGGGTATTGGCCTAGTTTAGGTATTAATTTATATCTACCCGGCTTAAAAGGTGTCGTGAGATGCGGCCTGTAGGGTTGAAGGAGGGATTCCGCATGCTTAGCTTTCCCTTACAGATTAGGAGTTTTGCGCTATTGCTGGGTTTGTTCTTAGGCCAAATGTCATTATAGCCACGAATTACTAGGACTTTGCGGCGCTTAAGTTTTACCTCTTCTAAGATCCATTCTCTCATAGCACGAGCTGATGGTAGTTTTGAACGAATGCTCGAAGGATTTTTCCGAGAATGGTAAGCGATTATTTGAACAATACAGATCTGATGTGCAATTTTATCATAACCATCCTCGGGGTTATCGAACACTTTATCTACAAAAGATTTAAATCGTCGGCGCCAATAAATTCCACCTCCTGTTTCTTTTAATTTAGGATTAAGATAAAATAGTATCGGATTTTTCTTTTGGCGTAGGTTGCTAACTAAGTATGGTCGCTCGACCCTTTCATCGTGTAGTTGTTTGAATAATTCACCCATGCCAGGGTTAAGCATGACTATTATTACCTTCGCTTTGTGAAGATTGCCGACCCACGGAATCGGGATGAAATTTTCAACGTAGAGTTTCCGATCCGATTTGGCCCTTAGATTATAAGACTTAACAAGGAATGAGTCGTCAGGGTGTACTCCCACCACTGGGGCTTTTCTCCAGAAATTTATTAGCCGCTTGGTATGTAAGTTACTCGGCACGTAGCTTTTCTTTAACTAATCGTGATAGATAAGAATTTGTGAGTGAATAGCAGCGTCGGCGTGCTGGGTATTGGCCTAGTTTTGAAATTAAGGTCCGGTCTTTAGGTAAAGTATAGCCATTCCTGCTAGCGCCAGGAAGTTTAGTTCTCTCTAGGTAATCTTTAACTACATATTTTGCCTGGGTTTGTTCTACACCTAACTTAGTCATTACGTCTTCAGCCTGTTTGTAGGTAAACGGTTTTTCAATCGGTTGTTTTGAGAAGTCGGTGTCTTTGCCAGCACCTTTAGGTGGTGCGCCAAGCGCATTTGAGTATCTCTCGCTTAACATGTGTGCGAATCCACTACGAATGGTTGCTTGGATGAGTGCCCAGTCTTTCTTAATTAATGCCCGTTCTTCGCCTACAGGTTTCCAGATGAACGAATCATGAAACACTAAATCCAGAGGATTAGTTGTTCTAGAGTTATACCAGTAGGTCATTAGAAGCATGCCACTGAGTGATTTCTGAATCTCATGATCAGACTCAAAGTCAGGGGACTCGCTTACAGATTTTCTATAGTCAATCATGCCCAGTGAAAGTCGTTCCTTCGCTCGAACTCCAGATTGATTCTTTTTAAGTCCGGTTACCTTCAGTTCCAAGCCAGCGTCTCTTAAGTCAGCTATAGCTTCACAATCTGGGGAAAGTCCAAAGTGTATTATTTCGACGATAATACCTAGTTTACCTTTAGGCCCCTTATAGGAGCCGTCAGTGAGAATCTTAGCCTTCGCTATATTCTCGACTGCCTCTAAAGCGATTTTCTGATTATTCTTATCAAGTAAACTCAGTGAGTCTTTAAGGGTTTTTCCATTTAACCACTTAGCCCATTTTAATAATGACTTTGGGTCTTTAGGGTCGAAGTCATCGTCTCTAGGAAATAGTAACTTACGAGGCATCCCAAAGTATCTAAACCTCTAATAGACTTCTTCAACGACAAATTAGACTATGACCTATTTTCTCAATTGCTCCTACAACAAGGGCATTTCCCATAAAGAATGCCCGGTGCTTAGGATCAATTTCCACCTTTTTGCCATCTAAAACAGCGTGCTTGGTATGCTCTGGCGGGAACATGTTGCCTAGTTCTAATTCCATTGGTGTTAGTCTTCTAAACTTTCCTGCTTTAACGCAGTCATGGTTGACTGGTTTACCCTTCTTTTTCCATGAGGTGGCACATGCACAGCAAATGACGTGTTTGAAACGGGAAGGGGAGGTGCCGCCTTCAGAGGTTATGATTGTGCGCAGTGGGCGGTCTAGCGGGTCCGGCATCGGGAGAGGACCTTCTTTAAAGGAATACTCAAATCGAGTGTCTGCAATAAGCTCCCAAGGTATATCTACTGATTTTTCGTCGCCTTCCGCATTTAACTTCAGAGGTTCCCCGGATGTAGGATTTTCTTTCCAGTAGGCTTCGAGTTTTTTACCCCAAGCGCGCTTTTGAGTGTTAGTTAACTCGCACTTAATGTGAGCTTTAGCAAAAAGTTTTCTGATATGGTCAAAAGTAGTTAAGTAATTTGTGCGTACTTCGCTTTTATTACCTTTTTGGTAGACCCACGACTTCAGTGAGGCGCTATCGATATAAAATTCTTCTGGTACCTCTTTTTCATCAGTTAGTAGGTCTCCCAGATTTACAGATTTATCCGCAAACTTCGGATATACTTTAGCTGTCCAGACTTCGGCTTTTCCGTCTTTAGTAGGAATCATTAGCCCGGCTGACTTAAAGGGGTCATGTTGGGCGTTCCCCTTATTGAATGAATCGGTGAGCTCGTGTGGCTCTTTGCTGATTATATTATAGTCAGCTCTCCACTCTGATTGAGCGAATAATTCAAGTTGAATATCCGAAGCGACTTCTTCTTCTGAATCGGAATCATCATCGGCCAATTTTTTGCGAGGCTTGATTGTTTGAACTGGAAAGGCTTCGGCTAAAATTCCTTTTTCAAGTAAAACTTTTTCTGCTGTCGTTTTCTTTATTTCTTTTCCAAGTGCACTGTTTGGTTTGTAGCCCACGATAAAGACTCGGCGACGGCGCTGAGGCATTCCGTATTCGGCGGCATTAATCACCCGCCACTCTACGATGTAACCAAGCATCGCTAGACACTTAAGCATGATTGCAAAGTCACGTCCTCGTTGTTTCGCCGGTGATTTAATTAAACGGTCAACATTTTCGAGAATAAGATAGTCGGGCTCATGCTTCTCAGCGATTTGGTAGATGGACCACCATAGAACACCTTTTTTACCTTCGATACCACGCGATTGATTATTGGGCTTAGCAACAGAGTAGTCCTGGCAAGGGAAGCCTCCCACTAGGACGTCGTGTTTGGGCACTTCGCCGGCGGCTATTGCATCCTCTATGAGCTTATTGGAGTGCTTGGAGTCTTTATGTTTTCTAAAGGCGTACTCATAGGCACGTGAGGCCCATTGTTTAGCGCTACCCGGTTCATACTGATTACTCCAGATAACTTTAAAGGCTTTACCTTTCGCGACTTTCTCTAAGCCGAGACGGAAACCACCAACACCAGCAAAAAGCTCTACGACTTTAAGTGGTGATTTAGGTGTTTTAGCCTTTGAGGGTTTTGTTACCTTCGATTTTTTTGCAGATTTTTTCAATGTGGGAGTGGTATTAAGTTAATAGTACCTATTTACCCTCCGATCAATGCTAAAATGTGTCCTAAGGCAAGATCGATTTGGACTAATTTAGGGGCTAAGTTTGCACGTGAGTACCTTGCGGCAAGGTGGGTGCAAACATAACTAGCCACGTGGGGTAGCGCCTTATTTCTTACGGCAGAGCCAGTAGTAGGCACCGGCCATTGGGAAATTGGACGAGAGATCCTTCTCGATTACTAGGCCGGCTGCTTCAAGTGCTGACTGGAGTTCTGTGCTGCTCCAAAGCCTCAATTTGAAAGTATCTGTATAGTTATAGTCTCTGATTTTGGTATTTTCGGAGTATTCGTAGACTCCATTGCCTAGTTCCCTGAATTTTATATCCCTGCGTAGGATATTGGTTTCACGAAAATTATTTCTAAAAAGTACCTCTAGAGGTACATCGATGAGTAGTCGGCCGCCCGGCTTTAAAGAATCTGCAACATTTTGAAATGAAACTCTAAGTTCGTCCTCAGTTATAATATAGGATATCACCGTAAATAGCACTAAGGCTAAATCATTCTTTACAGGGCTTGGATACTCTTGAATTGAACCATGAACTGAAATCAATCTTGAGATACTATCTTTGATTTTGAGTTGATTGAGCATCGCATCTGATGGTTCAACCGCTAATACATTATTTTTTTCGCTTAGTGGAATTGATAGCCTTCCAGTGCCAGCACCGTAATCAATAATTGATAGACCGACTCCAAGTTTTTCTATCTCCTTGAGGGTTAAATCGGTCAATTGATCGTAGTGTGTGCCGAAGCATTCACGATTAACTTCGTCATAATACTTTGCCCATGTGTTGTGGTTGTTAGGCATAATTATTGTTGTAGGAAGAGTTCTTTGCGACGGGGGAAGTAGCCGGTAAGGCGGTTGCGCATGAGTTCGTTGCTGAGGATGCCGTCGCATTTGGTCATGCCGAGGGCCAT
>Ga0214921_10008003_pt1 | contig 13881 bp, 13 predicted proteins | sample LL1505_MetaG_FD_177992 | JGI IMG/M metagenome (GOLD analysis project Ga0214921, IMG submission 177992) | Freshwater microbial communities from Lake Lanier, Atlanta, Georgia, United States - LL-1505 | ecosystem: Environmental > Aquatic > Freshwater > Lake | place: USA: Georgia | collected... | reverse complement strand
TTCAAATTTTAGAAAATATATTAGTAGAATTCTAAATTATAATAATTATAAAATTTAGAAATAAATTTAATTTTATAAAATTAATTTTTAGTAGAATTCTAAATTGCGATGACTATAATATAAGAAACTTATTATTAAGTTTATTTCATTAATTATAGTATTATAAAATTTACTACTTTATTTTATCAATATATTTCATCCAAAATTAGAACTTATCAAATTATTACGAATACAAAAGTGCTGATATATATTATGCATCATGTTTATGTCAATATCTCCAAAATCAGGAAATGATAATAATATGAATAATAGTTTGAAAAACATCAATTCTTCTATACTATCCAATCTTATATTTATTTCTACCATTATGAATAAACACATGAAAAAAAGGCTAATATAAGCTATTTGCTCGAAAACTTTCATCAATAAACGGTCTTTTTCTGTTAAAACAATAATTGTTATCGTAATGATGATGTTTATCATATAAAAATCTGCTATAACATTTAATAATTCTTTTAAATTATCATTATGAAAATGTGATATATTTAAAGGTGATATATAAAAAATATTTAGAAATATGGCTAAAGTAAAGGTAATAATCTTCACTGTTAAGATGAAGATTTCAATATAAAAAATGTCAATTTCAATTACATCAAACACGTTAAATGGCATCATAAATATATTATAAATAATTTATAATATAATTAAATGTATATATTATTTGCTGTCATTTTTATATGATTAACATTGATATATAGTGAGAAAACCTAGGTTTCCTGTGCATATCTTCCTATTTTTAAATATTTTTTATAAATAAAATTTATTTTTACACTTTTGTATAAAATAGGATGGTATATGTAGAAAACCTATGATATATATTGTGTCATTAATATATTTCTATGCTTTTCTTCAAAATTAATAATATGGTAAAATTGATCTACAACTTTATCTTTTATCTCTTTTTGGCTAAAATTTTTAAAATATGTATGGACTCCCATCACATTAATATTTTTACATTTTATTAAATTTTTTTCTCTATACTTATCCCAATAATTACCTTCTATTATATTTGCTAAATTAAATTTTTCATCAAAATCTTTATATTTTATAAGTTCATTGCCCATTTTACAAAATCTATTTTTAAATACGAATATATCAATATCTTTATTTTCATTTATTAAATTATTAAAATTATTATATTTGTTTAATAAAAAATATTCATCTAAATCATTATATAATATATAATTGCTATAATTTTTTAATATATGAAGTGAATCATTTATTGCCATAGTTTGTGCAAAATGTTGTTTTTTATCATCATATTTTAACCAATATGTATAATTCCACTCTGTTAAATATATTTTTGATTGATTTGTATTTAATTTTTGTATTTGATTAACTATTTTATAATCTATTTTATTATTATAATAAATATAAAATATATTTATACCTAAATCTTCATAATATTTTAAATATCTAATTAATAAATAATAATCATCTTTAAATAATGTCATTGCAGAAATATGATGATCAATGATTTGTAATTGTTCTAAAAATATTTCATATTTTTTGTTTTTATATTCAATCGTTATATTTACATTATTTACAATATTTTCTAATTCTATAATTATATTTAAAGATGGTTCATATATATTTTCATTATTATAAACATATTTTTTTATAACATGTTGATTATTTACCACAATTATTATATCTTCAATATTAAAAGGATTATTAATATAATATATAGATGTAAATACAATATTTTTTTTACATAATGTTATATTACTAAATAGAATTATATTATTAAAATAAATAGCATTTGGTTGAATGATATTAATATTATTTTTATTATTATAATATATATTATTATGAAATTTTATATATTTAGTTGTAATATTTCTTAATTTTAATATTAAGATATTATGTTGAAATAAATAATTTCCACTTATTTTTAATTCCCATATAGTAAATTTACCTTTTTTTTTATATAATATTAATAAAAATGAATTTTCATTATCATATATAATAACATTTTCATGTTCTTTCTCATAAATATTAAATATATAATATATATTTAATTGCGTGTCATTGCAATAAAATATTTCTTCATTCCATTTATCCCATTTAATAATTAACTTATTCTTATTAATATCATAATGACCATATTCATCTTTATTCTCTATTCTATATATTTTATCATTTTCTATCATACATTTACCACTCCAATTATTATGGATAATTAATATATTTTTATTCATAGTTTATATAATAATATTTATTTTTATATATAAAAATAAATATTATATTTAATTTTAATTTTTTATAAAGTATTTTTTGATTTCACACTTATACCATCTGATTTAAGTTGGTGGTCTTAAGTTCAGATAGTTTTCGTTTAAGGTCAGTTAGTTCTGCCTTAATTTCAGCATAATTATCTCTAAGAGCGAAGCATTTGTTGTATACTAACGACAATAATGCACTTCCGTACATTAAGCTTAAAAAAGCGATTGAAATAGCGATTGGTATCGTTATGGTACCACCAGTAAGCACAAGAGATACTCCTAAACCTACTGTGCCAACTACGATACATGTAAACACGACACAATTACTAACTTGTATCTGAAAAAGTTGCTCTTCTAGAACTCTTATGGCCTCCTCTAATTCGGGCATGTTCATGTCCTCTAAATTGTTTGTATCTATACTTTTTATCTTCAAACGAAGAAGTGCTCGTAAAAATTTTCGCGTACCTTTGAAATATGGCATTCTGATAGGGTTTCAGTAGGTAAGTAAAAATGACGATTATTTATTAGGATAATATATTTTTATTTTCATTATATTTTAACTGTCATTTTTTATAAATCTTTAGTGTATTAAACACACCATAATTTTAAAAAATAGACTTATTATTAACACATTAAGTGTAAATTATTGCATTTTGTAATCAATAAATTTTTTTTTAATTGTATGTCATAACTTATTACTTCATAAGAATCTTCCTTTTTATACTGAAAAAATAACGATATCCAACGTATCATAATGGAAGTATCACATGTATTACCTAATTCTTCTACCCATCTCTCTAACAAATTGTAATATTCTATTTTTTTTTCTATTGGATCCGAAGAAACAATCTTTTTTGTAGATATATGATAATTTAATAAAAATATTTTTACAACTATAACAATATTATCATATCTTTCATCACTTGGAAATAATGTATAATATTTATTATCATCAAAATAAATTTCATATCTTAAAATATTAGAAGTCATTTTTCAAAATAAATAATAAGAGTTATATTATAACATTAAAATATTATATGATTTATTTTTCAATTTTTTTCTAAATTATGTATATGACATTTATTACATTTATTATACCAACCATTGGAAGGGAAACATTATTAAATGCTATAAATTCGTTAATTGAACAAGATGATACTGATTGGAAAGCAATTATTATTTTTGATGGAATAAAAAATAATATAAAAAAAAATGATGATAGAATAACTGTTATAGAAGTCAATAAACAAAGTAATGCAGGTCTTGTACGAAATATTGGATTTCAATATGTAAAAGATTCAGAATGGATCGGATTTTTAGATGACGATGATTATTTATCAAATAAATATATTTCCAAATTAAAAGAAGAAATAAATATAAATAATAATATTGAAGTTTGTATTTTTAGAATGAGTTATCCAAATAAATTTATTTTACCTACTGCAACAGACCGTAATATTATAAGAAATAGAGTTGGTATAAGTTTCGCTATTAAAAAATATATTTCAGAATCTATTTTTTTTAAAGATAGTTATTTTGAAGACTTTTATTATCTAAAAGAAGTACAAATGAAGAAATATAAAATATTAATTTCATCTTATGTATGTTATTTTATTCGTTCAAAACCATATGATTGTAATAGATTTCCTAAAATATTTATATAAAAATTCAAATGCCAATTTATATAAAAATATATAAGCTGTTTCATCATTCAATATCAGTAAATTATTGATAAAATTAAAATACATATTATTTTTTTGGTTTTATTTCTTTATTTATAATAAACATAAATTATAACAATAATGAAAATATATAAGTTCTTATATTATCAATTAAAAATATAAATAAATAAAAATGTATATATAGTAAACAATATTTTTATAAAATAAAACTGTTATTTTTCATTATTTTATTGATATATTTATTGATACTCAATTATGAATCAGCTTATATATTTAAATATTAAAATAGTTAAATATTATTAGAATCAATAAATATATAAAATATTTTTAATTTATTGAATTTATTTTATAAAATCGTAAGTTTCTAGCATTGTTTACAGATGTTTTAAAAAAATTGACAGTAAAAAATACAGATTTTTTTTACAAGTATTTATAATTATAGTTCGTAGTGTATTACAAAGTTAATTCAACAATGGCAACAACATCACGTCACGTATCTTCAGATAATCTTTCTCTTTATGTCTCTATGGCACTAGCCAAGTACAATAAGAAAAAACATCCGACAGAGTCTAACCAAACATGCAATGCAAAGACAGAAGAGTCTGAAAAAGACCCACCTGAAAAGGCAGGAGAGTCTGAAAAAGACCCACCTGAAAAGGTGGAAGAGTCTGAAAAAGACCCACCTGAAAAGGCGGAAGAGTCTGAAAAAGACCCACCTGAAAAGGCGGAAGAGTCTGAAAAAGGCCCACCGGTAATAACCTCTCTTACACTAGAAGAGAAAAATTCTGAGATTCCTGAACAGGCATCAGATAACATCTCTCTTCCAGTGCATGTGAAAGATAAACGTAAATCACAACAACCAGTCAAAAAGATGATAGATATTATTAACGAGGTTTTCACTTCGGAGATAATTAAACGGCTATTCCAAGACTTATTCGATCAAGAATACGAGAAAAATATGAGTGTTGAAATAAAAGCATTAGTATATACCGCCAAGGCTATTGGGGTGTACTCCTTCCACCTATCTTTATCCGGCTTAAAAGAAGCGATAATGCAGAAGTTATGGGACACGATCATCATCAATAGTCTTCCAATCGGGAAGGATGACCGGTATAATATGGGGAGAGTCTTCCATGACTCGCTCATAACCACCATCATTATGGCGTTCTATTTTAGAACTACTGGAAAAACTCTCATTGCTGAAGATATACGCGAATTCTATTGCAACATCCGGAAGAACAAAACATATGATCCTTCAGAAAAGTATATGATATACTCAGTAGTCTGGGGGATGGTATATTACTCGAGAATAACCTATGCGTTCTTCCAGTATTATTGCACACACCCATATTTCAATGGGATCTTCGTAACATGCGACCACGTGGATGATATTAAGCTTAAAATTAAAAAGCCACGGCAATGCATCGCTTTCATACTTCCACCTAGTATTTATGAATTAGTGATTCTTAAAAAGCTAAACAAATGGGATATCAATCAAGCCATCGAATATGATTCCACTACTGGATATAATTCCACTGTTGGATATAATTCCAACGCTTTTAAAGATTTACATGAAAATGGTTGCATTAGGTTTGACTTTAACCTATTCGCCCCCGCCTGAAGAATGAGAAACAAAGTCGCAAGCGATAAGATGGGAAAAAAAGCGGATGGTTGTTTTGATACTACTGATCAGTAAAATCGCAAAAATCGCATATTATATTTATAAAAAAAAAATATATATAAAGACATAACGATATAACTCTCCCATAAATAATTTTAAACTCATTAAAAAATATTTTTTTCGAATCAAAATATATTTAAAGACGAATATGAATTTTTATTTTTCATTTTTTATTTATAAATAAATGATTTATCTTCATTAATTTTTTGAACATATTAAGTTTATAAAAGATTATGACTTTACATCTTTGCATACACAATGCTAGAAACTATTTATTTTTATTTAATAATGTGTTTATATTATGAAAATTAATAAAATTTATATAGTTATATAATACAATAAAAAAATTTTATTTAATTGTAAAAATACGATTAAAAATTTATGTATTGTAGATTATAATAAACATTCTTTAAATTTTCCAATAATTTCACAACCAATCCAATATTTTTTTCCACTTATTAATTCATTTCCTTTATGCCATAAATCAATATCAAATAAAATTGCATTTCCTTTTTTAAGTTTAATGATTTTACTAATATTAAAATTATTATCATAAAATACTGTTTCTCCACCTGTATAATTATCATTTAAGTAAATGAGTAATGTCCAACATGTTTTCTCTTTATTTATTTTGTCGTAGAATAATCCTGTATCTGTATGTAATGAGAAAGAATCTCCAACATCATATTTTCCAGACATTACAATTTTATTCGGTCTTAATAAATTATCATCTATTTTATATGTTAATAATTTTTCATAAAATAATGACGTTAATTCTGTATCATTCCATTTATTATTATTAAATTTACCGCTATTTGTAAAAGGAACGATTATTTTATTATTATTTATTAATTCAATATATTTTTCACATTCAATATTTGAAAAAAAATCTGGTAATATATATATCATTTATTTCTATATATTATTTATTTTATATATATAAAGATAATATATAAAGATAATATATAAAGATAATATATAAAAAGATAATAAATATAAAATATAAAATGGAATTGGATAATTATAATAATATTATATCTGAAATTCATGATAAATATTATGGAGCACAGGATACATATTGTGATAAAAAAGATGAATTATTTAAATATACAGGTGATTATATTAAAACTGAAAAAATTTTAATAAACACAGATGAAATTAAAAGTGATCATATAAGATATAAAATAATTATATCTAAATTAGAAGATGCTGAAAATGGATATGGATATACTAATTTACGAATTTTAGGAGATCCTAAAAATATAGAATATATTGAATTATGTGTCGGAGGTCAGCGTTTCGATCGTATACATCCAAGTATATTTGGACATTTATCTTTTGATTGTTTTACTAGATGTATTATGCCGGCTTTACAACATCATCGATATGAATTATATATATTATACAATAGTACTGTTGGTACTATAGAAATTGAATTTGATATATATAAAATAAATAATTATATTAATAATGAATTTTGGTTTAAACAGTGTCAATTTAATGGAATAGAAACTATTAAAATAAATATGAAAAATAAAGTAAAGGTAAATTTTAATCATCCTGTTTTTAAGTTATATGTTTTATGTGAAAGTAATTTAGTAAATTTACATTTAAGTATAGAAGATGGAGACAATAACTATGTTATTCCTTATTCTTATAAGGAATATAATAAATATGTATTTGATTTTAATAATACTATTAATTTTAGTAGAATAGATAATATATATATAAAATTTGATCCATTAGATAATGATGCAGAATTAGCAATTTATTCCGATAATTTTCAAATGGCAAGGTGTTCAACTTCACATGGAATGATTGGGTTATTATATTCTAAATAATATATATTGATTATTAAAAATAGGAGGATAAATACAGAAAACTTAGGGTTTCTCACTTTATAGTTATCGCAATTTAGAATTCTACATAATATATTTTTTTTTATAATTATTTTTACCATAATTATAAAAAAAATATATTATGTAGAATTCTAAATTGTGATAACTTTATAATGAGTTTATAAAAGATTAAGATTTTTTTAAAATTTTAAAGTATTTTTATTTAATATATGGAAGATATAATATTAGAATATAATAATCATAAAAAAAATGTTATACTTAATCATTTTAATAATATTATTGTAAATCAAGATAATGAAAAAGGTAATTTTAAATTAAGTGATAATAAATTACAAATAATATGGGATAACAATGAAGACATAAAAGAAATTTTTATTTTTACAAACACTAAAAATAATATTCATATATATAAAAATATTGAAATAAATAAAAATAAAATATATATAATTAATAACAATATTGAAGACTTATATATATTAAATGATAAAGAAATATTTAAAAATAATAAAATCATAGGTAAATATTATTATATAAATTATTTTTTAACAATTGAATATCTTGATCTTAAAAAAGAAATATATATAAATATAGATGATAAATATTACTTAAAATCATTATATGAAAAGAAAATACATTTATATTATTACAAAGATGATAAAATAATAAATACTATTTTTTATATGAATGATTACAATAAATATATTTATGACGAATACGATGTGTATAACGAATGTGGTAATTTTATTTTAGTAAATAATATTCTAAATATTTATTGGCATAATAATTTTAATGATCATTTTATGATAGAAGAAACATCAAATTATTATTACTCCGAATATTTATTAAATAATATATTTAAAAAAATATTAATACATATGAACAATGATATACAAACATATTTAATATATAAGGATAGAATATTTCATTTCAATAAATATGATATTATACATAAATATTACTATATTGATGAAACTAAATTTGGTTTTGATAATAATATATTTGAATTAGAAAACAATATTTATTATGATAAAACAATAAAATACTGTAAAAATATTGAATTAGTTCATAATGAATGGAATGATTCATGTATTATAAATATTTTAAATAATTATTTGTATAGATTGTCTAATAAAGAAGAATGTGGAAAATATAATATTATTAATAATAGTATAATTATATATTGGGAAAAATGGAATACAGAAGTTTTTGAATGCAAAGATAATATTTATTATTATAAAGATAAATATAGTATTGAAATATTAATAATACATAGTGATTGGACAGATATATGTTTCATAGATAATGATAAAATATATAGAAAAAGTATTGAAAATGAAGTTGGAAAATATTTATTAGAGTCAGATAAACTTGTTATATATTGGGAAAAATGGAATGAAAATGTATTTTATAAATGTGATAAAGATTATTACGATCCAATTTATTTAATCTGTATTTTCATAAATAATATAAAATATATTTTAAACACATTTAATAATAAAATATATGAAAATTCTATTCATATTGGATATTATATAAAATATGATACAACTATACATATTGTTATAAATAATATATTAAAAATATATTTTTATACATTAAAATCAAATAATATTACTTTATACGATGATATGTATAAAGAAATAATTATACATAAATATTTTGATGAAATATATAAAATAAATGTATTAACAAATGAAATATTTTATGATAATAAGAAAATGGATTATCTTAATTTTGAAGAATATTCATTATATAATAATAAATATTATTTTAAGGAATATTTACATTTACATAATAAAGAAATATATTTAATAGATAATATACTTAACGAAAAATATTATCATAATTATATTGATAATTATTTTTATAATAATAATAAAAAACTAAGATTTTTACAAGATGATAAAATATATTATGTAATTCAATATAATAGAATATTTAAATATTATTATCTATATGAACATAATATTTTATTAATTCATGATTTATATATGATTTTCATAAGTTTTTATTTAATATTAAAATATATTTTATATTTATGGCATATTGATAAAATCTAACTTTCTTACCCATATCTTTCCGGAAATATATTTTTTTATAAAATATATTTTGATAGAATTTTTTATATGAAAGAGTATATAATGAATAAAATATATATAATAAATGACGATGACGAGTATGAAGTAACTTTAGATTTTACGAATAATACTTTTCAATATAATCAATCGATATATACTTTTCATATAGAATCAAAAAATAAGATTGTAATAAATAATGAGATTTACTATACAGAAGATAGTTATTTATATTATCAAGATATGAAATTAAAAGAAAAGATTAAAAAAATATATATTATTCAGAATGAATGGAATGATCAAGTTATCATGAATTTAGATAAAAAAATATTAAAAAGATTTAAGTATAATAGCGAATATGGAAATTTTGTGTTAGAAAATGATAAATTAATAATTGAATGGAATTATTGGGGAAAAGAGATATTTATAAAACATGATGATTATACATATATTAAAGAAGATTATATAAATAATCTTATAAATAATATTGTTTATAATATTCCAATTCATATATTTATTCATATATGTATGATTGAAAATTGGGAAATAATAATACAGGATCAAATAAATACTATAAAAAATTCAGGTTTATATGATATATGTGAAAAAATACATATTGGATTACTTGGAGATATAAATAATATACATAAAAAGATTTTTCAGGATGATAAATTTGATATTTTATATATAGATTCACGTATAGATTTATATGAAACGAATACAATAAATTTTATTAAATATTTTTGTTCAAAATTAAAGGATGAAATATATATATTGTATATACATACAAAAGGTGTACGTCGTGCTGGTAATGATAATGTTATATTATCGTGGAGAAAAATGATGGAATATTTTTTAATAGAAAAATATCAATATTGTATAGATAATTTAAGTTTTTATGATACTATTGGAAATAATGTTATCAATTCATATTGTTATGATATGGATAAGATAGCTGTAAATAAAAATCATACATATCATTATTCGGGTAATTTTTGGTGGTCAAAAAAATCATATATAGATAAACTACCATTTATTGAAATAGATCTATCAATAAATGCTATAAATACACGATATATTGCGGAAAATTGGATTTTGTCAGAATATCCAAATGCAGTTATTGGAATATTATTTCAAGATGATACAAACACACATCCTTATCATAGATATGTTTTTGATTATTATAAAAAAATAGATGTTGTAGTAAAAACATTAAGCAATTAATTATTTAACTCTACTATTTTAATTAGTAATTTAGGTGCAAATGTATAATCATTAATTTTACATACACTTCCAAAATAAGATTCCATTAATAAATTTTTTGTTGTATTTGTAAATCTATTTTCCAATGTAATAGGAACATCCGTTTTTGATCTATCTAGATCTTCAAATGCTATGGAACCATAAATACCGTAAAATTGTAAGATCCATCCTGTTAAAATAGTACTTGTATTACTATGACCTGAACTTAAACGTCTTTCTTCACTTTGTAAAATATTATTCCACCACAATTTATCAATATTTCCATCCATACTTTCAATGAATTTAGTAATAATTATTGAAACATTTGCTATATATCTAGTTAGTATATTATCTCCTGTATCGTAATCATTCAGATCTTTTAATTTTTTTAAAATTAAAAACCAATCTTCAATAACTCCTCTAAAATTTACATTGTTAATACCACAGCCACAAACCACTCTTTCATAATTAAAATAACTTTTAAATGAATCCATGATAATAGAAGTAGAAATAACTTCATGAAAATTATCTGTAGTTGTAAATTCACTTTTTAATTTATCTACAACATCATTTTTTGTATTTTCTTTTATTTGTATAATAATCTCTTTAAAAAATACATCCCATTTTTTTTCTACTAATAAAGATTCTTCATAATTTCTAGCATGTTCTACAACAGTTAAAGACATCTTACCTTTATGATAAACAAATTTTTCACGTAATTTATCAGAATTATCATTAACATATTGTGAAAAAAAAAATAATATAGTAATCCAAACGTCATCTGGACTTATCAAAACATCGCCATGAAGATTATAGGCTTCATAAAAAGCACCTATAAAATTATCTGGATAAATTTTAATATTTGGATAATTTTTATAGTTTTCTTTGAATAATACTACGTTTTCAAATTTAGGAAATATAAGATAATTTTTTAGATTGGCGAATATGTTAAATTTTCCTTTATATATTAAATCTTGGATATGAACTTTAATAACATCAAATTCATTTAATTTTGTTAATGATGCATTCTTTTTATTTGTTGTAAATAAATTAAAAACCGATGATGTAAATGAATTCATTTTTAAATCTTCAAAAAAAAGAATTTAAAAAATATAGTTAAAATAAAAATCAATTTTTATTTTAACTATATTTTTATTTAAAATATATTGTTCAATTTATACAATAAATAATAGTTATTATTAACTATTATTTAATTAACTGTAAAGTATCAATTAGATATTTATAAAAAAATAAAATACAAATTTTTAAGGAAGACTTTATGACTCTATTATTTTAATTTGTAATTTAGGCGCATATGTATAATCATTGATTTCACATACACTTCCAAAATAAGATTCCATTAATAATTTTTTTGTTGTATTTGTAAAATTATTTTCCAATGTAATAGGAACATTTGTTTTTGATGGTATTATATCTTCAAAAGATATAGAGGTATAAATACCGTAAAATTGTAAGATCCATCCGGTTAAGATGGTATCTGTCTCACCTCCGGAACCAATACGTCGTTTTTCACTTTGTAAAATATTATTCCACCATAATTTATCAACATTACCTTCCATACTTTGAATGAATTTAGTAATAATTACTGAAACATTTTGGATATATTTAGTTAGTATATTATCTCCTGTATCAAAATCATTCAGATCGTTTAATTTTTTTAAAATTAATTTCCAATCTTCAATAACTCCTCTAAAATTGACATTATTAATACCACAACCACATATAAATCTACCAAATTTAAAATAAGTTTTAAATGTATCCATAATAACAGATGTAGAAATAACTTTATGGAAATTATCAGTAGTTGTAAATTCACTTTTTAATTTATCTACAACATCGTCTTTTGTATTTTCTTTTATTTTTAAAATAATTTGTTCAAAAAATACATCCCAATTTTTTTCCATTAAAAGAGATTCTTCATAATTAGCAGCCTCTTCTCTTATGATTAATTCCATTTGACCTTTATGAGATACAAATTTTTCACGTAATTTATCAGAATGATCATTCACATATTTTGAAAAAAATAATAATATAATAATCCAAACGTCATCCGGACTTATTAAAACATCTCCATGAACATTATATGCTTCATAAAAAGCACCTATAAAATTATCAGGATATGTTTTTTTATTTGGATAATTTTCATAATTTTCTTTAAACAAATAAGTATTTAATTTATTATTTGTACGATAATTATTTAAATTAAATAATTTACATTTTCCTTTAAACGGTAAATTTTGAATATTAACGTTAATTACGTCAAATTCATTTAATTTTGAAGCACCATATTTCTCAATATGAAGTTCATTTAATATTGTATCATTATGTTTCTCAACATCTGGTTTCATATCTTCATAATGAATAACATCCGATGGTTTAGTTTTATTAAATTTAAAAAAATTGAGTACCGATGTTAATGATTCCATTTTCTATATTTAATAAAAGAATAAATAAAATTTAGTTAAAATATTAATCAATTTTTTTTTTTATTGTTATGAGTAATTTATGACAAGTCATAAATTACTTAGGAAATCTAGATTTCTTACACAAACTTTTTTAAATATATTTTTTATAAAAAAAAATTTAGTTAATTCATGTATCAAAATCATTCAAATCTTTAATTTATTTAAACAAAGTATTTTTATAATAAATAAATATATATAAAGATATAATGATATAATTATATATGATAATACAACCATTTTTAGTATATCAAAAAAAGTTTTAGGATATTATAAGATCTCTAAAGAATCTTAATGATTCAATGTAATTATTAAGATTCTTTAGAGATTTTATAATATTCTGATGCTTTTTTTGGTGTAAGAAACATTGTTGTATTATCAAAAATACAATTTATTCTTATAGTAAGTTCATTTTAAAATAGTTAGGAAATCTTAGTTTCTTACATAAAGATTTTTCAATATATTTTTTTATGAAAATATATAGTAGGAATGTGATGACATTATTTTATAATAAAAATATTAAGGAATCTAATGACTATATTATTTTAATTTGTAATTTAGGTGCATATCCAAT